>Ga0080013_1004795_pt1 | contig 13054 bp, 31 predicted proteins | sample ETNvirenome_6_85_FD_69236 | JGI IMG/M metagenome (GOLD analysis project Ga0080013, IMG submission 69236) | Marine viral communities from the Pacific Ocean - ETNP_6_85 (SPADES assembly) (version 2) | ecosystem: Environmental > Aquatic > Marine > Oceanic | place: Pacific Ocean | collected 2013-06-19 | reverse complement strand
TCAGGTAGTAATATTACTCATCAGTGTATAAAATCTATGGCTGAAACCGAGTTAAATATTGATGGATCAAAGTCTATTAAAAAATTAATCCTTGAATAATCATGGCAAAACAAAACGCATTACAACGGATAGACTCTCACGAAAAATTATGTAGAATTATGCAGAAACAAACTTACGATAAAATTCATAAATTAGAACACCAAATCAACAGGATAGAAAGTATTTTATTAGTATCTGTAGGAGCTTTAATTACAGGTATGGCTTACGTTATATTCACTTTACTTACCAAATAATGGATAAAAAAGCATACGCTTTTTTTCTCAAGAAAAATAGACCTAGAAATAAAGTAGCACAAGAATTAAGTGATGGACGTTATCACCAGCGTGTGGTAAAAAATAAGAAAGCATATAGGAGAAAAAAGAAATATGGCAATATTCGACAAGATTAATATACAAGCACAAGTAGTAAATGGAAAATGTCCACAGTGTGGTGAAGAAAGTATTTTTGTTTCTATATATAAAACTATATTTAGATGTGTTACATGTGGCAGTGATTTAGAACAAAAGATTAATGGTAAAATTAGTTATATGCCTCACGTTACAAACAAAGATGAAATTAATATAAGACAATTTAATGAGTAAAAGAGCTAAGTTTGGCGTAGTTACTAAACCTAAACGAGATAAACCTAAAAAAAGACCAGGACGTCACAAAAAAAATAGGAATAAGCACGAAAAAAGAATGGGAAAATATCGTGGAAAAGGTAAAAAAGGACGTTGACAAATATCCCCTGATATCCTATATATAGGACATGAAAGATAGAGAAATAAATATAAAAGTAGCTAATATAACTCCTAAACAATGGACTAATTTAGTGATAGAACTAAATTTAATTTCGGAAGCATGGAAACCCTATGGTCCTAAGATTAAATTAAAAACTAGAAACTTAGAAAGAATAATTAAATGGGGAAGGATCACAGGTGATAATACTCGACCAAATAAACGAAGCCGCAAAAAATTGGGACAAGACGAAGAATTCGAAGTATAAAGACTTATGGTATAAACTTGTAAAGGAGTTTAATTATGGTGAAGACCCTAGTAATGCTGGTCCTATTGTTCGACGGAACTCTACTACAGGAAAGGTACGACCTATTAAGACCAATGGAAGTGCACGAATGCTTAATGTACGGAGACGCACATCGAGAAGGAATAGCAACGTATAAAGAATTTGAGGACCCTATGAAGAATGGATTCTATCTCAATGATGGGCGAGGAACTATTCAAGGGTTTATGTGTGAATAATGAAAAAGAAAACGTTATATGGATATTACTGTGATGGTAAAACCGCATGGGAATTATGGATAGACGATGATGGTAATATCACTCAAAAAAAAATGAAATGAACCTATCACAAGAGGGAATAAGTGATAGGTTATTGTGGTGAGATAAAGTTGCTCTACCATAATTTGGACATATTGTCAATTAAGTTGCTTCACCTTTTTTGGGAAAATCTTTTTCCTGCATACAGAAAAATTTTATAATAGTTCCATACTTATTAATTTCTTCCCGGCCTATCTCTTTAGCTTTTTTAATAGACTCTTCATAGCCCGCAATCATACACTCATAATGAGAGTTATACGTCTCCGACATAGTGTGTGGCGGCAAACATTGTTGATAAACACTTGAACAAATTATCATACTTAATAAAAATTTCATCTTGACAACCCCTTATTTACTCCTATATATTGCTCAGAAATAAATGAAAGGAACATATGACCGACATAACAAAATATAGAAACGTTTCGTTAACGCATGAAACATACAAGACTTTGATCTCTTTGTCGAAGGTATTATTACCCGACGCAAAGTTATCAATTAGTAAGACTGTGGAATGTTTAGCAAATGAGAAAGCGAAAAAGTTAAATGGCAAAATTAAAAGTAAAGCAACTACGTAAACACGTCTGTCCTACCTGTAAAGGTAATGGTTATCTTAAGGTAGGTACAGAGTGGGGAGAAACAATTCACCAATGTTGGGATTGTGACTCGGAAGGAGAGTTTTATGAGACTTCAGATAATTATTTTAGTGACTCTGACGGTGATGATACTATTGTTAACAAACTGCACTAAAGCTGACTATCAAATAAATCCGTGGACGACCCTAGTAAAAGAGGTAATTACAAATGGTAAGTGAAAATAATATTGCATATATAGCAGGGATTTTTGATGGTGAAGGTAGTATAAATTTCACTAGACGTCCTGAAAAGAAAAAGAAACATAAAGGCGATGGATATAGAATATCTAATTCCATGAGAATTAGTATGGAAATAACGATGACTGATGAACCAGTAATACGTTGGGTTCATGAAACTTTAAAAGTAGGTACTGTTAATAAAAAACCAAGATCTGGTTTTAGAAAAAATGGTACAAAGTACTTAATGCAATATCGATGGAGATGTACATTTAGAGATGCCTATTATGTTTGTCGTTTACTATGGCCTTATGTTCAAGTAAAACTACATAAAGTAGAACAAATTATAGATCATTACTCACCTGACTATATATTTGATGAAAAAGTGGTGAGTTTACAACAATATAGAGAGGCAATGGCATTAGAATGACAGAAGAAAACAAATCAACAAAGTTAGAATACCAACTTTTAACTTGGGGACCATGTGTAGCTAAATTAAAAATTACAGATGAGTTTAAAAATTTATTATTAAAAGAAGGAGAAGAGTCTAGTACCAAAGAATATGATTATCAAAACAGACTAGCGGGTATTATACAAAAAGAATTTAGGTTTAGAGATTATGATGTATTACTTCCATACGTAGATGAATTTTTAAAGCTGTATACTAGAATATTTGAAAAATGGAAAGGCGTACCATTTAAACAAGCTCCAAGTTATTTATTAAGAGCTATGTGGATTAATTATCAAAGAAAAAATGAATTTAATCCACCTCATGATCATGCAGATGATTTATCATTTGTAATATATTTAAAAGTACCAGAAGAAATAAAAAAAGAATTTAAAGAATATAAAGGTAGAAGTTCTGGACCTGGTGGAATTAGTTTTATCTATGGTGAAGGAAATAGACAGGCCATTACTTATCAATCACATTTTCCAGAGGAGGGTGATATATTCATTTTTCCTGCGTGGTTAAAACATTTTGTAGCTCCTTTTAAAGCTGATGTTGAAAGAATTTCTGTGTCTGGAAATATATCATCTCAAGTCCCTCTAAATAGTTTAAAAAAAGTTGGAGAAAATCAATGGCAACCAGTTAAAAACACTATTGGAGACTATGATAACTGAAAAGTTACCTTTTAATAGTTTTATAGGCGGGTGGTACATACCACAAAAAACCTGTGATGATTTAGTAAATTATTACGATGAAAACCCACATTTAGTTTGTAAAGGAAAAATTGGCAAAACAAAAAGGATTGATTTAAAAACCAAAGAAAGTTTTGATATTAATTTTAAAGGTAATGAAAAAGTTTTACTAGATTATCTTATTGAATTACAAAAATGTTTAGATTTATATTTAAAAAAATATAAATTTTGTAATTACTCAGATAAATTTAATATTACCGAACGAATTAATTTACAAAAATATCCAGTGGGTGGGGGTTTTAAATTGTTTCATTTTGAAAGAATGTCAAGATCATCTATAAAAAGATACCTTGTTTTCATGACTTACCTAAATGATGTTAAAGATGGAGGAACAGAATTTTTTTATCAAAAACTTAAAACACCTGCTAAAAAAGGATTAACTTTAATCTGGCCTAGTGAGTGGACGCATACACATAAAAGTATTATAAGTAAGAGGAAAGAAAAAATTATAATAACAGGATGGTATAGCTTTGTTTGATAAATATATATACGAAGGACTACATTTTATAATGAAGTACGCAGGAATGGTTAACGCATGGGCCTGGAGAGAACACGTTAAGATATTAAAACGTGAACAACAGATTCAACATGACAAGTTAATAAGAGATAGAGAAAACTTTGAATATTTAGAGGAGTTAAAACGTAAACTATGACCAAGAGTAAAGGTACAAAATGGGACGGAAAATCAAGGGTTTCCAATGATCAGTACCGAAAAAATTATGATGAAATCTTTAAAAAAAAATCTCACCCAGATCCTTTTAAAATGAAGGTAAAAAAGGGACCGGTGGATAAAGAAGAGTTGGAAAAAATTATTGATCGGAATGGATTTTGAAATGATGAATGATAAAGACATAGAAGAATTTCATAACATTGGAAGAGCGATCAAGTTCCATGATAAATACAAATATATCACTGGAAAACAGATCACGGACCAAGGATCAAGGACCTATGATATAAATGGTTCTAGACTTCCTAGTGTAACTACGATATTAGGCAAAACCAAAAATCAACAATTTCTAAAAGAATGGAAGGCCAAAGTCGGTGAAGCAGAAGCAGACAGAATCAAAAATCTATCTAGTAAACGGGGCACTAGTATGCACAAATTCCTGGAAAATCATATCACAGGAGTTGGCTACGATGATCTTACAGGGCTCGGACAGGAGGCGAAAGCCATGGCCAAAAAAATTATTGAAGAAGGCTTACTCCCTGTTGAAGAATATTATGGCTCGGAAGTTACACTATATTACCCTGGGTTATACGCTGGGTCTACTGACCTCGTATGCAAACATAATGGGATGGATACCATTGTAGACTTTAAGCAAGCCAACCGACCAAAGAAATTAGAATGGATTGAGGATTATTTTTTACAAATCGCGGCGTATTGTATGGCACATGATCACGTTTATCAATCACAAATTAAACAAGGAATCATAATGGTCTGCACACCTGACCTATATTACCAAGAATTCAAGTTTCAAGACGCTGAATTACGTTCGTGGAAACATAAATTTTTAAAAAGATTAGATATGTATCATGAACTAAAGTTTGATGAAAAAGAACAAGTTACAATAACACAGGGGGATTTAAATCAATTACTTAAGGAGATGAAAAAATGAAAGAAACGTACGAAGGAGGAGAACAACAAATGTTAATGAGTGCAAAAGATTGGACCATGGAATATAATATATACCACTGGGGTCCTTTACTATTTAAAGTTAAAGTTAGACCAAGTGACATTGATTCTTTAAAAAAGATAGCTAACAAAGCAACCGAGAATTGGAGCGAGAACTTAGCTGGAATTATCAAGGACGAAAGATCTATTGATCAAGTTGAGTATACTAAAATCATTAAACCTTATTTGAAAGCTTATCAACAAGCTTATAAAACTTGGTATGGTTTAGACCTAACAGACATAGAAACAACTGCAGCCTGGGTAAACTTTATGAAGAAGGGTGAGTCTAACCCACCACATATTCATCATAACTGTCATTTGTCTAGTGTATTATTTTTAGATATACCGGAACCTATAAAGGAAGAACAAAAGAACTGGAAAGGAACTGGCGAAGGCCCTGCAAGCTTATCTTTTTTTATGGCTAACCCTCAAAATTTTCACACAAATTCATTTGCTTTTAGACCAAAGGTTGGAGAGTTTTTTATTTTCCCTTGGAATCTTACTCATTCAGTAGCTAGTTTTCATTCAGATACTACAAGAGTTTCAATTGCTGCGAATTTTTTTGTAAAAGATAACAACATAATTCAAGATGAAAAAGCCTAAAATATTTATTGCTATGCCCTGTTATGACACGATGAAGGTAGAGACCTGTGTTTCCATCCTCAACACATACGCAGTATTAGCTAAGTCTGGGGTCGAGTGTATATTTAAATCAGTTAAATCTTCTTTGGTGACTCATGCGAGAAATTTATTGACTGCAGGATTCATGGCGTCTGATTATGATTATATGTTATGCGTTGATGCTGATGTAGAGTTTTCTCATGAAGCTGCTTTAAGAATGGTAGTCCCTGAAAAAGATATTGTTGTTACTCCTTATCGGTTAAAAGAGAATCCATTACAGATTAAATATCCTGTGGAACATATTGATCCAGATAATATTAAAATTTTACCTTTTGATTTAGTTGAATTAAAGTCTGCTCCGGCTGGCTTAATGTTAATTAATAGATCGGTGTTTAAAGTGTTGATGGCTAAATATCCTCAGAAAAAAATTAATTTTAATAAAGAACACCAAGATAAAATGGATAAAGAAGTAGGATATAAAGGTGCTATTGAAAAGTATATGTATAATTTTTGGGATACTAGCTTTAAGAATCATGAGTGGATGGGTGAAGATTTAGCCTTTTGTGAACTGGCTAAAAGTGCAAGTATAAAGATATACGCGAACCTGGACTCATGGACCACGCACCACGGATCATGGGGCTTTACAGGCAAGTTTGGGGATTCATTAATTAAAAAGGAGGATAAATGAGAGAGCAAATATACAAGGCGTTAATTCTAAGATATCAAGCTGATATGGAAGACGCCTTATTAAAAATAGATTATCTCATGAATAGTTCACAACCTGTGATTGTAGAACATACTGATATTACAGGCGAGGTTGACAAATTGTTACATATAGTTGCTGATGCCAAGGAGAATATGGCAACATTGAGGCAATATTATGGCACAAATTAGACTGGACATTTTCTATAAGAGTTTCTACAGATAATTTAGTGTTAGTAAAAAAAAACGTGAAAAAAAAGTGTCTTTATGTCCAAAAAGAAAAAAAGATAGCAATACCAATGCTTTTAATCGATTTTAGTGGACATTTTAGTGGACATTTTTTCTAAAACTGGACATTATATAATGTCCATAGCTGTGGTGCCTTTCGCGCGCGCGAAAGGTGTTAACATCAAGTGAATTATCTGGTAGAACTCTTATATGCCTAGGAAAAGAAGAAAAAGCGTCGTAACTGATGGAGCTCCCGATATACCTTATCCGAGAGTTCGAGTGGAGTGGATTGATTGTGTCAGTGACTCGGGCTGGGCTACTGATAAAGAGTTTGATAGAATGAAATTTGCAAAACCAATTAATGAAGGTTGGTTATACTCACAAGATAAAAGTTCAATTAAATTGTTTGCGTCTTATGATAAAGATGAAGATGGTTTTACTTTTGGGGATCGGACGATGATTCCAATTCCTTGGGTTCGGAAGATAACGAAGGTTTAATTTCTTCTGACTCTCCTTCAACAGTCTTTGCATTTAAAAGAGGTGCGTAGTCGTCTAAAATTTGTTTCATTTTTGCTTCTAGTTGTTCTTCTGTCATCTCATCTAATTTACCTGTTTTTATTATTTTTCTATCTATATATAATCCTGCTGCTTTTCCCCTACTGGCTTCAGCATTTACAGCGCTGGAAAAACTTCCTTTCTTTAAAGCGGCTTCTCTCAATCTAGCTAGTTCAGCTACATGTCCTTCGTATGTCACTTCATGTTTTCTAAGTCTTTCTTCTTTTAACTCACCAATATATTTTACTACCAATGGTGAATATCTTGGGTTGGTTAGTTCTGATCCTTCTCGCATTGCACGGTCAGGTGAATAGCCTGCTGCAACAGCAGCTTCACGTTTAGACATAGGTCCATCTGGTCCACCGAATACTAAAAACTCAGCGAATCTTTGTTGCATTTCTGTTAATCTTTTTGGAACTCCCATGTTGACAATTTAAGGGAACTATCCTATAAAGTCAATATATGAAAGATGATCGAGGAGAATTAGATTTAACTAGACAAATTGAAGAACTTAAAGAAGAAAAGGATAATACCTTGGATTTAAGTTTACTTATAGATCAGCATAAGAAAGAGATTTGGAATTATAAAATGAAAGAGGCTGAGTGGGTAAAGACTAATAATCAATTTGAGGGTACTAAAAGAATTGTAGAGGAGTTATCTAAACAAGTTCAAGAATTGAGAAGAGATAATAAATATCTTGCAAAACAAGTTCAAGACTATAGAGAGATTCTAAAAAAAGCAGGATTATGAGAGTACAAGACTTACAACAATTTTTATCTAAATTTACCGAAGGATCTGACGCCATCAAGAATGCTCAAGTATTTGTAGAAGTGAATGGTAAACTTGCAGATGTTAGACGTCTTGAAGTGCATGAAAATTCTATGCCAATAATTGGATTTGCTCAACAAAAAGCACATAGATTAGTTATTAAAACTCAAAAACCATCTAATATAATCTTACCTGAAAAGCTTCAGAAAGATTATTAAATGGACGACGACATTCCCTCGAAAACTGTATGGGCCCAGAGGCTAAATTATATAAAAAACTACGCAAAGTTTGTAAGGATATTTCGTGGATTAGAATTGAAAACCTTAGCTCTCTTGGGACTCCTGATCTATTGGGCTATAATAATTCTGGCACCTTTTTCACAGTAGAATTAAAGTGCACTAAGGGGAACAAAATTAAAATTTCACCTCATCAAATTGCCTTTCATAAGACACATCCGAACAATACATTTATCTTAGTCGAGGCCCTCGGTCCGAGGTCCTCGAAACTTGTTCAATACTTCTTGATCCCTGGATCAAGGATCGATGAGCTTGTAGCTTGTGGCTTGAGGCCTAAGCTTGAGGCTTGTTGCTTGACGCTTGAAGCTTGCTGCTTGCAGCTTCAGAACCTGAACTAGGTTCTGGTTTAGGTTTGCTTGGAGCTTGCTGCTTGAGGCTTGCAGCTTGATGCTTCCGTCTCTCTGCCCGGAGGGCAGCATAATATTTAGGGCTGTGATATGTCATTAGTGCTGGCCGTATGATATATTCTTTATTTCTTTATTCCAGCAATTTCTACAATCTTTGCATTGATTGTCCTGTTGAGGCGCCGGGCATGTAGCCTGAGCTGTCACCACGGTCGACGTGTTGGGCCAGCTGGCAGGTGCTGCCTGGTCCACCATGGGCGCGCTAAATCTAATGACCAGATTCGCAGGTGCCCTGTCGAGATGGTCCTTGATCCACGCTTCACGTGTGGGCATCCAGTGCCGCTTTGTGGGTGTTAACCTGCAGACTTCGTATATTTTATTTAAATGCTCAAGGTCCTGTACGTCTCCTGAATCATGCCAGCGAAATACTTCCGGCTTCTTGCTGTTGATAAGGTGAGCCATAGCCTGGACCCATTGCGGCGTGTATATTGCTGCCAGCCTCCTGTACTGTGCATCCTGGACCACCTTAAACACGTAGCAGCCCTTCAGGGCGTAACAGTCATAACAGACAGAGCCGGGCACGTCCCGAAGCTTGCCGCCTGTCTTGCATTCTTTGGCAGGTATACCAATTGACCAGCCAGGCATCTTGCCAGGCTTCGACAGCCCGCCAACCAGTTTCCATGCTTCACTTGTTTTCATAATTTATTTCTCCTTTATAATCCTACTATAGCTGGAAGCTTGGAGCTTGTCAAGCTTGCGGCTTGCAGCTTGTTGCTTCAGGCTTTTAAAAAACTTTTCACAGCTACGCAGGTAGCTGGCCGGCAACGTGCCATGGTCCTGTGTGAACCATGGCAGCAAATCATTGTGTTTAATTCTCTTCACTTAATCTCTTCTCCATCTTCTCCTGATCAGCCTTCACTAGTCGAAGGGTCTCTTCCAGGGCGTTGGCTATTCTATTTAGGCTGCCTTGTAGTATGTACAGCCCGTCTGTTATTGTTTGATATTTATCTTCGTCCATAATTATTCCTTTCTAAATTCATCCTATCATATCCTGGACCCGCTGTCAAGCTTGCAGCTTGTTGCTTTCTTTTTCTTTTTGTTGCACATTAGAATCATTCTAAAGTGCCTCGATCACTGATCCCAGGTCCATCACACCGGGCACATTGGAAATATTGTTACCAGTGTAATAGACCAGGGATCAGTTGTTGTCCTGCGCAGGCGGAGTTTCCAGTATGCATCCCTACTCACTCATCCCGTCGGGGATCGCGACCTGAACTATAGTGGGTCAATTCCCACAGCTACAACACTGATCCCAGATCCCCTGCCATATCTAACTGCTGGCATATGGCAACCCAAGAGTTGCGACCTCTACCAGAGGGGATCAGGGATCAGTTCTGGTGGTGTCATGCTTTGCCATTATAACTAGTGTTGCCACAACCAGAAGTTGTCCCATTAATTTAATTGTCTAAACAAGTAAATTAAATTAATTAATCAAATATAATGCTTGACTATCCTATTGTCAAGTGATAAAAAACATTTATGCAAAATAAAAATATAGAAAGGAAAAAAATGAGTAGAATAAGACTAAACCAAGAGTACAGAAATAAAATCGCAAATCGTATGCGAGTACACTTGGAACAAGAGGACACTCACGAAAAACAAGTTTATGACAGTTTGAAAGGCGAACAAATTGACTTAAACGACAATGCGTGGAGTATGGCAAAGAAAATAGTTAGACGACACTATACAGATGAAGATGTTAAAATGGCACAACATTTACAAAACAAGTTTGAAAATGTTGACACTATTGCAAAGGACAGTTGTTTTCATTTTCATTATATGGGCGAAGTTGAAAGTAGAGATTATGACAACAAACCTATTATAGAACAGAAAGCGATTGAAAGCCATTTTGATTTTAGATTAAATGGTAGTATTGATGTTGATAACAATTCTTCTTATGCTCGTGATGACAATGGTTATTCTTATGCTTTATTTCGTGATGAACTAAAAGCACAAGATAACTGCAACCCAGATATTTTGATTGAACAAGAGGGCAAAGACCAAAACCCACATAAAACAAAATATGTTGACAATAACAATAAATATCTTGGCGACGACGACAAAGGTTATGGGAAAGAGTGGAACGACAAATATCAATTAGATTTAATTGGTAGAAATTATTGTCGTGATAGGTCTATTGCTTGTACTAAAGATGAATATATGTTTTTGATTGATTGGAAAAATCAAAAAGGTAAATTTGTTATTGCACATCAAAAATGGATAAGCAGTATTTTAGAGCAGATGAAAGAAATTAAAATCGGTCTAAAAGGTTATAAATATTTAGACGAGGCGATTGAACTTTCAACTGAACTTGGTTTAAATATTAATGACGCAGAAATAATTAGAACTAATAGTACAGGGCTAACTATCTACAATCCTAAAAATCTAGCAGATAGAATAAAAGGAATGAAGAATAAGCGAGAGAAAACAAGAGAAGAAAAAATCGCAGAAAGGGTGTTATACGAACAACAACAAAATGAAAGTGTAAATTAACACTTGACGACCTATCCTATCAATGATAGGATAGGTCATTAATTAGAAAGGAATAAATATGAAATACTTTAGTTGGTTTATGAAATCACGAAATAAATTTGCGACTTGTCGTGGAGTTGATGAACACGAATACTACGACGAATGGTCTGGACAATTCAAAACATTTAAATCAAGACAATGGACAGACTTAAAAGGTTTTCCATGTTATAACTTTTGGGATATTGACGCAGAACACCCAAGAACTGCAGTAAACTATTCTGTGAGGAAAGCATGATTGAAACAGATATAATTTGGTTATTATTATTTATAGGTTATGCAATCGGATTAATACCGATTGCATACTTTGGTATCGTTGGAACTAATGAGGCAATAGATTACCAGAACAAATTAAATAAATCTTTTGAAAGGAGTAAAAAAAATGAGCAGCTATAATTGGTGTCATGGTCCTCACTGTCATACTAATCACACTCAATCAAGAGTGCGAGGGAGTGGCGATAATAAAGTTCTAAGAACTATTAAAATTAAACAAGGCAGATACAATGGTTATCAAAATGGGATTTGGGATTATTTCTGTAATCAAGGTTGTTTAATGGATTTTATTAGAGAACATATAACTAGTGTTATTGCAATAGCGCCAAGGCGCGAGGCTCTTGAAACACCGATCAAGGTTGATAAAGAAAAATACGAGAGTTATAGATATGAATGGGATAGTAATAACGAGCACAGACGAGTACCATACATGGCAACAAGAACCACAATTAAAAGTGTTGACAATGACAATGGATAATGTAGGATAACCATATGAATAAAACAAACACAGATGAAAGAACAGAAGAAAGAAAGAACAGATTCAATGGTGAGTCTGTTATGTTAACTAAAGAAGAGGCTAACAAACATGATGCAATCTTCATCAATGAGTTAGCCGCAACGATAGAAGATAAGACCGCAGGTTATGGCTCGTCTAAGCTATGGAATAAAGTTCGTAAGGACTTGAATTGGTTTAGACAGCACAATGCCAAAGCATACATGGTCTTGCTAGACTAATTAAGCAAGTGGCAGGCGCTAACGCGCCTGCTACATTCAATAGAGGTACCAAACCCAAACACCACCAATCCCGGTTCACACCCCCCACCACCCCCTTTAAATAAAAAGGGGTCCCACTGCTTTCGGCTTTAATCCTTGATTTAGACAGTTAATGCTGTTAAATTGATTTTGGGACTCCTATATGAACCTAGAAAATATAGAAAATATAGATATAAGTAAATTACCTGCTGATGTCCGAAAAACGTTTTTAAGATATCAGGTAATGCACGCTGAAAAAAAGATACAGAACAAAGCTAAAGATGACTTCTTAAGTTTTGTTAAAACTGTATGGCCAGAATTTATTGAGGGGCCCCATCACAGGCACGTTGCACAAAAATTTAATGATCTTGCTACAGGGAAAATTACACGTTTAATTATTAATATGCCTCCAAGGCATACTAAATCTGAATTTGCATCTTTTCTATTACCTGCCTGGATGGTGGGCCGTCAACCAAAATTAAAAATAATTCAAGCAACTCACACAGGAGAATTAGCAATTCGTTTTGGTAGAAAAGCAAAACACTTAATTGATTCCGAAGAGTACTCAAAAATTTTTAAAACTAGACTACAAGAAGACAGTAAAGCCGCTGGTAGGTGGGAAACAGCACAAGGTGGTGAGTACTTTGCAGCTGGTGTCGGCGGTGCAATCACCGGACGGGGTGCTGATTTATTAATTATTGACGATCCTCACTCGGAACAAGATGCACTTTCTCCTACTGCGATGGAAAATGCGTATGAGTGGTACACATCAGGACCACGTCAACGTCTTCAACCTGGTGGAAAAATTATTTTAGTTATGACAAGGTGGTCTACAAAAGACTTAACTGGGATTTTATTAAAAAATCAA
>Ga0080013_1004794_pt1 | contig 13056 bp, 20 predicted proteins | sample ETNvirenome_6_85_FD_69236 | JGI IMG/M metagenome (GOLD analysis project Ga0080013, IMG submission 69236) | Marine viral communities from the Pacific Ocean - ETNP_6_85 (SPADES assembly) (version 2) | ecosystem: Environmental > Aquatic > Marine > Oceanic | place: Pacific Ocean | collected 2013-06-19 | reverse complement strand
TAACGTGATGAAAGACAAAAGCCCGTTAAAGAACGCAATGATGCCTGATCCATTTCCCGTTACTGGTACACAAAGTGCAGGATATGATTTTTTAGGCCAAACTTCGTATATGGATGATTTTTACTCATTCATTACAAGAACCAATACAAGTAACAATGGAAGAGGTTCACCAGGATGGTACGTAAGCCAAACTGCTAGTACTCAAACATGTGCACCAATAGCAGATGCTCATGGTGGATGGTTACAACTAGATGAAGTCAATGCTACTAATGATGCTTATAACCAAGTTAATAGTTTTACTGCTTATCAATTAAGCACAAAAATGAATTTTGGTTTTGAAGCAAGAGTAGCAGTTGAAGATATTTCAGCAACAGAAATGGTTATTGGATTAGTTGATACAGATACAACTTCTCAAGTAGTAAATATTACTGATGGGTTATATTTCTCTAACTTTGCTGATCCTACTTCTATTACAGCTGGAACAGGTTTATACCTTCACGCTGAAAAAAATGGAACGGTAACTTCAAGTGATGCATTAGTTGATCCTTATACTGGATCTACTTTTGTAATTGAAGATGGTGCTTTGCAAACAGCTAGTGCTACTCAATTAGCAACTCCAAGTAATTCATTTATTTGTGGATTTAATATTGTTCCTCAAGGATCAAATGGTAATGTTAATACTGCTGTAATTCAAGCATATTTAGGTCCTGTTGGAAAACAGCCTTTGCCTGTTGCATCAATTGCAACTACTAATTTGCCTGATGATTTGGCAATGGGAATTATTGCTGGAACGAAAAACAACACAACAACCGCAGCTATTATGTGGGTTGATTATGTTAAAGTAATTAGTTCTAGAAGCTTTGGTAGTTCAACTACGAAGTAATAACAATTAACCAAGGTAGGGTGTAAAAGCCCTACCTTTTATAGGAGATAAAAAACATGAGTATTCAAGGACCGATAAGTTCGTTCTCTGTTACTGCTGCTGGTTCTAATCAAAGTATATATGCTGGTCCTGCTAGGATTTTAGGTATTTATTATATGAATGATGCTGCTACTGGCACCATTGTATTATACGATGATGCAACGGAAGTATTTAAAATACAAATACCAGATGGTGCTACAACAGAAAACGCAAATTATATTGAATTTCCAGGTGATGGAATTAGAGTTGATACAAGTTTAAAATATACATTTACATTAGTTAAATACGGAACGATCCTTTATCAAAAGGGGTAGTTCTAATGAGACTACTATTTGTTGTATTAAGCTTTATTTTAGTATTTGCTGCAATTACCAGTGCTAAAGGAGCCGATACGAACACCGTGAGTTCTACGGTTGTCACGGATAAATCAGTGCCGACGGCAAACTCACCTAGTGTTGTTGTCAACAATTCTGACGTGTGTAAAACAGCGGCAGCGGGTGCCGTGCAAACCCAGATTCTCGGAATTAGTAGCGGAATTACAATCACTGATGAGAACTGTGAAAGAATAAAATTATCACGCTCGCTCTATTCAATGGGCATGAAAGTTGCTGCGGTATCTACACTGTGCGCTGATCCGCGGGTGTGGGACAGTATGCAAATGGCAGGGACCAGTTGTCCTTATATGGGCACTATAGGGGACGAAGCAACTGAAGGTTGGAAAAAAAACCCTGATATGATTCCCGAGGGTAGTGTAATAGCTGCTAAATGGAATAAAGAAGAAAAAGAACTTACAAAATCACAAGGATTAACAGATGGGCAAAAACTTCTCAAATTTGTTATATTGGGTATGGCTATGCATTCTGGTATCGTGGCATTCGCCCCTTAGAGCAGAATGTCCTGTTACTGCAACAGGGTTATGTACGCCAGGAGTTGAAGAAACCATTGTTATAGATGAAGTAGAAACAATTGAATATGAAGCTGATGGATATACAGTCACAACAGAAACTACTACTACAACTACAACAGTAACTACAACAAATCCAGATTCAGGAGATATTTTAGATGGAGATGCTGGATATGTTTCATCATCAAAATATGAAGGGGACATGGATTTGGACTGGGGAGGCCAAGGTCCAGCTACTATGCCTAGTGGTTCTGGTTGTTATAATTTAGGAACTGATAAATGTGCTCAAATTACTGGATCAGGTAACTCAACGTCAACAATGGGTGTATCAGGAATGGGTACAACATTTATTAATACTGTAGATATATCTGATTTAGATATAGAAAATGGTGGACGAACTAATTATTCAATAAAAGTAGATAAAAGAGATTCTCAAGATAGAATCTATATGCATATTACAGGTAAAAATGGAAACACCTCAGTATTTAGTGGAACAGATATATTATCAGAATCTGGTGTAGCGAGTGGCTATCAAACTTATGAAAATGGTTTTGATTTTGCAGGAACAATTACAAAATTAATTATTGAAGTAGGCGGACGTGATATTAATTTGGCAATTGGACCGCTCTTTGATGATATACAAATAAATGTATTATACAACGTAGTTTCCACAATAGTTACAGAACATATACTTAGTGTGGAAATGTGGATAGCTTATGGGGGAAGTACAGAAACAGAAGTTATTGATATTGTAGAAAATATATTTGAACATAATGATGTAATAGATTCATCAACTGATGATTTTTATTTTGAACCTGAGTTTGATGAACCTAACATGGACATATCTTATGAAACTGTTGAAATGGAAATGGATTTTGAAATAGAAATGCCAGAAATGGAAATGGCAGATATAGAAATGGAAATGGAATTAGAAATGGAAATTAAAGAAATACAATTAGATGAACTAGAAATAGAAATGCCAGAAATGGAAATGGCTGAATTAGAAATGCCTGAACCAGAAATGGAGGAAGTAGAAATGGAAATAGAAACTGAACCAGAACCAGAGGCTGAAATGGAAATAAAGGAGGTACAAAATGAACCTACTAAAGAACCTACTAAAGAACCTCAAGAAGATATGGCAGAAAAGCCAGAAAACGAAGAAAGCGTATCAGAGGCTGAAACAGATGAAGATCAACCAGAAGATATGGAAGAACCAGAGGATAAGGGTGAAAACAAAGAAAAACCTGTAAAAAAGCCAGAATCTAAAAAAGAAAAAGCAGCAAAAAAGATAGTCAAAAAGATGGGGGATAAAGGTAGATATGATTCAACAAATCAGTTAAAAACATTAATAGTCATGCAAGTTTTAGGGGATACTAAAACTTTTTTTGACTCGCAGAGAATATTAAATGATAGAGAAGGTTTTTTTACGGATTATATGCTACCTGATACCCAAATAACTAATAATAATTTAGCTCAATATTATTTATTTGCTGGTAGTGAAGGGTTAATAAATGAAATGATAGATAGTCAATGGCAACAGAAGTAGAAGTAGGTGGAATAAAATTTAGAGGTGGTAAAATCTTTGTTATCTTAACAGCGCTAACCACAGCAGGTGGTGCTTTATGGGGTGGCTTTGAATTTTATAAAGATTACCTAAACATGAAAGATCAAATACAAAATTATGTAGCTCCAGATTTATCAGAATTTGATAAAAATATTGCTCTTACAAAAGAAGAAATGTCTAGTAAAACAGAACTTCTTAAAACAGAAATTGAAATGCTTATGAGTGAGATGGAAATGATGATGGCAGAAATAAGATTAGTGTCTGATGTAGCAAATGAATTAAAAAATGACTTACGTCAAGATGTAAGAAGAGTTGAAAAAATAGTTAATGATGTAGAGCAGCAAGTAAAAGAAGATTCTAGAGATAATGCAAAAGAATTAAAAGTTACAATAGATACTCTTGAAGATGATATGAAAAAATTAGAAGAGAAAATAAAACTAGCACAAAAAGAACTAGAGGAAAAAATAGATAAAAGGATTAAAAGCGCACTAGAAAATCCTTTAGGAGGGTAATATGAAAATATCAGATAACACAGCGATTAGTATGCCTATGAGAAATTTAATTGGTTTAATTGCAGCCATAGGAATTGGGATCTTTGCATACAGCGATTTGACTCAAAGGCTAACCCAACTTGAGACTGCAAGACAATTAATGGAAGCTGACTTGTTAAAAAAAGCTGAGCAGACCCCCGTAAATCAGGAGCTCTACATGTTAATCGAGTTTCTAGCTGGTCAAAATGAGGTCATGGAAAAAGAAGTGCAGTCTATTGAAAGTAATAATATAAATATAGACTTTCTAAAAACTCAATTAGAAAAAATGCAAAATGATGTAGAAAACTTAAAAGACAAAGTGAGGCAAAATGGCAGTAATTGAAACAGTATTCGCAATGATGATGATAGTAAACGGATCTATGGATGGATTTATGAAGACAGATGGTTTATCTCACTGTCTTAAAGTTAAAAGAGAAAGTGAGCGAAACTTGGCAGACAACAGATCAAATGTTATTCGTTATGAATGTGGTCAAGTAGTGGCAGAACTAGAGCCTGACTTAGAAGGTGTGCTTAAAATAAAAAAGATTTTGGAACGTAAATAATGGACCCAGTAACTATAGCATATATATGTTTTGGTACCTTATGGGTTATGGGAGCCATTACGTATTTATAATATATGGCTCAAAAAATAACGAACGAATACTTTACTCCTGTTAAAAAAAGGACAAGTATTGGGAGCTCCAGTAGATCTAAACCTAAAAATAAACATAAGATTAAATCATGGAAAAAATACAACCGACAAGGAAAGAGATAATAGATGATGTTAGGATCTGGTCTAAAAATTTTTTAGAAGTACCTAATCTACATTTAGGAGGTGTTCCTGCTTGCCCTTTTGCTAAAAAAGCATGGTTAGATAAAAAAGTATGGGTAGCTGTTAAAACCAAAAATAGCACTTATAAAAAAGAATTAAATGACTGTCTTAAAAATTTAGATTTTACTAAGAAAGAAATATTGATATTTTGTGACCCTTATTTTAGTTATTCCCCTGATGAGCTTCATATAGCTACTGAAGATTTTAATGAGTGGTATAATAGAAAAGACTTCTATTTTATGAGTTTTCATCCATCTAATCCTGCAACCGAAGAAGAACAAAAATTCCTTGTTTCGCCAAATAATGACACTAATTTATCTGGTCCCGATTATAAATATTCTATGATGCTGGTACAAAAGTTCTCGCAATTACAGAAAGCTTCTGATAAATTGCACAAACAAGGTTATTATAAAATGTGGCCTGACGAATACTATCAAGAGGTTGTGGTATCTCGTGCTAATAAATACAAACAGATCAATGGAGGTCTATCATGATGGGTAAAAAGAAAACTGCTAAAATGCGTGGCGGTGGAAAAGTTAAAAAAATGGCTAAAGGTGGACAAGGATACATCGATAGAAAAGATGAATCAGTTTCCATGAGAATTAAGAAAAAACGTACTCCTGCCCAATTAAAAGCTAGTAGAGATGAGTCTTACGGTAAGTTTGGTAAAGGTACTGGTAAAGGCGTTATTAATAAACGTGGCGGTGGTATTGCAAAAAGAGGTATGGGAATAGCGAAGTAATTAGATGTCTATTAATACAGGAACACCTAGTTATTCTTCTACAGCTGGATTTATATTAGATTTAGATTCTATAATAGAAGAAGCTTTTGAACGTTGTGGTTTACAAGATCGTACGGGTTATGAATTAAAAACTGCACGTCGTTCTATTAATTTAATGATTGCTGAATGGGCAAACAGAGGATTAAATCTGTGGACTATTCAACAAAGAGAAGCAACTGTTACAGCAGGAACACAATCTATTTCTGGAACTACTTTATATTCAGTAGATTCAGCAGGAAATGCTACTACTGATGCCAATGATAGTGCACAGATTATAGATATTGATAGTGCTGTGATGTCAAATAGCAGTGGTGATTATTCTATGACAAAAATAGGGAGATCTACTTATTGGGATTATACAGTAAAAACTACTCAAGGAAGACCTGCACAATATTATTTTGAAAGAACTATACTTCCTAAAGTATATTTATTTCCTGCTGCGGATGCTACTTACACTTTTAAATATTATGCATCATTACGTATGACCGATATAAATGCTTATACTAAAAATGCTATGATACCTTTTCGTTTTTTACCATGTTTAGTAGCTGGATTAGCTTATTATGTTTCTATGAAATATGCGCCTGATAGAATTCAAATTTTAAAAGCTGTATATGATGAAGAGTTTAGTAGAGCTGCGGCAGCAGATGTAGAAAAAGCAAGTTATAGTATGGTACCAAGACAAACTTTATATTTTGAATAGGATAAAAAATGGCTAAATACTCATCAGGTAGATATGCTCTTAGAATTTCTGATAGGTCTGGTATGGCGTTTCCTTATAATGAAATGGTTCAAGAATGGAATGGTTCTTGGGTTCATACTTCAGAATTTGAACCAAAACAACCTCAATTAGATCCAAGAAATCATCCAAGAGATTTTACAGCATTACAACATGCTAAACCTCAAATAGCTAACGCTAGAGTTTTTGTAGGTAATAATACTGTAAGAACACCAACTGGAGAAGTAGTTTTATCTCCTAATGGTGATGTGTATGATGGAGTGGGAGATGGAACAGCAGTTAATTCTTTTCAAACTCTTTTAGAACCAGTTACTAATTACTACGCAAATGGCGTAGCCTACGCAGATACTCAAAGAAGCATGATGCCTCTTAGTGTACAACAACCTCAAAAAAGCACAGGGTTGTTATCTCGCTCTGGAAATGTTACAGTGAGCACCTCATGACCGATTATTCTGATTTAAATGATAATGTAAGAAATTACACAGAGACAGATACAAATGTTCTATCTGATGCAATTATTAAACCTTTTATAGCATCTATCGAAGATCAAATTTTAAGAACGGTAGATCTTACTTATTTTAGAAAATATGATTATGCTACGTTGACCGTGGGCAATCCTTTTTTACCATTGCCAGGAGATTGGCAAAACACGAGATTTATTCAAATTTATGATGCCAGTGCATCTGAACCTAATAGAACGTTCTTGCTTCAAAAAGATATTTCGTTTATGAATGAATATTGGCCTGACAGAACGGCAAATGCTACTCCCAAATACTACGCTATGTGGGATGATAACACGCACTATGTTGCGCCAACCCCGAACGCTGCATTAACATGTGAGCTCGCATACACGTACAAGCCACCTGGTTTATCAAGTACAACTACATCTACTTGGTTAAGCCAAAACGCTCCAAACGTGCTTTTATATGGTTGTATTTTACAAGCACTTGGATACTTGAAAGGTCCAGCAGATATGATACAATATTATGATAAAATGTTTAACGAGTCTGTACAGTATTTAGCTACATATGAGATGGGGCGTGACCGTAGAGACGAATTTCGAGACGGCGTTATTCGTATCCCTCTCGAGTCAAGGAACCCATAGGAGATTATTATGGCAATAAATCAAGCTGTTTGTAACAGTTTTAAAGTGGAGATCCTGAAAGGCCTACATAACTTTACGGCTACGACAGGGAACACTTTTAAATTAGCGCTTTACGATTCAGAAGCAACATTAAGTAAATCAACAACAGTATTTCAACAAACTGATGAAGTAGCTGCTTCAGGCACCTACGCTGAAGGAGGAGGAGCATTAACTTCCGTAACACCAGTATTATCTGGAGATACGGCTGTTTGTGATTTTTCACCTGATTTATCATTTACCAGTGCAACTATTTCAGCTCAAGCTGCTGTAATTTATAATAGTTCTACGGTATCAGGATTAACTACGAATGCTGCTGTTTGTGTTTTAGATTTTGGTGGAGTTAAATCTTCATCTGCTGGAACATTTACAATTACATTCCCTGCTGCTGAAGCAACTGCTGCAATTTTAAGAATCGCATAGGAGATAAATTATGGCTTCCGTCCAAGGATGGGGCCGACAAGCCTGGGGTGACGGAGCATGGAGTGCATATGGTCCAATACCCGTTACAGGGATTGGCCTCACGGCATCTACTAACAATGTAACTGTCACTACCGATCAGGTTATTTCTGTCACAGGTATTGGATTAACATCTAATACAAAGACACCTACAGCAACTGGTATCGCTGAGGCAGTAATATCTGCTGGTGTGGTTGCGACATGGCAACCCATAGGTACGTACATTGTTCAATCTGATTATATTTTTCCTATTACTGGTACTTCGGCTACTTCTGCTGTAGGAACAACAAGTCAGACAGTTGATATAAGAGTTGGATGGAATAGATCTACAAATTTAAATACAGGTGCGGCTATTGGTTGGGGCGATGAAGCATGGGGAGCTATAAGTAATTCTCCTAGCGCTACAGGAAATGGTCTAACATCGGGTGTAGGAAGTATAACTGCTACCACAGATCAAATACTTTCACCGACAGCTAATGGTTTAACAACATCTATTGGAACATATTCAATTACAGGAGACGCTGGAATAACTATTGTAGCAGCTTCTGAACCTGAATTAGATGTTTATACTGGATCTGTTTCTATAGCTATTAGCCCAGGAGTTTATCCAACAGCCGCAGGTATGACATCATCTGTAGGAACTGTAGGAACCTCAATATTTGTTACAGGAGTAAGTGCTACGGTTAGCGAAGGAGATGCTACCCAAGAAACCAGCTATATGGCTCCAAGTGAGGAAGCTACTACGTCTGTAGGAACTGTAAATATTCAGACAGATGTAACCTTTACAATAACAGGAGTTTCTGCTACAAGTAGTACTGGAACATTAGGCGGGATCTTTTGGTCTGAGGTTGATGATTCTAACAGTTCTTTAAGTTGGACAGAAGTTCATAAGGCTGCATAAAAGTTTTGACAAACTTTATATTAATCAATAAAACTTTATTAGGAGATTAAATGTCAACATATTCAACAGGTCTTAGAACGGAACTACAGGTAACAGGAGAAAATTCTGGTACTTGGGGAACTATTACCAATAACAATTTTTCTCAGGTTTTTGAATTCGCTATTGCTGGTGTTTATGCTGTACCTGCAATTACAACTGGGACGTCAACTACTTTAACAAATGGTGACGGTCCTCAAACTCAAGCAAACAATCAGGCTAGAAATAGTCAATTATTATTTAGTGGAACAGTTTCCACAACTCATACAGTTCAATTTCCTGCTACACAAAAAACATACGGAATTTATAATAACATTTCTGGTGGCGCAGATATTTCTGCAAGACTAGGGGCAACAGGTAATACAGTTACTATTACTAACGGAAAATATCGTTTAGTTTCAACTGATGGAACAAATTGGTATGATGTATTTTCTTTAGCTGGATTAGGTGAAGCATGGATTGAAAAAGATAATACAGATTCTCCTTACACCGCTTCAGATGGAGATAATATTTTTGTTGATTGTTCAGCAGCGGTTGTAACAATTACTCTTCCTGCTTCTCCTTCAATAGGACAACAGGTTAAAATCATAGATGGCACAGGTAGTGCCGCTACTTATAACATTACAGTTGGTCGTAACTCTGAAAAAATTCAGGGTGCAGCATCAGATCTAACAATTAGCACTAACAATGCTGGTATAGCTCTGGTATACTACGATTCAACAAATGGGTGGAGGTTGAAATATAACGACTAATGGCTAACTTACAGGATATAACAAATAGAAGTGAAGTAGGCGCAATTAAGCCTTGGACTAAAGCAACTGCTCCAGCAGGTTATGTATTGTGCGATGGTGCGGCAATTTCAAGAACCGATTATGCAGATTTATTTGCTGTAATTTCTACAACTTATGGAGCAGGAAACGGATCAACAACTTTTAATGTACCTAACCTTGAAGGTAAAATGCCACAAGGTTATGATGGTAATACTTATAATTTAGCAGGAACTGGTGGTGCTAATACCGTAACAGTTTCTTTAACTAATAACCAAGCTGCTACAAGCACTACAACTAATAACCAAGCGGTTACAGTAACAGGTTCTATTAGTAATACATCTTTAACAACTGCTCAATTAGCTTCTCATAGTCATCCAGGTGGTGCTAGCTTTTCACCAATAGGATTTGCACCTAACCCTGGTTCAAGACCAGATCCTGCTGGTACAGGTAGTGCAGGTTCAGGAACTGGGCACAATCACGCTCATACTTTATCAGGAACATTAACTGGAACAGTGGCTGTATCAACTAATTTAACAGGAACTGTAACAGGATCAGGAACAAATTCATTTTCACCTTATGTGGTGGTTAACTATATTATAAAGCATTAGGAGATACACATGGCAACACAAATAGTAATATCAAATGGAGACTCAATTAAAATAGATGACTCTTATCATATTGAGTGGGCTGATAAAGGTAAAAATTGGGTAGACGCTTGGTGTCCAAACACTGTTCACGCAGTTATTTGGAATAATTTAACAGGACAAAATGAAATTCAAAGCAAAGATGCTTCTACTGGAATGATGACAGGAAATACTAATTTAAGTGCTACTAGCGATGCTGTAGGATCTACTACTATTGCAGCTTTATTAACTTGGGCTGAAACAAGAAAAGGTCAAATAAACACTGCTATAACAGCTTATAATGACGCAGGGTCTCCCGCAGATAAAACCTGGATAGACTACGATTCTAATTACTCTTAATTTCTTCTTCAATATCTGAATAAGGACCATTTACATCAACATAATGAATAAATAATTGGTGATGCCAATATTCTTTTGGTTGATTAAAAATAGGTCTCCAATGTTCTATTTCACAACCTTTATAAATAACTCCGTCTCCTGAATTTATAACTATAGGTATATCTCCCATACACAAAGGCCATTTGTAATCTTTATCTTTATAAAAATATTTTAAAGTTATTGATGCACTTATTTCACATTGACTTCTGTCTACATGTTTTTCAAGTTCTGCACCTCCAAGGTAAATTCTATTATAGGAATATATTGGTTTTAATTTTAAATTTGTTTCTTTTTCCATAATAGGAAGTAAATAATGAACGACATGCTTATATATTTCTGAATCCATTGAATGATAAGAAGAAGAAAGAGGTACTTGATCATCTCCTTTTGTAAAATTTTTTAAACTCCATGAGCTTAAATACTCAACCATATCGCTTGACAACATACCTTTAACGTATTTGTATTTATTTTTTTCTAACGTATCCATGTAATTATTGCATGTCGTGTACCATTAGATACAGGTGTAATTGCATGAGGAAAACAAAAGTTACTAGGAAAAACTACAGCACTTCCTTTTTTCTTTTGTACAGTATATTTGTGTTCTCCTTCAAAAAATACAAAATCACCACCCTCATAATCATCATTTAATACTAATGAAATACTTAAAACTCTTGGATACAAATCAAAATGATCAACATGTGTTTTATATTCACCCTTTTCACTACCTAAATATACTAAATGTTGATAACCTGTATCTTCGCAAGTCAATCCTGTGTGAAAAAAAGGATGTTTTTTTCCATAAGTTTTTAATATTTCACCTACACGCTTAAATATTGATTTTTCAAATTCTTCATTTAATTTTTGAACATAACATTTTCTTGCAGCTCCTATCTTGTTTGGGTCAACATAATCATCTCCTATTGTAGCTCTATCCCACTCTTCTTTTTTATAACTTTTAACTATATTACTACATAAGTTTTCGTCTAAAATATTATCAAATCTTTCAATATAAGAAGTTATATCTCTCATTTAAAACTCTTCTTTTTCCAAAACATATTTTTATACCTATCTATCCATTTACTATTTAAAAGATCTAAAGTTTTACCATGTAATTTTTCTTTATAAAAACCAGACCACATCTTCCATGATTCACGTTTAAATGGAACTATTTGTACCATAGGTTCACCTTTTTTAATTAAAAACTGTTCATCTCTTTTTTTTAAAATAAAAGGAAAATTAATTACATTTACATATGTATCCGTGTCTACTACACCTTCAATAATTTTCCATCTTTCTTCTAATCTATTCATTGGATGTATAAACAAACAACTATAACCAGGAGGTGTTTTTATTAACCATTTGTTGTGAAATTTTCCTGCATGTTCTCCTGTTGTTTTACGCCACTCTTCTGGTAATTGAGTTTTATTATGAAATCCAAAATCGCTTGGTTCTCGATTAGCGGGAGTAACTGAAAAATCATTTTCAACAGGGTCAACAAGATAATCTTGATCAAAAGGTAAAATATAACCCATGGTTAAGGAATCTAAAAACGGCATACAAGTTTTAACTGTAGGTTTGTGTAAATTATTTTCAGTGTGTCTTTTTAATTTTTTATATTCTGAAGGAATAAAAAGAGAAGCTGCTTGGGGATGAGGCCATACGTCTGCCATGCTTTCGTTAGTTGCACAAAAAGTTATTTTTTTATTCCACATTTTTTTCTACAAAATTAAATGACATTGATCTTCTTATTGCTCCTTTTATTTTTGTTTTAAAAGGCATTACAAAATGTTGATGTTGTGCTTCAAAAATGTAAAAATCTCCTGTTTTAGGTTCCATCCAAATACTGCCAATTCCATCATGAGAAATAAAACCTAAATTACCATCTTTAAATTTATGTGGATCTTTAGCATCATTTACAAACTCAGGCACTTTTAAAAACAAAACAGTAGACCATCCTGTCCCATTATGATGAGTATGAGGAGGGTTATATTCTCCTTCTTTCATATCGTTTATCCAACAACTAAGAATTTGTAATGGTTTTTTCTTTTGTATTAAATTAACTTTTTCTAAAGTATCTACATAGTCATGCATACAATCTACTAGATATTTTGATATTTTTGTTTCTTCTAAAAGATTAGTAAATTGTAATTCAGAATCTAATCTACCTGCTAATCTAGGACCAAAGGAAGGTAGTTTGTCTTTCCACTTTTCATACTTATTATTTAAATCGTCGATAGCCTCTAAAGGTAAACTATAAGATTTTACTATTCTACCAAATACGTTTGTTTGTGCTTTCATTCTTTTTTCTTCCTCTTTCATAACATAAATTCTATGTCAAGAAAACAATTATAAAAAGATTGCTTGATATATTACACACACATGTTTAAATTAGATCTCACCCAAAATTTAAAAATCAGGAGATATTATGGAAAATCAAGAAGTATTGAAGGCTATA
>Ga0080013_1004793_pt1 | contig 13061 bp, 16 predicted proteins | sample ETNvirenome_6_85_FD_69236 | JGI IMG/M metagenome (GOLD analysis project Ga0080013, IMG submission 69236) | Marine viral communities from the Pacific Ocean - ETNP_6_85 (SPADES assembly) (version 2) | ecosystem: Environmental > Aquatic > Marine > Oceanic | place: Pacific Ocean | collected 2013-06-19 | reverse complement strand
TAATAGAATTTACTTAAAGACTAAGCTAGTATAGAAATAATATTTCTTTTAAACTGTGCCTTCTCATTTGCATCTTGCGTATAGACGGAACGCGCAGGCAGTTGCTCAACGTTTAAAAGTACGTAAAACAGAAAAGGAAGATTTATTTGAAGAAGCTAGAAAAAATTTTGGTTTCTTCTGTGAATATGTAGCAGATAAACCACCAGCTCATCATCATCTTGAATGGTATAAACATTTAATAACGAATAATAGTAATAATGTATTACTAAATATTGCAGGACCCAATGTAGATTTATTAGCTCCTAGAGGTTCAGCCAAATCAACTGTATTAGGTCTTTATACAGCCTGGGCCATTGGAATTCATACTATGGCTAAAAGACCTTTACAAATCCTTTATCTTTCTTATACCGTAGATATTGCAAGATCTAAATCTGCAACAATTAAAAAGATAATAGAAAGTAAAAAATATCAAGATGTTTTTCCTGTAGTTAAGCTTTTAAAGAATGTCACATCTAATGAATACTGGTCTATTGACCATAAATTTGCAGGAATAGATACTACAGGAGAAGAACAATTTACTTTATGTGCAGCAGGATTGAAAGGTTCTGTTACTTCTAAACGTTCTCAATTAGTTATTATTGATGACCCTATAAAATCTGCCTCTGATATCAGTAATCCAGACATCCGCAGAACAATGGAAGATAACTGGAATGCAGTTATTGCACCAACTATGTTTGAAGGAGGAAGAGCTATTTGTTTAGGTACTAGATTTAGACATGATGATATCCATTCACGAACATTTTCTCCACAAAATAATTGGAGTCAAATTGTTCTTTCTGCCTTAAATAATAATCCTGAAACTGGAGAAGAAGAATCTTATTGGCCTGAAATGTGGACTTTGGAGTATTTAAAAGAAAAGAAAAGACAAGCTCCCATCGCTTTTAGTTTCCAATATATGAACCAAGTTATCAGGCAGAATGAACTGAGCTTGGCACCCGAGTTGCTCATTAAAGCCGAGATTGCGACTGAGTTTGATACTCTCGGGATTGGAGTCGATCTCTCTGCAGGAACCAAAGAAAAAAACGATTACACTGTGATGGTCCTTGGTGGTAGGATAGGTGACCAAATTCATGTAATTGATTATAGAAGATTACGTGTAATGGGAAATCTTGAAAAACTTGATACTTTAAAAGAATTATTAAATGATTGGTCTATCATTGGAAATGATGAAAAAGGTAATTATTTCCCTACCTATTCCACTTGTGATATTTGGTCTGAAGCTGTTCAATATCAAGCATCTTTAGAAGCAGACTTTAAACGTGTTTGTCAAACTAATGAAGGTTTATACAATTTAATTTGGCATCCAATTAAAGGCTTTAGAGCAGATAAACTTGCAAGATTCCGTGGCATTATGGGAATGTTTGAAGATAGAAAGATTGTCTTTAATCGTTATCGTAATTTTACTAATATGTTTGAAGAATTAACTAATTTTGGCGTTAGCAGTCACGATGATTGTGTAGATGCTTTAGTATGGTTAGTGAACGGATTAGCACGTAAAGGTAAGCTGCATTTAGATTATTAAAACAATGAATAATTTAGCTGGTAAGTTTTTAAATTTATTTTCCACAAAACAACAACGTGAAGATACTTTAAAAACCGCTTTAACACAAGCTGGACAAATTAGAAATAGGATTGTTTCTGAATGGCCTAAAGCAATAAAAAGTGCAGGTGATTTTGTAAAGCAAGCAATGCCAGATGCAACAAATACTCATTCAATGCTAGGCCCGGCTGCTATTGTTGCAGGTGGCTCCCAATTAATCGATGATATTCCTTTAAAAAATCCTTTGGGGTTAATTACTGATAACCCCACTGGTACAGCTGTTGGTCTTACTCTTACTGTTAATAACCCTCAAACAGTTGAAGATGTTAGAAATGAAAGATGGGGAAATATTGGGTTGCGTACATTAAGAGATGAAGCTATTGGTATCAGTACTGAAATAGGAGCAGAACAGTTAGGCAAAGAATTAGCTAGACGAGCACCCACTTTTGCTAGTCGTGTACTTCCTGTAGGTTCACAACTTGGTTATGGAGCTACTGGTCTTTTAGCTGGTAAAGCTTTATTTAAAGCTGGTCGTGATGATGGATTGGCTACTGTTGCTGCCAATAAAGCAGCTGAATATCAAATTCCATATCTTCCAAGCAATAACCCCAATCCTGAGACTGATTTAGGTGCACGTGCATCACGTGCTATGCAACAGTTAGGCGGAACAATCTGGAATTCTATTTATGCACCAATGGGTTTCACTAGATAATGGGAATCGATATACTTGCTGTTACATTAAGTGCTATAGTCTCAGGTTTAGCTGGAGGAACATGGGTTGCTTCCAAAGTAATGGAAAGACAGCAAGAGAGGCTGCAAAATCTTCACCAAAACATTGAACTTGAAAGACAAAGAATTAATGCTTTGGATTCCAGAATTGACCAATTACCCCATGACTACGTGTTAAAAGCAGATTTTTTAAGAGAACTAGAAGGTATGCATGATAATTTTAAACTAATTCACGCAAAACTTGATAAACTAATGGAAAAAATATTGGCAAAATGATTTCTTATACAACTGAAATTGAAGGAAACGAATCTGGAGAAGAATTCGTTACCTTTCCCCAAGAAATGCTTAATGATTTAGGCTGGACAGAAGGAGATATTCTTTCGTGGGATATCAAAGGAGCAGGTATTGTTTTACATAAGATTAATGAAGATAATGTTTATGATCCTTTAGATATTGATTAATTTAAAGTAAACTATAAAAAAGAGTGTATTTAAAATGATGTATTCCGGTAATGGTTACATAGGTGGAGGAGGAATTGGTAATCAAGCAGGAATGGGAGCACCACCACCAGGGAATGATTACTTTGCTTTAGCTCAAAATCCAAATGCTCGAGCCCAAGAAAGCCAAGCCCTAAGTGCTTATCAAACAGCACAACAACCAAATACCGGAGGTCCTACAGGTCCTATTCCAGGGGCAACCATGACTTCTTCTCCATATGGTGTTCATAATTCACGTAATATGGGAGAACCTGGAGAATATGTTGCAACTAATCCAACTGAACAAAGTGATGAAGAAAGGATGAAACAAATCCTAGGCAATGCAGGTATTACGAATACACAAGCAGGCCCAGCTGGTGGTATGGTTCCTAGTCCTTATGGCAATTCAATGCAAGTAGGTAACATGGGAAGTTTCCATAATAAATTTGTATCCTAAAGGTTTTTACTTAGTCTGTTAAAATAAGATGAATACAGGTCAATAATTAATGGCGCAAGTCAATAGCCGACTTAAAGAAATTATTGATGCTTATATTGAGCGGGATGGTAGTGCTGGAATAGAAAGTGGTATCGTAGCTTCACATCTAGCACAAATGAAACTCTTTGGCATTCGCCAAGGAGTTGAGTTTTTCCCTACCCAAGATAATTTTGGAAACCAACGCAAAGATTTTCTTGACCGAGTTATTAAATATAACAAGTTAGACACAAGATTAGATTCCTTGTGGGACTATGTCTTATGTGATGGAAAAGGTATATTTTATATTCGACCAACTAAATCTAATTATCGTTTATATTATTTCCGTAAACATGAATATAGAAGTTATTACAATGTAGATGGTGAGTTAGACCAAGTTGTAATTATCTATAGCTATAAAGTTAAGTCTCCAGGTGGTACTTACGATGATATTGAGTTAGCTAATCTTACTGGAAGCGGTATAAATCAAACACCTGGAGCAAAACGATATATTCGTCTTTCTATTAAAAGTGATTCTATTGAAGAAACACATTCAGAAGGTGAATTATCTTTTGATAATATTAATTACGCAACTCCAGGAGATACTAAAACTTTTCCTAATACCTTACGTTTTATTCCTTGCGTTGAAATCTTCAATAATCCAAAAGGATTTTCAATGGAAGGAAGCGGTGAATTTGATTCAATGGCAAATCATATTGTCATCCATGATGACCTTATGCGTCACATGAGAAAGAATTTACAATTCTTTGGTAATCCAACTCTTTTATCTTCTCGTCCTAAAACTGATTTAATGGAATCAGGAAGTGATGCTACTATACAGCGTCCTTCTATTGCTGCTAATTCAGGCTTTAGTAGTGCTTATCCTTTAAGTAATTCAACACGAAAACAAGATCCTATATCCCGTGGAGCAGATGGAACTATTCGTGTACCAAGAGTAATTGCTAACCTCGAACCAAATGATCGAGTTGGCTACATTGTTCCAGATGCTATTAGTGGAGATCAAAATGCATTTGTACGTACGTATCGTGAAGAAATTCGTACTGCTCTTGGCGGTGTTGATGAGCTTTCAATCTCTGCAGGAGTTACTGCAACAGAATACAAATCGCTCTATGGCCGCGTTGCCGCAACAACTAAAAAGAAAGCAAATTCAATATATACACATGGACTTGCCCGTTGTTTAGAATTAATTATCTTCCAAGAAGAACAGTTATTTAAAGATAGTTTAGGTGCTGCTGCAAAGATTGAAAAACCAATACTTCCTACTGTTGGTGATGAACAATCAGAAGCAGCATATGAAATGGCAATGAAGGAATACGATAATGTACTTAAAAAAATAATGATGGCTTGTGTTAAAGCCAAAATGATACCGCCAGGCGTTAAAGGATTAATTCCTGATGGCGATATTACAGTACAATGGCGATGGTTAGGGCCTGTATATGAAGACTCCACTCAAGATATTTTGAACAATTCTATTGTTGTTAGAAATCTACAAGAACTAGGGGTTGATAGTATAGAAGCACTGAAATACCTTTTTCCGTCAAAAACGGATGAAGAAAGAGCCGAGATGTTATCTGGGTTCCCATTCAGGATGGTTAATGAATTACAGGGCGCTTATGCCCAATTCAGCAAACTAGTGGGGGGAATGATGCAAACTCCTCACCCGCAAGCACCGGATTTACCGATGGCTGCGGATCCAAGATTGGATTTAACTCCATATCTGTATCGAACATTAGAAGCACTACAAAAGGAGATGAGTTATGCAGGACGCTACCGTCCAATCGACCCCACAGATGAGCCAAGCACCAGCGGTAGCTCCGAGCAGCTACGTAGCCGCACCGCAAGCTCAACAGGTGGCAGTGGCCCCCCAGCCACAGGCCCCGGTCAATTACCAAGTGGGAACCAGTTACCCCCAGGCAGTTCCGAACGTAGCACCACAGGGAATTACCAGTTACCAATCAAGCCCGTCTCAATACGTCCCCCAATCCCAACCGGCGGACCAGCAGGCGGCAGCCCAGAACAGCCCATGGGAATCGGCGTTCAACAAAGTAGTCAACCTACTGGGGAGTCCGGTGCCATCCCCGTTCCAGGGAGCACCCTCGGAAACGACGCAGGTGACAACGCCTCAGTATTCCCCGGCAAACTACGGCTACAGCCCCAACCAAGCTACGCAACAATCGGCTCCCCCGATCTCGCGAACAAGCCAGACCTCATCGCCCAACTCTTCCCAAACATTCTCGGTCAGCTCCCTAGGGGACGTGGCGAAAGTGCTCCAGTGGAGCCCGGAAACAAAGATGGTGGTAGAGAACTACGGGACAGAGGCACCCGCGATTCTAAACCAGTACGCTCTAAACCTAGAGGGAATGCTCGACAGCGCAGTCGAGTGGGGAAAGAAAGCAGGTAAAACTCTTACTGGCTTTGCACGTTTTGCTACCAATGAGCATCGTGAGAATCTTTCCTACAATGAAATTCTCACTAATCCCGACGTATTAAGTGATTACACGTTGAAGTTCTTTGGTCCAGAAGGTCCTTATCCTGTTTATGAAAATACACAGCAATTAGAGACCCCTGGTTATAGGACTCAAGTAGCTCAAGCACCAGGTCAGGCTCCATTACCTGCTCCTCCTACTGCTGCTGCACCACAACAACCACAAGATTTTTGGAGTTCTTTCAAAAATCAAATGGATAGGGATCCTAGCCAAGCTTGGCGTGTAATTAATCAAGCACAACCAGGAGTAATGGCTAATAAGCTATTTGTTATGGAATAGATAATGAGGACCCCTCATGCTAGCCAACAGCATTTAGCTCAATTGGCAGGAAAATATCAAAATTATATTCCAATAGGAGCAATCACTGGCGCCACTTTAGGTGCCGGTGGTTCTTTACTTGGAAACCTAACAGATAAAGAAGAAGGAGAGGGGCCTTTAAGATTATTAACTGAAGCAATTAATGCTGCTCCTCTTGCTGGTATAGCAGGAGGAACAGCAGGTCTAGCACTTGGAACTAATAATCTTATGAAAGCGCGTGCAATTGATGCAATTAGAAATCTTCGTATGAATGCACCTGAACTCAAAGAACAAGCTCGTTCAGCTGGTCCAGTTTTAACACAAACAGCTATTGGAGCTGCAGCTGCTGCACCTTTACTTGCAGGTGCAGGTGGCATGTTGGGAGGAGGTTCTTCTGATTTTTATAATGCAATAGGAATTCCTGGTTTTACTCCAGGTATAGATCCTGAATCACCAGGTTCTAGTAATACTGCAAACGCTAGATTACATATGTAATTTTTTATTAAAAATTACGACTGCTAAAATTCTGTAAGATATAAGACTTTTTGTCTCAATCTTTCATCCGACAAAAAATTACCAGCGATACTGGAGGATAAAAAAAAGTGTTTTTAGATAGCGATTTTCCAAAAATTCTAGGTGCGGAACTTTACCGTCCCCACCCAGCCTATGTATGCGAGATGGCCTGTGAGCCAGTCGTAGTACATGACTTCACATCCCAACCCGGCCAAACGGTACAGTTGGATCGTTATAAGTTCTGGGGCTCACCTGGAACGAAGGACGCTCGCGAGCGTGTAGCCGATCAAACTATTGGTACTGCAAATAGCCGTAATATCACAAAAGAGAAAGTTCTCGTTGTATTAAAAGAGTATACAGGCCCTGCAGATCCTGGTGATCCGACTCAGCCTTCTACTTTTAAGATTGCTCGGGAAACTTTAATTACTGCTCAGCGTCTACTTTTAGACACTGGCAACTTGAATATGTTCCACCAATCCATCGGTAGCTTGACGCTACTTGATGATTATCGCCGGTGGCGTGATCGTGTCTTCTTAGACGAGCTTTCAAAAGCAGAAGCCAATGGTGAAGCATCATCTACTCAAGGTGGTTATTACTTCGCTGGTGGTAAGACCAAAGATGCTACAGGTCGTGTATCCTATACACAAACTGAATCTGAAGCACAAGTTCAACAGTTCTCAGTTAAAACTGACCTGCTAACTGTTGTTAAGGACTTACGTAAGCGTAATGTTCCTACTTTTGCTGATGGACTTTATCGCTGTATTTGCGATCCAGTCTTTATGATGCACTTGAGGAGAGATAGTGACTTCCGTGAGATTGCTCGTTATGCTGGCAATCCTGGACAAGGCATGTACATGGGTAATCCCATGCTGCCTAACAACACCTCGTTCTATCAAGGCCCTCAAGCTGGTCAAGGTTTCTTCTTAGCAGGCGAACCTGTAATGCCTACTGGCGTTCAGTTCGAAGGTGTTAAGTTCTATGAGTCAACGAACTTCCCGAATAAGAACGTAACTGCCGATATGAATATCGGTGGATCCTCTAGCTATACTTCTTATGAAGTTGCACAAGGATTCTTCTTCGGCCCACAAGCAATTGGTGTTGGTATTGGCGGTCCAAACGCTCAAGTTCTTATCAATAACAATGATGACTTTAGTCGTTTCATTATTCTAATTTGGCAGCTCTATGCAGGTTTCGAAGTATTAAACAAAGACTTCATTACTAATGGCTATAGCTTCCTCTACGATGATGGAACGCTCTGATAAAAAACAATAGATAAATAAACAAATTTTGGAGTTATGACAAATGGCTAATTATTTAGGTTCTAAGAAAATCTATCCAGGTAACTGGAACGAGGCTCTGAACGGTTGGTACAAAAATATTGATACCAATGATGACGGAACTAATAATGCTGACAAGGGAGGCCCTACTTCGGTACTGGCCATCCCTGGCTGGCGTTATTTCCAATTCCGTGGATATGTAGAACTTTCTACATCTGGTGATGCTGCAGTTTCTGCTGCAGACGTGATCGTTCCTTCACCTTATCAGAATGACAGTACTCGTCCTGATATCACTGGTATGGTTGTTAGCGGCGACGCTACCCGCCCTGCTTATGTATATCGTGCAGCAGTATCAGTTCCTTCTGGTTGGGATGGACGTGTAGCCTCTGGTATTTATACCAAAACTGCTACTCACGTTGTTTCTTTTGGACGGGATAACTCAAGCAGCCCTGTTGCTGAATCTGGTGAGCCTGTAAACACTGCAAGTATTGCTTCTAATGGTGACAAGTTTATTGTCGGTGGTAGTGAAGGAGTAAGTGAGTCACCTCTACTTACTGCAACAGGTGCCGCAGGTAATGATATTAATGCTTGCTATAAAGAGTTGACTGCAACTACTACTTTCAAAGTATATTGCAAAGCAACTGCTAATGCTACTAGTACTTCTAGTGGTCTTCATATCTCAGCTGCTGATGTAGATGCAGGTAAGAAAGGATATGTATTTGTTGAAGTATGTTATGTTCAACCTGATACTGCACCAGGATACAGTGATCTTTCCGGTTATTTACCTAACCGTACAGTTTCTAGCTAAATAGGTTAAACTGGGACTAGTTAAAATACTAGTCCCAATGTCTACAACGATGCTTTATCAGCATAAAAAAACAGGCGCACGAGTTAAGGTTATAAGTGAGTGGGATGATGGTGATTGGTTCATGGTGGAAGATCAAGACGGACGTCTTTTTACATGTTATAAAACTGAAATAGTTGAAGATAAAAAAGCCGAAAAAATAGTTAAACCCTTAAGAATAAAAGACGCAGCAAATAAAGAAGAAGTCCGTACTTTTCCACCAGAAACAAGACTTAATATTAATGGAGCTACCCCACAAATGATTGCTGATCATATTAAGGGGATTGGCTTAAAGACAGCTAGGGAAATTAAAGATCTGCAACTTTCATTGTCGGGTGAAAAATTTGCAAACCTGGATCAATTACGACAAATAAAAAGAGTAGATTGGGATGCAGTTATTGCTGCAGACTTAATACGAGTATAATAAAGATTGGACTAATACCCCTAGGAAACTAGGGGTTCAGTTTTATGGGATTAGGTACAAGACAAATTGGATGGACAGGTGAATCAGCGAATATAGGCGGTTCAAGTTCATATCATATTGACACGAAAATATTACGTTCCTTACCAATAGACCAACAAGTTGCAGTAATGGATACTCTTGCTGCACGTTATGCACAAGATGGTAGATATATTGAATTTTCTAATCCTGGTGTATCAGGATTACGCTGGAACTTAAATGCAACACCACAACAAAAAGCAGTATTACTACAAAATGTAGATGCTGCGCATAGTCATAATAGAAATCCCAATTATTTAAGTACTGATTATTTTGCAACAAAAGAAGGAACAGATCGCTGGAAGCCTGGAAGCGTAGAACGAGCTCCTATTTATGCAGTAACTATGGCCGATGGTAGTATTTCTCTAGGAGAAGGTGGTGGTTATGGGCGTTATGCTAATTCTTTAAATCCAGAAGGACAAGTAGTTTTTCGTGTAGGTCATGCAGATAAAACATTACCTGTTGGAGGAAATATAACGATTCCTCAAATTTCAAAAACTAAAGAATCAGAACCAGAGAGAGATTATTTTATGGAAGGTTTTAATGAAGCTCAAGCTTTTCAAGATGCTTTAACAGCTAATAATTCTTCCAGTGATATTGGTCGAGAACTACTAACTAATGTACTAAGCGCATATGGAAATCTAATATAGTTATTACTGGCTTTATAATAGTAACTACATAGATCTTAAATGCAACGTGAAGCTATCTGAATATGAAAAGAGTCGTGTGCGTTATCATTTAGGATATCTTGTGGTTTCAGTGCCTGCAGGCGATTATGCACGGCTAGAAGAAGCAACTAACACCATTCCCGATTCCTTTTTCTATAACAAAATTATCACTCAATTAGGACGCTGTGATACAGCTGAAAAGAAGACAGAAATGGCTGCTGCTTCTGCTCCTAGTACTCGATTAGAAAACATTGTTGGTGACGTAGATCGTACAATTAGATCTAGTAATATTAAGGAAGCTTTACGGCTATGGGATGATGTTTACTTATACGAAACTAATCGCTTAGCTCAAATCCTATACGTTCCTAATTATAAAGATCCTATGGAATCTAGATATCGTTACGAACGTTCAGGAGCTGAATTTATTGAAGCATTACCAGGCCCAGCTGATGTTTCTACTGGTTCTAATGTTTACCTTCATTCTAATTATCGATAATGGCTTTTCAGTTTCTTGCTCCATTTGCTCCAGTTCTTAAATTAGCAGGAGCTGCTACTTTACTACCTGCTATAAGTGACATCTATCAAAAACATCTTAAACCACGTATGGGTCTTGATGAAGACCCAATAAAAGGTCTTCAGAAATTTGGAAAGCTATTTTCTGAAGGACATGGAATACCAAAAGATAGAGATATTTTAAATGCTATTGGTCTTCCAGTTCCTAGCTGGCTCCCAGGCTCTACTCCAATTAATGACTACGACAATAATCAAGGTGCTGGCCTTGATATGGAAAAGATCCGTCAGCTAGGTTTGATTAGTGACTACGACAATAATCAAGGTGCTGACCTTGATATGGATGAGATCCGTCGGCTAGGTCTGCTGTATCAAAACGTTTCTACACCTACACCTACACCAGTAGTTGTACCAGTAATTGAAGGAATGTCTGAATGGGAAGCAGCTAAAAAAGCACAAGATATGGCATTAGCAGATCAACTTGGTATGGAAATTTGGGCTAGAGAAAATCCTGGATTAGCAGCAGCTGTTGCAGAACGTGCACGTATACGTGGTACAAATCAAACAGATAATCCTTTAATGCGAGATTTTAGATCTCAATTACCTTCTCCAACAGATAGTACAGCCACTACTGGAATTCCTGCGACCCCAGGTTTTCAATCATTATTAGAAAATATAGCAAACCAAGCAACTGCTACAGCAGACGATGGAACTTCTTTAGTAGATCCAGAGACTCTTCACAAGCTAAAGGACGGAACTTATGTAGACCCACGGCCCCTTACCAACTGGAAACCAGTTGGACCCTTTTTAAACTGACTAAATTCCTTTCAAAAAGATAGCTTTGATACACTAGAAAGTTAGCTTATCTTAAATTCACATTTAATTTAATGAACTTTCTTTTCAAAACGTTCGAACTCTGTTTAACTTGTATTTCTTTTTTCTCTATCTTACAAGCACCCGTGGAACCTAATAAACGAGCATTATTAGATACTATTTGTTACGCGGAAGGAACTTGGAAAGGAGGATGTAGTTATAACACATATTATGGAGGAGGAGACTTTGATAATACTAAACCGCATCCCGGTATAGTTAATTACGGAAGTTCTGCCGGTGGTGCATACCAATTTATGCCTTCTACATGGGAAGGAATAAATCAAGGTGAAAACTTACCAATGACGCCTGAAACTCAAGATGATGCAGCAACTAAGCTAATTAAGAATAGAGGTGTCAACCCAGATACAGAACTTACTCCAGAAACATTTCTACGAACTATAGATAAATTAGCTCCTGAATGGGCTTCTTTACCAACATTAAGAACAGGAAGAAGTTATTATAGACAGCCTTCTAAATCAGGATCTGACTTACAAGATTTTTATTATCAACGTTTAGCAGCACTTAAAGAGCAAAATAAAGAACAAGAAATTAAGTTCACTACACCAGGGATTAATCCTGATTGGAAAGATTCATTTGGTCTTGCTATGCAGTATCAGTTAAATAAAGAAAAACAACCTATTGATATTAGAAAATTGCCGACGATTGGAGATGTATTATTTGAAAGTTACTTAGGTAGAATTATCCCTACTCTTGTTCCATAGTATTTATGCTTTTTAAATTCATACGATAAAATAAAGTAATAGCTAAATACTTTCAAAATAATGTCTTCAACCAATACCAACAAGCAGCCGGTATTTACTGATCGTCCTCTATACGATACTGTACGACTTACAACAGAAATTGCAGGAAGTGCTTCAACTAATACTTTATTTGTACAAGGTGGACAGCAACCAGCCATCCTTGTTGATATGGATGCTTTGCTAACTGACAGTAATAATAGTGGAGGTGTTATAGATTCTGTTACTATTGTAAGAAATGATGCTTATCGTAGTTATGACTATGAAGTTACAACTACAAATTCAGGAAACTATATAAATCTAGTAAGCGGTCAGATATTGTCTTGTCCTGCTACTGCTGCTTTCGCTGCTGCTCCTGAAAGTGGAATTGGATATTATACATATACAGGTTCAGTAAATATTAATGCACAAGGTGGAACAGTAAAAGTTTCTGGTTTAGCTTCAGCAAATACAAGTGGTTTTGCATTCCTTGGACAAGTTTATCCTAATCAACCTGAAGTAACAGTTACTGTTTATCAAACAAGAGGTACAACAACACCTATTCCAGCATCAGGTGATTATCGTGTTGTATTTACAAAATCAGTACCATCTAATACTCAAAAAGTAGATTGTTCAGATGTAATGCCAATCCTAGATGTACCTGTACCACAAGCTGGTAATACAACTGGATTAGATAATGCAACTCCTCTACGTAATAAAGGTATCTATCTAGAACGTGGCGATCGTTTATATGTTGGTATTTTCCCTGGCGGACCTAATAGTGCAGGATATTCAGCAGGCGCTTCAGTCATTGCACAAGGTGGTTATTTCTAATATATGACTAAAAAAGGTAATTCATTTGGAACTTTTACACTTAATCCAAAAAGTTCTAAATTTGGAATAAAACCTATTACTAGTGCTTTTGGCGGGAATGTTCCAACTTCAATTTCTTCTTACAATAGAGAATCTGCTTGGGCACGATGGAGACGTGGCTGGGAATTAGCATGTGCAAATGCAACAGATGAAGCGTTAACATATCCTTTTACTTATCGAATACCT
>Ga0080013_1004792_pt1 | contig 13062 bp, 2 predicted proteins | sample ETNvirenome_6_85_FD_69236 | JGI IMG/M metagenome (GOLD analysis project Ga0080013, IMG submission 69236) | Marine viral communities from the Pacific Ocean - ETNP_6_85 (SPADES assembly) (version 2) | ecosystem: Environmental > Aquatic > Marine > Oceanic | place: Pacific Ocean | collected 2013-06-19 | reverse complement strand
CCAACGCCATTGCCGCAGCAACGATCCCGGCCCACATCATCCACGACAAACTCATCATCACCGACAGCCCGACCAGAACAGCAGCCGCTGCCGCCCAGCTTGACGGCTCTGAAACTCTGCCGATCACCCAGTCCCATGCCTTAGTCATAATGCTATCTCCCATCTTTCGATTCCTTTTCGACTTCTCTAACGAGTGCAATCATTCTCTCTGCTCGCGCAGTTGTTTGCCTGTACCACCTTGAATCAATCATCTCCGATATCGAGTCAGACCACCGTCCGTCGCCAATTGCAGCACGAAATTTCTTGAAACCCGACAGCCTGCTTCGTCCCAATTGAAATGCCATAGCAGCGCAGACCAGTTGTATATTATCCGGTAAATATTCAAAGTGGTCAAATAGCTGCCAGCAATCATCCTCGACTGTTTTCAGGTCGGCCTCGAACAGGGCGGCCACCCTCTCCTCGCTCACCGGGGTGCCAACTTCACAGCCATGCTCTTCGTCCTCTGGCAGAATCAGGTGACCGATACCGCACGTCGGATAGCCAAGGTGGTCGAGGTAAACCTCATGCTTGATCCCCTCTTCCCGCTCAAGGATTTCTCGTAGCTTTTCGCGCATGTTACGGTCGAGCCAACGACTGTGTCCGCAGCTTACGGACGCCACGCACAATCTCGTTTGACATGCGATCAATATCGTCTAAAGCCTTACGTTTCTGGCTGGGCGTTGCTGAACCGTCCTGCTTGATCTGCTTGCGGAACAATCTCATTTCGTCAAGCTGCCCCTTGAGTTCTTTGATTCGGCCAGCGTTGGCCTCCAGGTTTGCCCGCGACCTGATAAGATAGTCCTCTCTCTCAACATCCCCTGATCCCCTCAAGTTATTGAGGGAGCTAACGAAAATATCCAGTTCATGGTACAGATCATAGAAGGTCTGCACCGGGCCTCGGCCCTGGTTTTCCTGCAAGAAACGACCCAACACAGGCCACTCATCCAGCCTTCTGGCCTCCCTCTCTGGCAACCCAGCGGCCACACGGCCCACCGCATCCGCTGCCATCAAGGCGTAGCTTCCCAGAGTGCCGACATATCCACGGAAGACGTGATCTACTTTCTGCGCGCTCAACCTGCCGCCTGCCTCGTCAACGGCCTTGGCCAGCATGATGGCAAAGGGTGATGTAAATGTAGGATCGGCACCAACCCAGCTTTCGTTCTTCCCCTCCCAGTAGCCAACCACCGGCCTATCTCTATAGAAGCTGTAGTTCACCACGCCTTCAAGCACGGGCAACGCCCACTGTGGTGTCGGGTTGAGGTTCAGGGTGGTGCCGCCATGACGCAGTATCGCATCCCAGGTTTCCCTGCCATCGGACGATCCATCAATCAGCCTCAAGATTCTTTCGGGGATGACCTTAAACATGACCCCCACTTCAAACGGGATGGGAATGCGAACGGCAGGAGCTTCCTTGCTCATGCCAACCCATGTCGGCGGGATGATCCAGTAATTGTCCTTAATGTACTCAGGTGCGTTGTGATACCAGGGGTTCTCGTCTTCATCGCTGTGTGCCTGGGCGAGATAATATCCGGTAGTCAGGGCAATGATTGTAGCGGCACGCCAGTAGAACCTTGTCTTCCTGGCCTGCCGATCCCAGGTTGTTACCTCTCCCTTTGTGCCGCGATGTAGCACATCAAGGCCCTGGACACGGGCGTTGAGGAACGGAATGATCGCCGTCATGTAGCGCATCGCCGCGCTTGCCCCCTTGCGGGAGAAGTTGATGACCTCCAAGGCCTCCGTTAAAGCCTGCGCTTCATTGCCCGTTTCCTTTAGGACCCTGTTATAAACCGCAATTCTGGTAGAGGTATCGGAAGCCCCGGCAAATTTATCCCAGGCTCTCCATATACGGCTTGGCGCGTCACGCATACGGACACGCCGCCCCTCCTTCTGATGTTTCTTGAATGCCTTGGCGGCACTAGCAGTATCGCCCTTGAAATCGTAGCCGCCATAAACACCCCCTGCCTGAAGCGCCAAAGCACTTGAGCTTTTCATCAGGGCCTCACCGTAACCGCGCATAGTTCCGACAACCGGCATGATGTTGACGCCTGATGTCGTCCACGCCGACAGCGTATCTCTCAACATATTAGCGGCCATGAAGCCGGGGTCCTTGGTGATCAACTCTCTCAACAATTGAGCGGGCAATGCTTGAAGACCAAGGAAAGGCATATCTATATCGTTGGTGGCGATCAGGGAATCGATCAGCATCCTGTCGCCCACCCAGTACCACTTGGTTTCCCCGTTGACGCGAATGCCCAGCGTGTTCGGATGCGGGCCTGTCGTGTCATCCGGCGCTGCGTCTTCGGAGATTGGACGCGCCATGCTGTCGCCCATCATGCGCAAGTCCCTGACGCCACGGCTAACTGCCACGTTCAGCATGGAAGAACTGATAGCTGCGGATGCATTCTGCAACATATTGTTGAGAGGATCACGAATCCTCTGGCTACTGGCCGTGATATATACCCGCCGACCGGTGCCCTCGTTTAGCTTTATAAGTTCTGCAAGCCTCGCTTCCAGTTCAGGACTGTCACGTTTGATGTATGCCCTGGTGTCAGCGACATCCCCGACCATCAGCCGATAGACGGGCTTGCCGCCCTTCAATTCCTTGGGCTGCTTGAGGTTCTGGAAGCTGGGGAAGAACTTATTGTTCTTGGTGTCGAGGCTTTCAAACAAGGTCTCTCGCGTGGGGGTGCCGTCTTCAGCAGATATCACCTGATAATTAACGCCCTCGTCCGCATAGAACTCCCGATAGAAGGGAAGGTAATCGGAGTTGGACTTCCATAGCTCGCCCATCTGTTCGGAGATGACGCCCGACTTGATCATCAGGTTGACTATGGAATTGTTCCACAACTGATACCTCTGATGCGCCAGCCTGATTTCAGGGTGCTGCACGCCTAGCTCCAGCCCAATTTCAATGTCCTTCTCGGAGAACATCCTTTCTCTGCCCTCGGCCTTCAGTCTTCTGGCTCTCACTGCTCCCGCGTAGGCAGAGAACTGTTCCATCAGACCAAGGTTGTCCACCTCCTGAAGGATTTGCACCAGCCCTTGAGGAGGACCCCATTTCCCTCCGTAACTTACATCCTCTCCCGTAACCACATCCGTATAAGCGGTGTCTGTGGTCAGTTGCCCTATCTCTTTCCGATATTCCTCTACTATCCGTGGGTCACGGTGCGATAACTGGCTCTCATTCAGGGCGTGAAAGAACCCACGATTATATATTACCGGGCCAATTGTTAATGCAGCAGATATGACTCCGGAGGCCCTGGTAAACTGGGCAAACATGGCAGAGGTGGAAGATTCCGCAGTGATCTTGTCAACGAAGCCGCCCTTCAGCAGCTTCTTTTCGGCTGCCGTCCATCCTTCAAATTTATCCACGACCCAGTAGCGGAAGCGACTGCCGATATGTTCCTCGGAGTTGAGGCCCAGACCGCGCATGACCTTCTCAAAGAAAGTCTCGTTAGGTCCGCTATCGAAGTGGCGGTCATAGAAGTCCCGCTGTTCAGGCGCTTGATAGTTCTCACGGCTGCGTCGGCGCACACTGTATTGCTCTCTCAGTGACGGCAGCACCCGCTCCCTGGGCTTGGCTTCCGCCGCTGCCCGCTTTGCCGTGACGCTGGCACCGGGGTTGACCTGTGGCAGAACCCTTGGCTTGACCGCCCCTCTCTCCGCAGGCAATGCAAAAGCCGTGGTCAGGCTGAAGAAGGTCTCATCTATCAGGTTGGGGTATGCCTCTATGAGACTTTCAAAGCGATTGAAGGATGCCTCTTTGAAAACAAGCGTGAATGGATATGGCCATTTAGGGCTGGGATTATCCCAGCGCAGGACAACGCTGTCTCCGCTCTCGCGCAACTCAAAGTTGGCAGCCTCTGGTGTGTTGCGGGAATTTCGATAGGCACTGAGCATCCCATCAACGAAACCCTGGACGGAATCAAAGGGGGTGTTCGCCTGGATGTCGGTCAGGTGTTTATTGGCATGGCGGAGACCAAAGCCGTTATAGCCCTGCTTCAGATCATCCCATTCATTGTGCCCGCGCTGGATAACGACTCGATGATTCTTTCCCTTCCAGGCTAGGGGGGTGGAAGAATGAAAGATGGGGTTGATTGCCCCCGCTTGGAGTCGCTGGCTGTAATCCCCTGTCTGGATATCACCTCGCCGTCGCGCATCCCTGATGCGCTTGGCTTCTTCAAGGGTTGGGGCCTCGGCCCTTGCCCTATCTAGCTGCCGCCTCTTGCGGGCCGCTCTGCTCTCGACGGGAGGGCCAAGCCTGCCGCCACGCCTTACGGCATATTGAACTTCCGCGCCCCTTCCGGCGTCATCTTCACGGGCACGCCTGCCTTCTTCAAATTGTCTAGCAGTATTTGCTTGAGTTCGTCGAAACTCTTCGTACCGTCTACTGCTGTAAGTTCCAGCTTCTTTAAGGGAGGCAATCCCTTCGGTGGTGTTGATTTCATTAAACTCTCCCAGGTCAAAAATTGCTATCTGGTCTGCTGCCCCAGCTACATATAGCGCAGTATCTAGGTCAGCATAGACATGAACCCCATCTAAATAATACTTACCGTCAGCCTCGTTAAGCCAGCCCCCCATGTATATGGTATCGCCGCCAAGCTCTTCTAACGACCTTAAATTTCTGAGAAAAGAATCAATTAATCCCTCAGTTAATTCATCTGCGGCGATGGACACCTCGGCTTCTTTAACTGGCGCTACCGCATACCCCCGCGCTGGCACCCCGGTGCCGTCAATGTCAACCGTAAACCCATCGGGGTTGGCCTTTATAAAGTCTATAAGCTCCGATGCCGTTTTACGCCTGACCGCATAGAGTTCTTCTGGGAGCGCTGCCTCTGGCTCTCCATAAACTTCTTGAGATTCTTCGATAGCCGCCGCATCTCTTCCGAGGACATCACCGGCTGGTCTTCCGGCCCCTCTCTCCCCGGCGAGTACCCTTTCATCACCAATGCCATCTCTAATCCTCCGGAACGCTTGAGCGTAATCTGTATTGAGCCTCTCGCCACCACCCGCGCCCAGCTTTTCCCATAAACTCTTTTCGGGATACCACAGCGTGGCCTGCAAATCAGCGATGGTCATGTCAGGATATCCTGACGCCCTCACCTTATCAAGAACTTTATTGGCAATACGCCTGCTGGCTTGTCGGAACCCTCCACTTGATGGGCTGTCCTTGGGCTTTGTTTGTTGCGTGACAATAGCCTGTGCCGCCTTGGCCCACTCAGGCTTCACATATTTCTGCTTCAGTTGCCTCGCTTCACGGAATGCCCTCTCATGTTGAAGCCGAAGATTGTCAGCCAATTCAATGATGTCCACCTCGTCCAGGGACTCCGCTTCCATGATCGTAACAAGACTATCAATCTCAAAGTTTTTCCCAGACTCCAAAAGACTCTCGTAAAGACGGTCGGTTTGCTTGGCCAGAAGCGCAGGGTTGCCAATGATCTTCCCTGACATGCGGCCCATCGTCCGCATCAGCCACATATCTATGGTGAGGGGGTCATAATTACCGATCAGATTCTGATAGAACCCTTGACCGATCTTGGCCCCCAGCATGTACGATCCATTCACCGTCGCGTCCATGAGTTCTGCCGAACTGGCAGGGAAACCCATTTTCTTTAACTGTCTTACCGTGAATGATTGGTCAAAGATGTCCCGCGTCCCAGACAGCCCATGATCTTCAATTAAATTGTTAAGAAGCTCAAAGTTTTTCCTCATCGACGGGGCGGCATCTCCCCACCCCTTGTCAGAGAAGCGTCCGTTTCTTTGGTAATCCCTATATGCTTCTTCAGCATACCGGGCGTTGTTCAGGACCGGCGTCTTCTGGCTGGTTATCGCCAGAGAAGCCATGAACAGGAAGCGAGCATCGGGGTCGGTGAGTATCTCAGGATGAATTTCTGCCGCCACTTCCATGGCCTCGGCAACCTTGGCAGTATACCAGTTGGCGGCGTTGCCGCTCTGTTGCAGCGCCCGTAATGCCTCTGCCGCCAGCGCATCCGAAATCAAACCATCCTTTGACTGATCAGTAACTATATCAACAGGAGATTTCAGGATACGAAGCGCTCTGCGCTGTAACCTCTGTGCTACTTCGCCAATTTTAGCTCCTGTTTTGCCAGGAAGTTCCTCGTTGTATGTGAGATCAAGAACCGACAGCGCCCTCGCACGCTTCGATAGCGCCTTGTCGGCAACAACCATATCGTCATTGAGAGCGGACTGAATAGTGTTGATCAGATCGCGGGGCCTCGCCCCTCTTGAGACACGCCGCACTGCAAAGAGTCGTACAGGGGCCGCTGCCGCAGACCGGATAGAGACTGTATCTACCATGCGCGGTGTTGGCGTAGTGGAAAACTCGGTGTTCAGGTCCTCCAGATTCGCCAGGAAATCATCAAGCCTCTGCCGACTATCGGAAGCAACATAGCCCTTAAAATTTCCGCTGTCCCAGAACTGAACAACATGGTCGAAATTATTAGCCAGGGTGCCTTCGACCTCACTCGGCGTCACCATGAGATCGTGCATCCCTACAAGAATTGTTTCCTTCTTTTTGGTGGTCTCGGCAGGAGTAAAATACTGATGCTTGAAATCGTCCTTCTGGGCCTCTGACGTTTCCCACTGCCTCTGGCTCAAGGCATCGCCTGGGGTGAACTTCTCCTCAATAATAATAAGGCCGTTGTCTGTGGCCAGTTCCTTCATGCGCCGGATTTGACCGTCCCGTTCTCCAGAAATGAACTGGAAAACCATAGCCTCATGGACAACATCATACTTACGGTCAGGCTTAAAATAGCGGATAGGGGTGCCATCATCTTCTGTCCATGCAAGACGGCCCTCATCTTCCTTGGTCCCAAAGGCTTCGACCCTATAGTCAGCACCAGCTACCGGCTCCCCGGCTGCAAAGGTCTGTGCCATCGCCACGTTGGGGTCGAGTGCTGTTGCACTTACACGACCATCACTCATATTGGCGACCGACTTGACCAAGGCCCCCTCTGAAGCACCAATATCCAGAACAGTCCCGCCAGGAGGTAGCGTCCGAACAATGGCGTGGCCAACCGCAGCCTGGACTTCCCTAAACCCTGGGATGCTGGTCGCTATGTGAAGATCGAAATTACCCAGATGCCGATAATATTCTTGGTTGAACGGAACCACATCGGGTTGCGTCCTGCCAAGCTGAACAACCGGGGCATAATCCCGGCGCAGGTTGGGCTGCCCCGCCAGCCCTTGCGTAATGTTCCCAAAGAACTCTGTAGTTTTCCGGCCTTCGCCGGTAAGTTCGCCGCCTACATCAGCACGTTGTACAACTCCTTGAGTTCCTCGTCGTTCAACTCCGCGACCCATCCTTGCGGGCGCGGCTCTGGCCTCGGCTGCTTCAGCGTCGATGGACGCTCTTCGTTCTCTTGCTTGTCTGGCATCACCCTCTCCTCTCCCCACAGGTATATCACCTGTACGCTGCACTGCAAAGAGTTCGGCGGGAGCATCGGGACGCCGCACTGCTGCGCGTACAGGTATTTGGGCACGGGCTACAGACCCGGTCGTCGTAGCTCTTAATGCGCGTACTGTCTGGGTAAATCCGGACGGGAGAGTCTCTCGGTCGCGCCTTGGCTCTGAAATGTAATCTTCCACATAATCCCAGAACTCATCTAAATTTTCATTCTGGAAAACACGCAAACGTATACGACCAGGGCCTTCAGAAGACATCAACTGCACTGGGCCTACCCCCACATCCCGGCCAAAGTCTTGGTTTAAGCCGTGAAGAAGGTTAGCTTGCTTCGAGCGAACTGTTGCGTGAAGAGCCGTAAGCCCGGTTGGCTGCGTCTCAATCTCAAAATCGTAAACCGATGTGGGAATAGCGGGACGCCGCACTGCAAAGAGATCGGCGGGGGCATCAGCAACCGCCTGACCCCTCTCCCTTGCTATCGCATCTGCCCGCGCCTGTTGTTCTGCGGTCACCCCAGGAGCAGGAGCAGCGGGGCCAGTCTGTGGTTCTCTTAGGCCGGTAAATACTTGATTGGCGCTCTCAATATCCATGTCTGAGAAAGCACCCCGCAGCCTGCGGAAGAAATCAACGATGCGGTCAAACAAATTACGGGGCTTGCCGGTAATCTTCTGCAACTTGCCGTTGACATAGATTGGATTATCACGGCCAAAGTCACTGAAGGCATTGGCAATTGCCTCCTCAACAAGCCCCTCTTCGGAGAGGCCATATTTTTCATAATCCCCCACCGCCTCTTGGTAATAGGTTTCGTTGCTGCTGGTGCCAGCTTTCTTGACATAGTTTGTGAGCGTTCTCCAGTCGGCATCAGTGAATAGACCCAATATCTTCAGGGCATGGATGGTTTCATGGTCGAGAACCTGCTCCAGGTCTCGCATTGCCTGTTCTTTGGTGCCCTTCGGATTACGGATCGCGTCAAGGGCAAGAGCTATGGTCATCTTGGCGGAGCTAAAGGCTCCCAACTCACCGCCCTCTAATGCGCTCACAAGTTCTAGCGCAACAGGAGAAGCCTCAAGGCCCTTCACTTTACTCAGTCGTTTGGTTAGGTCTACCAGAAACTTGTCCACACCACCAAGGCTCTGGAGTTTGTCGCGCACGTCTGATCTAACAGTTGCTTGGTCAATCTTTGCTTTGAAGGCAGCGCTGGCCTCAGCCAGGGATGCGGGGGTGCCATCGGTTTCTGCCCGCCGTATCTTGATGCCCTCCCCAACAAACGGGGCAGTGGGTTCGGCAGCGGCAGCATCCCGCGCCTCTTGCTCTATCAGTTCGCCGCGCTCAAGGGGGGCAAGACCTTCTATGTCCTCTTCTCTGACACGACCCCTGAGAGGCCCTTTCGGCCCACCCTCTACCTGTCGAGCGATGGTGTATTCGGAGGGCCGCCGGTATTTATCGGTAGCTGTGTAGGCATTCTTACGCTTCGCTGACTTGATGAGATCGCCACGCTTCACCGCCTCTTGCAGAATACTTTCCGAAAGACCGCCACGAATGCCAAGGCTCTTGTTGATATCGGACTTTAGGATTTCCCCCTCTGCCAGATTTGTATCCGGCCTAGCAGGCATCAGCCTTGCGGTGTTGATGGCCGTAACATATTGGTGCGCATTAAACTCTGGCTCCTGAATAACAGGAAGAGAACGCAGTTCACCTGCCGGGAAGGAGGGAAGCTCCTCTATTGCCGTCTCCAACATTTCCAACTGGGCATTGCCCATTGCGTCAAGGTCTGTTGTGCCCGTTTTCCTTCGGGCAAACCTGTCGAACCCAGCGCCTTCACTGCTGAACCCCTTCTCCTCAAGAGAGGACAGAAGGCCCAGCTTTTCATCTTCACCGAAGACCCTTGGCGTTTGCGGCAATAGCTCTTCTATCCGCTCACTGCCAAGGCCCTGATCAGAAAGGTCGGTGACGGTTAAGAAGTCGTCCTCGGTGAACGGCTGCCTTCGGGTGTTGACCCTTCTGCTGTTGATGCGCACCGCCTCGTTGTCGGTAAGCTCATCAAACCTGACGACGGGAGATGTCATCGACGCCCTCGCCGCCACAAGCAGGGTGCCACGATCCTCTTCCTTGGCAGTCCGCACCGACTCCTGGGCCAGAGCCTCGGTTTCCACCCTGTCTTGGCGCTCAAGAATTTCCGGAATCTTGAAGTTAAGCTCGGAACGCACAGCTTCCGCCTGCTGGCGCGTGGATAGATAGGGGGAAACCCGAAGACCGGACTTGGTCTGGACAAAGAGACGGCTCCTCTCGTCCTGCCCCACCTCATATGCATCCGGCGTCCCGTTCTCGTCGGTCGCTATAGCCCCGTTGTTAAAGGAGAGAACGAGATCGCTGCCCAGATCATCAACTATTGTCTGGGCAACTGTTGCGCCGTCCTCATCAGGAGCAGCCATCTTCTCGCTCTCAGGGCGCAAGTCCTCAAGCAGAAGAACCGGAGTCGATTGATCCGCAAGGGCGAGGATTGGCTCATCTACGGGGGCAGTTTCAGCAGCGGGGTCTTCCGTTGGAACAACGTCCGTCCCCGTTCCTCTTCCCCCCCTCGGCAGAGCGAGCGCAAGCACGCCATGAAGGATGCCAGCAGCAGAAGCACCATAGCCAAAGTTCTCTGCCGCAGATTCTGTCAGTGGAATATTGGGGTCATAAAATCCCCTGGCGATTGCATTCTGGGCAATCTGTGCGCCAGCTTCCTGCGCACCTTCTGCACCAGCCGCAGCAAGCCACCGCACATATCCATTAACTATCTCTTTCGGAGCATCTTTCTTAATGGCCTTGAGCAGTAGCCCGACCGTCCAACGCAGAGACGCTATCTCCGACGTGCCCACGGCATAGCCGCTGAGAAGGGAGAGCCTGCGGTCTATTTCGGAAACATCCCCCAGCTTCTCGCCCAGATGGCGCATGCGATCTGTCTGTTCGGCAGCGCCAGCACCAGCGCCCATCAAGGCGGGGGCGGCATACTTGGCAGCAAGGGGAGCAAGCCTCGCCCCCCAGGTAAGGGCGGCGGCACCGGCTGCTGGCACAGCGGCAGCGGGGGCGAGAAGAACGCCAGCCAGAGAGGTGGCAACAAACGCACCCATACTGCCAATGGCGGAGCCAAGTTTGTAGGACATGGTGTCGGTATCACCACCGAACCATTCCTGTATATCTCGTTCTGTCTGGGAAAGATCGCTGACAAACTCGCCCTCAAGGTCAGCGCCAAAGACAGCGCCTGTACCCTTGACGGCAGAGACCGGCATCGTGGTGAAGGCGGACCCCATGCCCCTGAACAGATTGCTCGCGGCATCGTAGGCCTCCTCTATAATGCCCTTCTCTTCTTCAGGTTCTGGCGGGGCCTGGGAAATTTTGTCTACCAGAAAGCCAACTATTTGCTGGTCAGTATATCCTTCAGCACGGGCCTCACGAAGCTGATCATTCGTAATGCCCATGCCTTTCCCGGCAAGAAAGTCCGCAATATTCGTATCGGTATGGCCCTCTGCCAGAGCGTCTGAATATATCTGCTGATTAAACTGCACTATTTCAGACCTTACTCAGACTTAGTCTTAGGCGTAGTAAGCTCTTCAAGGGACCTCGTCGGCCTTCTCCCTTGGGCCGCACCACCTTGTTGCCCAAGGTATCCCCGGTCTTTTAACCACTGCTCCATTCTACCGGTATAGCCCACCTGTCCTGCCATCTGCCCCCCTATATATAGCCGGGCAGCTTTTCTCAACGCAGCATTGTTATCCGTAAACCATTGCGATCCTATCTTTCCATCTTTAGGCAACGGTATCTTGGCGCTGGCAGCTATGGCTTTCCACAACTCTCTATCCGTATTCGCTCGGCCCTCCAACAGAGGGGCCAGCGCCCTATCAATACGAGTAATGAATGCCACCTTCTGCGAATCAAATCGACTTTGTGTCGCCTCAGCCTGATAGGCAGAGGGCACTCTGGTCATGTCCTGAACTATTTTGCCATAAACCAAAAAGTCTGGATGAGCCGTTCCGTCTTCACCAACAATAAACTTGCGCCCCAATTCCTCTGTTGCCGCCCGATACTCAGGAGTGGCCCTATACGCAGGATCATTCTTGCCTCTCTCTAAGGCTGCCCGAAGCCTAGTCAGATCGGCATCGGCAACCCCCTTTATATTCTTCTGAAGCGTTGTGGTCTGCGCATTTAATAGATTTGCATTGGCATTTATTCTGGCGATTCCAGCCATTTCGATACGGTATGCAGCAGTCCGAACCCTTTCATTTTCCTGTGAGGCAACCTTCATCTGCTCAGTAGCAAGCTGAACATTGCCAAGACTCTCCTGCCTGCGCCCACGAAGCAACGCCTGCCTCTCCTTTAGTTCGCCATTGCGCATCGTCACCTTGGCACTCAAAAGTGCCTGATTGGCCGTCAGCATTGCCGACAAACCTTCCGCATATTGCTTTCTGTCCTTTGCATCCACCGCTTGAAAGCCTGCGATACCGGCCTCTAGCGCTTCGTGCATGGTCGGTTTCCCAAGAAACCCCTTGGCCAACTCCAGAAGAAGATTGGTTATGCGGCTCTCGCGCATTCTTTCCGGCAATTTGCCGGTCTTATAGAAATCCTCCAGCGCCTTGAAGCTCTCGCCTAATTTGTTGAAGTCAGCCTTGTTTAGTTTGCTCACCTCCTTCAGCTTCGCATCCATATCTTCGTATGCTTCGCGGGTGCCTGCGCTTAACTGGTCCAGCGAAGTCTTATAAATATCCCGCACATCTACTATTTCCCCGTCAACAGGAGATGTGGCGACTTGTGCGCCCGCTGTATCTACGGTTACCCTTGGGGCGACGGCCATCTTCAGCTTTTTGGGGTCATTCACAACCAACTTGGGAATGGGCGGTGCCTTAGCTACCTCTACTTCAGCCGCAGCCTCCTTAGTAACAGGTGCCCCAACAGATATTGGAATAACCTCATCAACCACTGGTTCGCCAATTGCCGGATCGTTGAAACCCTCGTAAGGCTTGAGGGCAGCGGCCAACGCCGCCCGTTCAGACGCGATGGCCGCAATGCCTCTTTTGCTGTCAGGCCGTGCGAGAAGGTTCTCAATTACTTCTCCCACTCTAGTTTTAGGCGCCCCTTTACCTCGCCCAGTTCGGCCCGCAACACGCGGCACACTTTGTTCTGCTACCGGATTGGGTGCTGGACCAGCCGGGTCGCTAGCACCCGGCGCGCTTGCCGCTGCGGGGATGGGGATAAGGGTACGGCTTTCTTGGATCAGAGGTTGTCGCGGTGGCCCTGAAAGCACTGTCCGCCGCCATCCTAATCCCGCACCATAGACCTCGTCTCCTATTGCTTCGGAGCCAGAAAATTCAGCCGATGTGGGCAACGGTAGCGGTGAGGCGGGGGTGACAGCCGCCGCGTTCTCCATAGTCTCTGGCGCAGCCTCAGTCGCAGCCCTCTGCGCTGGCACCGGTTCGGCAGATAATGCCGCATCTTCCGCACCCACCCCAAGACCCGGCCTTTCTGCCCAGTCCTGCTGTCGGCGCAGTACTTCTTGTTGAACCCAAGGGGGAACTCCCGTTCTTTCTACGTCCAACACCTGTTCAGGACTGAATCTAAACCCG
>Ga0080013_1004791_pt1 | contig 13064 bp, 11 predicted proteins | sample ETNvirenome_6_85_FD_69236 | JGI IMG/M metagenome (GOLD analysis project Ga0080013, IMG submission 69236) | Marine viral communities from the Pacific Ocean - ETNP_6_85 (SPADES assembly) (version 2) | ecosystem: Environmental > Aquatic > Marine > Oceanic | place: Pacific Ocean | collected 2013-06-19 | reverse complement strand
ATGTTGGCTTGCGAACCGCTTGATTCCTAGCTTGCTCGCTTGCTTGCTCGCTAGCTTGCTCGCTTGCGAGCTTGTCTGCTTGTTCCTTCTGGAACTGCTTCGCGCGCTTGCGCATCTCCTGGTAATATTTAGGATGCTTGAACACTAACATCTTTTAATTTTACTTTGGTTATACCCAGGACCCGCAGCTGTGAGCTGGATAGGGTCCGGCCTTTGTTAATATTTAAAAATGATTCAGGGCGCATATAATGCCCGTCTCTGGATCTATAAACAAATGTATATCTAGTTTTAATGTTTTCCATATGCAATATTTTTAATTTCAGGATTCCAGCACGCTCTACAGCTGCCGCATTGGCCGCCGTTGTCCGGAGCGCTGCAGGTCCTGCTTCCTGGCGTGGTTGTAACCGTTGACGTATTGGGCCAGCTCTTCACCGCTGGTTGATCAATCATAGTTCCGGAAAATCTTATAACAAGATTTGAAGGCGCGCGCTCAATCCATCTTTTAGTCCACGCTTCGCGCGTCGGCATCCAGTGCTGGATTTCCGGCGTCCTCCTGCAAACTTCAAAAATTTTTGCTAGGTGTCTTAAGTCCTGTACATCTCCGGCATCGTGCCATCTAAAAAATTTATGCTTACTTACTGCGACGCTGTTAATCTTCGCGGCCATAGCTCGAACCCATAGCGGGTGACGGATGGCGGCCAGTCTTTTATATTGTGATTTTTTAATTTCAGGGAATCGCGCGTAGTTGCCCTTCATTGCATAACAGCCCGCGCACACGCTGCCAGGGACCAGTGCAAGCTTCGCGCCGGTTTTGCATTCCCACGCCGGCAGGCCGTAAGCATAGCCGGGCATCTTCTCCGGCTTGCTTAATGATATAATAATTTTGTCTGCGTCTTTAATCTTCATAGGCCGGCCCGCTGGCCAGCCGTCAGGGTGACAACCTTTTATTGCTGCTTTACATTTTTTCATTTTGCTCCTTATAAAATTTGTTAAAAGCTTTTTCTGTAACAGCTGGAAAAATTTCTTCTGCAAGTTTTTTTCCGAAATTCATTTCCTCCACGCTGCCGTGATCAATCAAGAACGCCCAGACTTCATTTGTCGGGCCAGCCCATCTTTTTTGAAATTCTTTTAAAGTAAATTCTTTTTCACCAAAATAAGATTCCAATTTAATTGTTTTTTCTTTTTCCATTTTATTATCCTTTCTTTGTTATAATTTCCCATATTTATATATATTACTTTTTTGCTTGTCAACTTTTATTTTTGCTTGCGAGCTTGTGGCCTGTGGGCCCACCCTCCCCCCGCTTGAGAGCTTGAGCTCATTAAAAAATTTCTGACAGCTGGCCAGGTAACTGGCCGGCAATGTGGCGTGGTCCTGTAGGAACCACGCCGTCAAGTCGTTGTGTTTAATTCTTTTATTCATATCCAAAAACATCCAGATAAGATTCTTTCTCTTCCTCATCTTCAAAGATTTCCTCTAGTTTCTCCAGTACTTCAGGATCTTCTAACTTTTCCCAGTTGATGGCTTTAGTGAAGCCAAACGGATCTTTAATTCCACGCTGATTCAACGAGTCCTCCATTTGTTGCTTTGTTCAGGGCTTCGAGATATTCAGTCTCTGTAAGCTTTAAGACTTCTAAACAAAAATGCATCTTATCACCCTGAAGGCCGGGCTTTGACAAGTACTCGGGCACTTGATCCAGCATCTCTTGACGCTTCGCGCCCCCTGGTAAATATTCGGCTTTGATTGTTTTTTCTTTAGACATATTATCCTTTCTATTAGTTGTTATAAAATCCCATACTATCAGGCTGGTGGCGCCTGTCAACTTCTTTTTTAATTTTTTTCATGCTTGTGACCTTCGGGCCCACCCTCCCCCCACCCCCCAGCTTGTGAGCTTGCTTGCGCTCACAATTCTAGGTTCAAGGATAATGATCAAACTTTACCCAGTTCGATCAATGGGTGATCAGCGGACTGATCCCAGGTCTATATACAGCGCAAGCAAATATGCCTTTACGGGATGATCAGTCCCCTCTGATATAGACCAGGGATCAGTTGTTGTCCTGTGTAGGCGAGGATTTCAGTTTGCAACCTTACTTTCCCATCACCGCTCGGTGATCGCGACCTAAACTATAGCGGTTAAAATCCCGCAGTGATCAACACCTGATCCCAGATCCATTAGGCAGTAAGGCTCGTATTACCCAATGGATCAGGGATCAGTCCCAATCGCTACAGGCAATACATAAATGTTTGCTAATCACGACAGGGATATTATCCCGTTATTTTGAGTTTTTAATTCCGTAAATAACAAAAGGGAATATCTCCTATATAGGATCTTATGGGATAATTACAAGTAATTAATTTTTATAAGCTTGTTACCTTTGGGCCCACCCACCCTAGAAAAAAAATAAAAAAGGACCAAAAAAATCAAGGATTACTAGCTTATGTTTATTTCTACGAAATAAACATAAGCTATGGGCAACAAATCATTTGACAATAAAAAGGACCAAAAAAATCAAGGATTACTAGCTTATGTTTATTTCGTAGAAATAAACATAAGCTATGGGCAAAAAAGATTTGACAATAAAAACGATTAGTATAATATCCCAGAAATAATAACTAATAGAAAGGATAAACAAAATGGCAAAAATAAGAATGAACACCGAGTTGCGAAACAAGTTGTTCAATAAAATAAAACATACATTTGAAAATGAAGATACTCAAGAGAGAGAATTATATCTTCAAGCAAGAGAGTATGTTGATGAGCAATATAAAAGTGCGAGTGAACTTGCAAAAGAAGTAGTTGAAAGATCATATCCACCAGAAGATGTTGCAACATTAAGACACTTCAAAAGTAAGTATGGACAACCTTGTGATGTTGTTGCAAAAGATAAATGCTTTTATTTTGCACACAATGAAGATGTAAATGACGAGGGCGAAACAGAAGAAACTAAATCTCATTTTGATTTTGGTTTGTTTGGCAATCTAAATGGTAGTGAGTATCACGATTACGAGGGCAAGAAATTTGCACTTTCATATTTTAGAGAAGAACTAAAAGCAAAAGAGTGTAATCCAGATATACTTGCACAACAAGAGGGTAAAGATGATAACCCTCACAAAACAAAATACCTAGATCAATGCACAAAAGCATTAGGATATAATGGTAGTCATAACGATTGTAATGGAATGACAAAAGAGTTTGACAATCCATATTATCTTGATGTCATTGGAACATCTTATTGCAGATCAAGAGCAATCGCTTGTACTAAAGATGAGTTTTCCAAATTTGAGGAATGGCGAATTGCTAAAAACAATTTGGTATCTAAACACCAAACATGGATTGATACAATTACCAAACAATGCGATCAGTTAAAAATTGGATTGAAAGCTTATAGGTATTTGAGTGAGGGAATTGAACTTGCAACAGAACTTGGTATTCAAGTTGATGAGGCAGAATTAATTAGAACTAACTCAACTGGTCTTACAATCTACAATCCAAGCAATCTTGCAAGTATGATTAAGGGCATGAAAAACAAACAATTAAATAATACAAGAGAGGCTAAAATATTGGCTAGAAAACAATATGAAGAAAGTTTAAATTAAGGGTTGACACTATGGGACAATTCTTATAGGATTGTCCCATACAAATAGAAAGGTATAATATGGAAAACAACACACAATTTAAAATCACTTATTATTCTAACAAGGATAAAAAACACATAACAAGACAAGGCAAGTGGGACGAGAAGTGCAGATATTGGACTTCTAAAATGGGTGCAAAATTAATGACATATTTTGACATGGACGCAGACGGATATAGAACAGCAAAAGGCAGTTGGAAAGTGAGGTATTAATGGCGATAGATTTTGACGCATTAGATTTAATAAGAACTCAAAATCGTGCAGAAATGCACGAGAGGAAAAAAATAGAGTTTTTAGAAGATAGGATTAAAACTTTAGAGAACGCAATAGAAAGTCATGCCAAAATATTGGCAAGATTTCAAATGACCGAGGGCAAAGAGCAACCTTTAATATTAACCAAAGAAATGGAGATTAACAATGCCTAACAAACATTTTTGTCAAGGACCACATTGCCACGAAAAAACCACACAAGACAGATTTCTAAAATCAAGAGGTGTGGTCCGAGGTCGTTATGCAATGTGGAGTTTAGATAACTCTAATGGATATTGTATAAGAGCCAAATATTTTTGCAGTACTCGTTGTGAGTCTGATTGGTTAGATGTTCAAATGGAAAACATTGAACAAGGTCGACCGATTGAGTTTATAAGACATAGACGAGAGAGTGGTGGTTATGCGAAAGTAACCGAGGAATATTATGGTCGCAATTATAATACTATTAAGAGGGTTGACAATAGGACCGAAACAGACTAGGATTATCCTATTAACAAATAGAAAGGTTATATGAAAACAATTAAATATAAAAACAAAGAATACAAACTTCCGTTTGATGTTGAGTTGCCAGAAGACCCAACAGCAGAAGTAGTAATAGCTAATAGATTTAGTGGACAGAAAACAACTATGCCAGAGTTTGCGGTAGCTGTCTACGATACAATCATTGGCAGTGAAATGTTTGGTGACTATGATACAGTTCGTAAAGGACTTGATTGGTTTAAACAACACTTCGCTGAACAATACATGGTAGTTCTAGACTAACCTACCTTTCTAACCGTGGCCCCTGGTACTGTAGGATAACAGCAGGGGCCACGGTCCACAGATATCATTTACATAATCAATAGAGGTACCAAACCTAATCCGAATAAACTTCGATTAATTAAAGTCGATACCCTTTAAATAAAAAAGGGGTCCCACTACTCTAGGTTGTAAAGCTTGATTTAGACAGTTAATGGTGGTAAAAAACTTATTAAACACCTAAGATGGTGCAAAAATTTTATAAAAAATTTTTATGGATTTAGAAAATATAGATATAAGTAAATTACCTGCTGAAGTAAGAAAAGAACTTTATCAAATTGATGTTACTCTGGCAGAAAAACATATTAAAAATAAAGCGAGGGATGACTTCATGTCCTTTGTCAAAGCTGTGTGGCCGGAGTTTATAGAAGGTGCACATCACAGAGTTATTGCTCAAAAATTTAATGACCTTGCAACTGGTAAAATTACCCGACTGATTGTCAACATGCCTCCACGTCATACGAAATCAGAGTTTGCTTCTTACTTGTTACCAGCGTGGATGGTGGGCCGTAATCCAAAACTCAAGATCATTCAAGCAACTCACACAGGTGAACTTGCTGTAAGGTTTGGTCGTAAAGCTAAAACACTAATTGATAGTGAAGAATACTCTAAAATATTTGAAACAAGTCTCAGAGAAGACTCTCAAGCTGCAGGACGTTGGGAGACTGCACAAGGTGGTGAGTATTTTGCAGCTGGTGTAGGTGGAGCAATCACGGGCCGTGGTGCGGACTTATTGATTATTGACGATCCACACAGTGAGCAAGACGCAATGTCAGCAAGCGCATTTGAAAATGCGTATGAATGGTACACTTCAGGACCTAGACAACGTCTTCAACCTGGTGCAAAAATTGTACTTGTTATGACAAGGTGGTCAAAAAAAGATTTAACAGGAATTTTAATGAAAAACCAAAAAGATGTTAAGGGTGATCAGTGGGAAGTGGTGGAATTTCCGGCGATCATGGACCACGGAGATAAGAAAAGACCTGTTTGGCCAGAATATTGGAAAATGGATGAGCTAGAAAAGGTTAAAGCAACACTTCCAGTTGGAAAATGGAATGCACAATGGATGCAACAACCAACTTCTGACGAAGGGGCGTTAATAAAACGTGAATGGTGGAAAAAATGGGAAAAAGATTGGTTACCAGACTGTTCTTACATCATACAAAGTTATGATACTGCTTTTTTAAAAAAAGAAACTGCCGATTATAGTGCTATTACTACTTGGGGAGTATTTCATCCAAAGGAAGACAGTAAACCAAATTTAATTTTACTAGATTCGATAAAAGATCGTTACGAATTTCCGGAATTACGTCGTCGAGCGTTAGAGCAATATCAATATTGGAAACCTGATATGGTGATCGTAGAGCAAAAAGCATCTGGAACCCCACTAACACACGAATTGAGACAAATGGACATTCCGGTGATGACATTTACTCCAAGTCGTGGTAATGATAAGCACGTACGTGTAAATTCTTGTGCACCGCTGTTTGAAGCCGGTTTAATTTGGGCTCCTGATCAGAATTTTGCAGAAGAAGTTATCGAGGAATGTGCATCATTTCCTTACGGCGACCATGACGATTTAGTTGATAGTATGACTATGGCTGTTATGCGATTCAGACAAGGAGGATTTATTCCTCACCCTGAAGACTACGAAGATGAAAAACAACCACCAAGGAAGTTGGAATACTATTAATTATGGCAGGAATTGTATACACAAAATTATTAGACGCATTAAAAGGCATTGGGGTAGATGTAACCCAACAGCAGGCATCAAATGTTAAAAGACTTGCTCCTAAAAATAAATCTACAGCAACAAAACCTGGCTTATTAGCTAGTGAGCGAGATACAGGCGGAGACTTTGGAACTGTATTAGATATTTTTAAAGACGAAGCAAAATATATTGACTCGATGAACGATGTCGAGCAAATGGCATTTTTAAATAACATATTAGACTACAATGAGTTTGGTGGAAAAAGTATTGGAGTAAGAACAGGCATTGAAGCTACAGATGCAATGAAAACTTTTGAAAATACCCAATCAGAATTAAAAAAAGCTTTAGAGGATTTAAACACAGGTAAATCAGATATTGAAAAATCAATGGACGAGTTAAGGACAACTGCAAAATCTATGAAGGATGAAGCAGAAGTCAATAAAAAGAAAGCACTTAAAGATTTAGATGATTTTTTAACAACAGGTGGACAGCCATTAAAAGCAAAAGATAATAAATTTCTTGGTGGTAGTATGCACGAAGAAGGTCAGCTTAGAACTGGTATCAGACAATTTTTACAAACAGAATATAAAAACGGCAGACTTAAATTAAATAACTTAGATAAAGAAAGAGTTATGCAATATTCACCAATGATAGAACATGATCCTATTTTAGTGTTTAAAAGAATTTATGGTGACGAAGCTTATAAAAAAGCTGGATCGTTTCCTGGTGCATTTGAGATAGGTGAAAATTTTAAACATTACGAAGAGATTTTTAGAAAAAACATGGGAGAAGATTTATTAAAAGTTAAAAATAAAGAATACGTTGGTGATGGAGTTTTAGTTTTAACTGATGAAGTTCATGTCCCTAAAGATTATGATGATGATATACCTTTTGCAGAAGGGGGTCGTGCAAGTTTTGTTGGTGGTAAACTTGTTGATGAAATCATAGCAATGATTCTTAAAAAAGAACCAGTGGAAGCTATGAAAGAAGTTAATAAAATTATTGGTAAAAAAGGTAAATATAAAAATTTAACAGATGAAGATATTAATAGAATTGTAGACCAATCTAACGACTGGATTTTTCAACGAGATCCAGACAACTTGTATGTTAAAGGTAGCATAGGTAAAAAAGAAGGTGTGTTTATGGAAGATGGTAAAACACCTGATTATGATTACTACAAAGAAATATTAGATGACGCTGAAGATAGTAGAGGTTTTAATGTTGCAGGTGATGAAACTATAGAAGAACTTTTAAGAAGAGAAAAAGACATGAAAGATGAGTATGACTACATGTACGATCAATATAAAATAGGTAAATTAGATCCAGAACCTGGATCAAAGTCTCCAGCTAGATTAAATTTATTAAAAAAAAGACAAGAAGAAGCAGAACTTACAAAGGATTATAGATTATTTAGTAGAGATGATGCAGAGGAATTAGACGCGTTAGAAAAATTTTTAGATGAAGATTATAAAAGAGTTAAAGCAGAACAAGCTGACAAAATGAATTTTGAAGATTCTTTAAAAACAATGGAAGGTCTTGGTGCAACTCAGACTGCTGAAAGATTTAGATTAAAACAAAAGTATCCAGGAATCACGGATGACTTATTAAATAAAATTTTAATAGATGACAATCCACAAAGAAAAGCAGAAGTATTAGCAACACTTGATGAAACTTTTAAAATGATGGAAAAAGGTATGGGTGAGGATGAAATTATAGAAACTTTTAAAAACACAACTCGAACTAAAAACTCTACCGGCGGACGTGCAGGTTATGCTTTAGGTTCATTAGTAAGTCAAGCACGTCAACAAGGCGATGGCATTGAATCAAGATTAGAACAACTAGGTGGTGACGTAACTTCTGCCGAACAATTATTACAACAAATTAATGAAAGATTAGAATCAGCTGGATCGAGTATACCTGAAGGTGGTGTAGATCCAAATTCTAATGCTGGTATCGCTAATCCTAATGGTACTTTATATAATTTAGCTAACAACTCACAACTTCCTGCTGGTGGTCTTGGTACTTTAGCACCTGGAGTGCCTACAGGTTTAAATAGAGATCCAGTAACAGGTGGTGGTCAACCATATTACGGTGGACCAGGTGGTCCAGAAGTAGGATCAAATATGCTATTACAACCTGCAGATAATCAATTGAATGTTAGTTCACCATTTATTGGAGGACCAGAGAGAGATTATAGTCAAATTCCAGAAGAATATAGAGCTGGTTTTGCTGAATACGCGAAAGATAAACCCTGGGGATTTGGAGGAATGGCTATGTCTTCTGTAGGGCTTCCAGGTGGAGGTAGCATAACATTTGGTGATACTGGTAGTGCTGGTACATTTGGAAATTATTTAGAATCAATAGGTGCAATGCCCGCTAACCAATTTAAAGCACGTGAAGTAAGTGCACGTCCTGGGTATCAACCTACTAATGCTACTCTGGAACCACTTAAACAAATAGGTATTGGTAGTCCACCAGGTCAAGTAAGTTCACCATTACAAACAGGTTCATCACAACAAAACCTACAAACAGCATTACCTGGTTTATTTGCTAAAGGCGGACGTGCAGGATTTTATACAGGTGGTATCACAGACGTTGAACCAAGACTCGATGACATCGGTCATGGCTCAGACTCACTAATGTCTAGAACAAGATTAATGTCACCAGGAAGTCAAGCAACTACATCAACAGGATTAAATTATTTATTGGCTGAAGATAATGACAACATAAGAGTTCCGTTTTCTGAAGCAGGTGTAGTAGATCCTGGACTGGCAGAAGATAAAGCTTTTAAAACTATGATGGACGCTTTTAGATATTATCAAAGCCATGGTGGTAAGTTTCATCTTCAAAAATGGCTGAGAATGGCAAAAGGGAGATATCATGAGGATCAATTTAGAGCCGAAGGCGGACGTATAGGTTTTGCAGGTGGCAGCGATCCTAGAAGACGTGCATTCTTAAAATTACTTGCAACACTAGGTGGTGGTATTGCAGGACTTAAATCAGGATTATTTGGAATGGGTGGTAAAGAGGCAACTAAAAAAGCTGTAACAGAAACTGTAAAACAATCTGCAGGATCCGGGACCCCTCCTCCGTACTTCTTTAAGCTAGTAGAAAAAATTAAAACAATGGGTGATGATGTAACTCCAGGATATGCAACACAAGAAAGAGAAGTAGTTACAAAATACAAAAATTATACATTAACTGAAGATGTTGGAACAGGAGAAAAGACAATTCAAAAACAAGTTGATTCGTTTGTAGATGATGAGACTACCCACAACTTAACTGAAGAAGTTTACATGAATTATAAACCTGGAGCAAGTCTAGCGGATGAAGGAACAAAAGGAATTCCTCCTTCCGAGTATATAGAAGATACTACCAAGATGATGAACGATGGACCTAACGCAGGTGGGATTTATAAGGTAGATGAAGGTCTTAGCAACGATGCATTAGAAGAAATTACCAAAGAAGTCGGTGAAAAAGTTGTTAAAAAAGCAGACGGCGGTCGTATTGGTTTTTCTGCTGGAAACTTAGCTAAATTGTTAGCAGGTAAAAAAATTACAGGTTCATCACGTAGATTTTTAGAAAAAGTATTTGGTAAAGAAAAATTTGCTAGAATGATTGAAAACGATCCTGAGTTACATAGAGGAATGTTAGAAGTTGTAGAGATGTTTAGAGCAAAAGACAAAGAAGGTTTAAAAATGTATATGCAAAAATTCTTACCACACATGGATGATGCAACCGTAGAAGAATTTATAGTAGGTAGTGGTGACATTGCTGGTATTGAAGGACAACTACTTAGATTAGGTAGTGGTAGAGACTATCAAGGTAAAATACAAATGATTAAAGAAGCTGACAACATAAGAAAATTAGATGCGTTAGATATTGATAAAATGAAACCAAACGCTGAAGGTGGTCGTATTACTTTTGACAGCGGCGGATCTCCTTTACAAAAACTCAGACAAGAAATTGTAGATAGTATGAAACCTTACGCCCCTGGTGTACCAGAAGAAAAACTACAAATAATAGTTAAGGATATTAATTTTGATATGAGTTCAGAAGAAGTTCAAAATACAGTTAGACAAGGTTTTATTAATTTATTTGGTATGGCTAAAGGTGGTTTAGCTACCATGTTAGGTGAATAATGGACATAGAAAAAATTCTATATACCTACGAGGATGACTACAATCCAAGCTCCATGGTCCCTGGACCACGGAACATGTACGCTTATGGTCAGTTAGTTTCACCATCGGTTGATGGATCACGGCCAGGGTATAATGGTAAAAAAGGACCAAAGAAAAAACCTATTACATTTTTTTCTAAAGATGCTCAAGAATTAATTAAAGATTTTGGTATTGAAAAATATAATAAATTATCTAACAACCAACAATATGCGGTTAGACAAGGATTGTATGATGTTGGAACGGGTAGTGGAAGAGTTTTAGGTGATCCAATAACTATTGATGGAAAAGAATATAAAAAAGTCTTAGAAGGACCCGATAAAGGAAAGTATGCTATTAAGGAGGGAACCAACAACCCAAGACAGTTTGTAAAGAAATCAGAAATAAGAAAAACAGTTAAAGCAAACACTGAAAAAGGAAAACAAAATTTACAAGACATGTATAAGGAAAGAACCGTGCTTAATCAACGTACAACAGATAACAGATCTAAATGGATTAAAAACTGGTTAAATAAAAATTTAAATAAATACAGTGTTAGAGAGTTTAACAATTTTCAAGATGATTTATTAAATGATTTTAACGCAGAGGTTAAAAAAAATCCAAACAAATATGGAACTTCTAGAAAAGATTTTTTACTAACTAAAGATGGTTTTCCAGTTTATGGAGATTCAAAAATTGGAGGGGAAATTTATGATAATATTTCTTTTACTAGAGCGGGAGCAGATAGAAATCAATTACTATCTTATCAAAAGATTTTTTTTAAAAATAAATTAAAAGACAAAGATTTCAGAGCAAAAGTAAATTCTTATTTAGATTGGAACTTGACTAGAAAATTTGAAGGTGGAGCAGGTTCTATGTCTAAAACAGCTGCTTTAGATTATGGAAAACTTGCTAAAGGATTTGATGATGACCTTATTTATTTTATGGGAGAAATCTTAAACAACAGAGCGTTAAATCCCGGTGGAGGACAAACAGGTATTCATGACATTTTTAAAAAATCTATGGGAAAAAAAGCAGATGCGTATTTTAAAAAATATCAAGGAAGTTGGGGAAGATGGAAAGATAATTTTGATGCTGTAGCAAAACTAGCTGGTCTTGATCAAAGTCAAGCAAATGCTCTTTTACAAAAGCAAATAAATGATACTCAAAAAATAATGAAAGTATATAATGTTAAAAAGTTACCATTAGAATTTATGGTAGCGCAAGACCACTTATTTGGTTTAGCAGAAGCAAAAGCTTTAGGAGATCCAAAAATTGCTGCGCAAACTTTAAAAAATTTAGTAGCTTCTACTAGAGAACAAAATAGATATTTAGGTCAACAAGGATTTTCTACAAAAAGAAAAGCTTTAATTAATAAATTTAAAAAAACCCCACCTAATGCAAGAGGACCTATTATAACAGAATTAAATGCTTTAGCGGATGAATTTGTTCCAGGAAGATTACAATATGATGTTAGAAAAGATGGTTCACTTAAAATAACTAATTTACAACCTGAAACAACACTTAAAGCAAGAGCATCTGCATACGAAGGTATAAGTAAAAATTTTCCTAAAAATATTCAAAAAGCCATGCTACAATTTGCCGGAACAATAACTGACAAATGTAATCTTACTAAAACAAAAGCAGATGGTGGACGTATTGGTTTTCAATCAGGAAGTGCAGATTGTTTAAGAATAGCTAAAGAAGGTATGGACGAAGGTCTTACAACAGGTAAATGGAAATCACCAGATCAAGCAAAGATGGCACGAAACATTGCAGAGACTGCTGGTAAGATTAGTAAGACAGGAATAGGCGTAAGACTTCTTTCAGAACTTTTTGGTCCTGTTGCTATAGCATCACTTCCAGTCTTTGAAGCAGGGATCGCAAGCTATGATACAATTACATCAGGCACACCTTTTAAAGAAGCAGTTAACAAAACATTATTACATTATGCAGCAGGAGATAAATGGAAAGCTGATCCAGAAAAATTAAAAAGAAAAGATATTTTAAATATGGCTGATGGCCCTGAAAAAGAAGTGTTAATTAAACATTGGGGTAATATAGAAAATTTAAATAGAGTAATGGATAATTATAAAAAGAAATACAACTTAGAACAAGATAAAGAACAATATGAAATGGTAGACATGACGGGATATGGAGATGATGGTTCTGCTGCAGCACAAGCACAAAAACAAATTGAAGCTATTAATAATAAAATTTTAAACGATGCTGCACAAGGAAAAGATTATAATGTTTTAACAGCAGCTGTTGACGATCCATATGCTAAAGGTTTGGCTGAATCAAAAGAAGGAGAACTTCTTGCATCACGAGATGCAAATTCTTGGTCATCAAGAATGTTTGGAACAGAAAATCCTTATTATTCTTCTTCTAATTATCGAGGAAAAGTTGATCCTGACAAAATTGCAGCAATGAAAGCTAAGGGACCTACTTATGATCAATTAAATAAATGGAGCCCTGGAGCTAGTCAAGATAA
>Ga0080013_1004790_pt1 | contig 13067 bp, 7 predicted proteins | sample ETNvirenome_6_85_FD_69236 | JGI IMG/M metagenome (GOLD analysis project Ga0080013, IMG submission 69236) | Marine viral communities from the Pacific Ocean - ETNP_6_85 (SPADES assembly) (version 2) | ecosystem: Environmental > Aquatic > Marine > Oceanic | place: Pacific Ocean | collected 2013-06-19 | reverse complement strand
ACATCTATTAACGATGCTGTTACTATTACCCTATTAGATTTTGAAGATATACCTCAAACTGCAAGACAGTATATTACTGCAAAAGCATCTAGAATATTCCAAGAGGAAATTATAGGACAAGCTGCTGCTGAAACAGTTAATAGACAAGAAGAAGCTGAGGCTTATGCAGATTTACTAGATGATGAGGGAGAGCGTTCAGGATTTAATGTTGGGTATGGTACTATGGATATGTATAATACCACAAAGTTATATAGGAAACTTTGGTAAATGGCACTAATCACTGAGCAAATCAGTAACTTAATAAATGGGGTTTCTCAACAACCCCCTGCATTAAGGCTGGCTTCTCAGGCAGCAATACAAGAAAACGGTTTGTCTACTATAGCTGAGGGATTAAAAAAAAGACCTCCACTAGAATATGTAGCCAAGTTAAATAATAAAACCGATACAGATGCTCATATCCACTTTATTAATAGAGATCAAGATGAACGCTATATTGTCCAAATAACCTCAGATCAGTTTAGTACTGATTTCAGCTCAGATTTTTCAGGAACTGAGATGGAAGTTTGGGATTTAGATGGAACATCAAAGAGTGTTTCAGGGGCTACAGGAGACGTATTAACTTATATTACTACTGCTGATGCTAGGGATAACCTGAAATTATTTACAGTAGCAGACTATACTTTTCTTTTAAATAAAACCACTAGTGTAGCAAAGTCTACTACAACATCAGACGATAGAAATCCAGAAGGAATAGTTTTTCTTAAACAAGCTACTTCTGCATCAACTATGTATGTTTATGTTGATGGAACATTACGATCTACAGTTACTTCTAGTGCGGATGCTGCAACTCAATTAGACGATATTTATAACGATCTTAATGGTAGTATAGGTTCTAGTGGATCAGGTGATTTTGCTGTCACTAAGTTTGGTAGTTCTAATGTTCACTTAACTAGAACTAATGGAGCTGATTTTACGCTTCATGCCCAAGCACCTGAAGATAACTTAATAGCAATTAAAGAGGGTGTAGTAGATTTTACTGAGCTTCCTTCTAGGACTAAAGATGGTTTTATCATTAAAATTACCGGAAGTCCTAACTCTGGAACTGATGATTACTGGATTAAACATAATAATCAGGCAGATGAAGATGTAGGTGAGTGGGTAGAAACTGTAGAACCAGGATTAGATAATAGTTTAGATGCAAGCACAATGCCTATTCAGTTTATTAGAACATCTGAAGATCCTTGGGATGCTGCCTTTGCTGCTGATTTTGGTGAAACCTTATTTTCCCTCTCTCAAATTACATGGACAGACAGAGTTGCTGGAGACACTACTACAGCTCCAGACCCCTCATTTATATCAGAAAAGTTAAACGATATTTTCTTCCACAAGAATAGATTTGGTTTCTTAGCAGGAGAAAACATTATTCTTTCTGAGCTTGGAGAGTTCTTTAATTTCTATAATACAACCGCAACAGATGTATTAGATACAGACATGATTGACTTGGCTGCCCCAAGTAATCAAGTAAGTATCTTAAATCAAGCTATAGCATTTAACGAAGACTTATATTTATTCAGTGATTTCTCTCAATTTAAACTGACTGAATTTGCTGCTGGTGGTTTAACTCCTACCAATGCCAAGCTATCTCTAATTACTGAGTATAAAAACGATAAATCTGTTACTCCTGTACTCAATGGACGTAAGCTTTACTTCTCTGAAGAAGTAGACGGGTTTTCTAGTATTAGAGAATTTGGTGTGATTGAAGATTTACAAGAAGAAACAGCAGAAGAAATCACAAGTCATATTCCCAGTTATATTAAGGGAAAGATTTTTGATATGAGTCCAGCAAGTGATCTCTTATTTGTTCTCTCAGATGAAAACTTAAATGAAATTTTTATTTACAAGATGTTGTTTGAGAGAGGAACTAAGAAATTAAGCTCGTGGTCTAAGTGGAAGTTTAAAGATGAAGAAAAAGTAATAGGAATTAAGGTTATAGACCATATAGTTTATCTGATTATTGTAAGACCTGATGGTACTTATCTAGATAAGATGAGTTTACAGGATGCTAAACTTGTAAACTTAACTGAAAGTTCTACTCAGTTGTCTTTTAAACCACACTTAGACAGACTAACAGAAGTCACTGGTACATATAGTTCAGGATCTGATCTTACCTCTTGGACCATACCCTATCCTGATGACTTTGGTTCTACTTTCAGAGTTGTTTTTGGTCCTGCTTTTGAAGGGAAAGAAGGTGACATTGTTCAGGGGCTTTCTCAGACAACTCCTACAACCCTTACAGCTACTGGAGATCACTCAGCTAACTCATGTTTCATTGGTAAGGAATACCGGTTTCTCTATGAGTTTACTGAGCCTACGATTAAGACTGAAGTACAGGGGAGACTGAGTTCCCTTACAGGTGGTACACTAAAGATTCGTAAGTTTAATATAAACTACTTTAATACTGGATACTTTAAACTTCAAGTAACAGCTCCAGGAAGAGATGCTTTTAGTTATATTTATACAGGCAGGATCTTAGGGTCTTCTCTGAATAAGATTGGTACGATCCCATTTGAAACAGGGAACTTTCAACGACTCATATTAGCTGGAGCTGAAGATTTAAAGATAGAACTTATATCTAACTCATATCTTCCTTGTGCTTTTACTGGAGCTGATTGGGAAGGTAACTATGTAACTCGAACTATCTCTGCTAGAACATCTGGGCGTTAACATGAAGCCCTATCATAGAGATAGCAAGCTACATGATGTCTGTGAGTTAGCTCCTACGCTTAGATTTGAAGACAAGAGAGAAGTTGAAACCTTAGGACACACTCCTGAACAAGCCCTTACTATAGGTTATATTTTTAGTCAAAGGTGTCAGTCTATTATTGATACTAATGGGCATGTAGTGGGCATGTATGGTGTATCTTTGGGCAGAGTATGGCTCTTAGGAGCTCCAGGACTGTTTAAAATAACCAAGTCTTTTTTAAAGTATAGCCGTTCTGAGGTAGAAATCATGAATAAGCTCTTTCCTCATCTATATAATATTATAGATAGTAGAAATGATCTACATATTAAATGGTTACGGTGGTGTGGCTTTAAAATAATAGGAAAACAAATGCTTAATAATGTGAAATTTTATGAGTTCTGTAAGGTGGCTAGCTGATGTCTTTTACAGGTTTTGATGATGTCAACACTTTTTTAAAGTTTTCTCAGATAGGTATTTCTGCACTAGCTAAAGGCAGAGAGTATAAAGAAGAGGTTGAACTAAGGCATAAACAGTTTGCTGATGTTCAACAACAGGCAGCTTTAAATAATCAGTTACTTTACAATTCCTATGTAAACTTAAATGAACGAGAACAACTTGAATATAAAAAACACGCTTTTGATCAGTTTGAGTTACAGTTTGATATTAGAAAAGCTGTAGCTGCAAGATTGGCTTTACAGGGATCACATAATAAATCTGGTGGTTCTGCTGAAGCTGTGGTAATGAATATTAGACGGCAGGGATTATATTCTCTTCAGAGAAAAGATTTTAATTATGAGGTAAGATTAAGAAATCTTCAGATTCAACGTAATAATGAGGCTCTTGAAACTCAAAGTAAAAATAATGCTCTATATAATTCATTACAGGGGTTCCCAAGTGCTACAGGATTAGCCCTATCTATTGGTGGCTCAGCATTACAATACGCATCTGAGTGGGCTAAGGGTCGTAATCTTGGTGATGAGGATAAAGGAGCTACAGGCGGTAAAGCTTCTAGTCCTACTCCTAAAAAAACCTCAGTACCAATGATGAGGTTTCCAGACTCAGATACTGATATAGCAGCCCATTGGCACGAAAAATAATATATGGCACAAAAACAATTTCCTGTAGATCCAATCCAAACACAGCTAGTTAGGCCCACTAAAGATGTAACAGCTTTACAAACATCAGGTCCAGCTCAAACTGGTCTAGTAGGAGGATTACAAACTTTTGGTAAAGCTATAGGAACAGCAGCAGAAGTAGCTAAAGAACGTAGATTTGCAGAAGATATGATTACTGCTGGTTTATATGCAGCTAAAGAACAAGTAGCTCCTGGATTAGTTTCACAAGAAGCTTTACTTCATAACTATAATTTACTAGATGAAAACTATGCTGCTAGAGTTTTAAAACAAGTAGAAGTACATGATAATAATACGGCTGCTGATATATCTAACCATTTAGGGTATAGTACAGAACAAAAAGCTATACAACACGCTGACTTTATTAATCAAATTAAAGCAGAAGCTACTCGTAGTATAACTCATAATGGTGAAGCTTTAGGAACACTGTTTGTTAAGTTAGATGGTTATCTGCATAAGTGGAATACAGATATAGCTGAATTTGAAAAAATGAGTCGTATGCAAAATGGTGTGGAAGCCATAACTAATAGTATAGAAAGTCAGGCTCAACAATTTGGTGGAACGTCAGGAGAGAATACATTTAGACTACCAGACATGACAAAGTGGTCTAAAAAGCTTACTGATCTTGGACTTCAACATGAGTGGATAAATGTTGGTGGCACAAAATATCGTGCTGCAATTAATATAGATGTTAATAAAGCTCTTTTTGTAGCTCTTAAAAATACTGTTGTTGATATGTATGACCAGAATCCTAATTTGTATGTATATTTACAAGACAGGATTGAAGATTATTTTAAACCTCTATCAGATAAAGAAGAAGCTTTAATTACTGCTGGAAAACAAGATGCAATAGGAGATCACCAAACTTTTAAGTCTTTGTTTGCTGAGCTTAATAAGACAGTGACAGATATACAAAAGGGTAAGGCTAAAGAGGACACAACAAATCAAAAAGAATGGTTTGTTGGGTGGTTAGAAAGAAGAACTACATCTAGTCGTAACCTTCCATTTAATCATGATGGAAGTGAATTACCTGAGTTTATTGCGAGGTTTGGAGATGATGTTGCTGCATATATAAAAAAAGCTAACACAGCTCTTGATGCTACTCTATGGGGTGAGTATAGTGAGCCGTTTAATAGCGGTTTACTTGGAGTTCAAGACGGTTCGTTAAAAACGGTAGAAGAAGTAGTTACTTTTGGTCTAACAAATAAATTAGATAGCACTGCTACTGGTAAATTAAAATCTTTAGTAGGAGAGAAAAAAACTCAATTTAAAGACAATGTTCAACTTTTAAGAAGTGCATCGCAATACAGTAGCTCTTTTAGTAGAGTTAAAGATGCAGTTGAAAACATATTCGCCCAAAACACATTGGCTCCTGCTATAAAAGATGAGGACTTCACTATTGAAGATTATTTTAAGCATAAGTGGGTTGAAAAGTGGTTAGGTCTTGGTAGAAAAGTAGCGTGGCCTAAAGAATATGAAGCTGCTTATAGAAATATAACTGCTATAGTGAATGAACAACAAAGAGCTATTTCAGTTAAAAGTGCAGAAAGAGTTTATGACCAAGCTTTGTATAAAAGAACTAATTCTCGTACTTTTACACCGGATGAAGTAGCGGGTATTGGTAAAGCTTCTACAGAACAACTATTAAAAGAATTAGATAGACTTGCAGAGTGGGAAATAAAGACGTTAGTAAATAAAAAAACTGGAAAGAAAAGAGAAGTATTAGTAAGAATAGTTAAGGAACCCGTAATTAAAAAGCTAGGGCAATGACTGAAGAAAAAACTAATCGTGAACTTAATATGGGAACAGTCTCAAAGTCACAAACTTCAGAGGGAGCAGGGGATTCTAGAACTGGTGGAGAACCTCTAGATCTTAAAGGAATATATGAGTGGCTTGAAGACCCTGTAGAATGGTCAAAAAAACTAGCCACAGAACATTGGAAAGAACAAAAAGAAATTGCTAAGGAAATAGGAGATGACCTTAGGGATATGTATGATATATCTACAGAAGCTGCAAAAGATGTAATACCCAGTGCTGGTACTGTCATAACACCTCTTGATAGAGAAATAGCTAAGTATTATGTAACAGACCAAGGTTTTGGAGACTCCATAAATAGAGGTATTTTATATCCTGCTAGGGCCAGAGCATTAAAAGAACAGCATAAAAAAGGAACTCTTAATCAATATCAAGTAGATAATTTAGAAAATATGGAAAAATTTATGGATGATACTCTTCTTAATAACGTTTTTTCTGCTGAATTTCAGGGGTTTAAAGATAGAAAGAAACCAAAAACACCCGAAGATATACGAGAACGATTAAAGTTAATTTTTATGGGAGAAACACAGCTAGGCGAAAGACATAGATTTGGTAAACTAAAAGGTAAACTAAAAGATTCACCAGGAGGAGCTGTAGGTTTACTTCAGGTTACACCTGAAACACTTTGGAGTGTAGCTGCTGCTAGTGGAAAAAGCAGTCAATTTGGAACTACTGCTGCTACTGAAGCAGGATTATCTACAACTGATTTAAACAAAATACGAAAAATGACGCTTCCACTTACAGCTAAAAATAAAAAGACTTTAACAGAATATTTAGAAAAGTCTGAGGTAAATTATATGGCTGCAGCAGCTAAAATATTCCAATACCTAAAAGAACATAACCTCTAAAATAAATGGCAATTATTGAAGAAGATATTATAGAAGAAGAGGAAGAAGAACAAGAAATCGTGATTGGTGAAGACGATACAGCAACACCAGATTCTATAGAAATACAACATCCTAGTGTACCAACAGAAAGATCACCAGAAGAAGAAAAGCTTTACCAAGAGTCAGCTGAGAGTTTTACTAAAGAATTTAAGTCTTCTTTTGATAAAACTACTAAACCTACTGATGAAGAATATAAAGAAGGTATAACAGAACTAGGTAGTGTTAGTCCAGAAGAACTTGAGGAGGATGCTACAAATGAATTTAGTGAGGCTCGTAAGCATGAGTTACAAAAGAAACAATTAGAAGGTGTAAAGATGCTATCTCAAACATTTGCATTGGGAGAGGACTTTACATGGGCGTTATTAGGTGCAGGACAAATGGTAGAGAATGTTCTTTCTAATCTAAATATAATAGATAAAGGTTCTTTTGGTATTCCTACAGCACAAAAGACTAGACACGCTTTAGTACAAGGTTTTAGTCAAGCACTTTCCTTCTATATTCCTGCAACAAAAGTTCTTCAGGGAGCTGCTGGGCTTTATCGTGGTGGAAACTGGCTTGCTGGTAAAGCCATGACAACTCTTTTTAATACTTCTGAGAAACTTAAAAGAGCACGAGATTTTACGATTGGTGGTATTGCTGGAGTTGGTGTAGACGCACTAGCTTTTACAAAAGAAGATCCCAACGCAGCTAATTTGGCACTTTTATTTGAGGGTGTTTCTCAAAATCCTGTAGTTGCACACTGGTTTTATACTTATCTGGCTACTAAACCAGAGGACTATAAAGATCCTACTACTGGAGAATTAGATCCTGACTCTCCTGCAATAGCTGTTAGTAAAAATATAACAACAGGATTTACTGCTGGAGTTATATCAACAGGACTTTTAAAATATTTATTAGGAACGCTGGGATTTGCTTATAATAAAATTATTCCTAAAGTTAAGTCTGGTGCTACTGAAGCCGAAGTTACTAAAAGTTTAGAACATGAAGTAGAACAAATAGGTAAAGCATTTGAGGCTGAAACAGGAGTTCCTTTTAAAACCCTTGAAGAATCTGTTAGCAAATATGTAGATGAAATATTACCTGTTTTAAAGGCAACTTATGATCAAGCTGATGAAGCTGGTAAAAAATCTATTTTAGAGGGTTTACCACAACATTTAGAACCAGCAGTTAAAGAAGAAATTAGAAAAAGTTTAATTGATCCTATAGCAAAAATAGGAATAGGAACGGCTCTTAAAGAACCAAATCCAGGTTTAGTTAAACTTTTAACTAAGTATATTAATGGTGAAAAAATAGATGCTCCTGATTACTTTTTTATGGGCAAAAATAAACATGGAAAGATGGTACAAAAGCCCATTATAGAATCCTATAATCTATTAAAATTCCAGACTGAGCCAGAAATTAAATCTTTACTTCAAGCTTTAAGTCGAATTATAGATTCTAAAAGTTTAAAAAATAAAACTTACTTATCTCAAATTCAAAGTGTTGCAGATTTACTTGGTAGACCTGTAGATGAAGTAATTGAAACTTTAGGACAAAATGTAGCTAATTTGGAAAAAGCTGTTGGATATGTAGATGCATATAAAGCTTTAACACTAATGTCATTAGATAATGTTGAGGCTGCTTTTAAAAAGTTTAAAACTGTTGAGATAGGCTCAAAAGACTATGAAAGACTTTTAGAAGATCGTAATGCTGCTGCTGCTCAATTAGAGATGATTATAAGTCTGGGTGCTAGAGAGTCTACTTTAGCTAGTCATTTGTTACACGCTCATACAGCCTCAGTAGGAAAAGAACTTACTAGAACTCAACTTAAAGTTGCTGATGAAATGTTTAATGCTTCACCTGAGGCTGAAATTAGATATACTAATCAAATGGAGAAAATATGGGAAATAAGTAAGAAAAGAACTGCTGATTTTGAAAAAGAGGTTAAATTAGATGTTGATATTCCTGGAATGGCTAGGCGAAAAGTTAAAGTTAAAATAGGATCAACTAAAAAAGGTAAGCGTTTAAATACAAAATTAACTGCTACTAAAGCTCGAATCAAACGATTAGAGAAAAAATTAGCTAATGTAAGAAAAGGTAAGCTCCCAAAGAAAACAGAACCACGACTAAAAACTGCTAAGGAATTAAGATTAGAAGATCTTATAGAAATAGAAATAGAAAAGCTTACAATTCCTAAGATACAAAAAGATTTACAAGTTAAACACGCTCGATTAACTAAAAAAATAAAAGATTTAAGAGCTGGTAAAGTTACTAAAAAAGGTTTTAGTGAACTAAAAACAACGGAAATATTTGAACTTGAAGCTGAACTAAAACGAGTTAAGCAAAAACTTAAAATACCTAAAACTAATACTGAAAAAACAGAAGCCAATATTAAAAGGTATAGAGCTGAACTTGATAAACTTATCTTAACTAAAAAAGGCACAGCTAAAGTTTCCACTAAAAAAACTACAACTGACTTAGAAAAAGAACTTATAGAAGAAATTAAGAATCAAAAAGAACGCTTAGGTTGGCTTAAAGATAAACATCGTGTAACTCTAGAAGACTTAAAAGAGGTTGCGTTACAGGCAGCAACTAAAGCAGAAGCTGAAATTATTGAAAAATCTACTATGCAACAATTGCGAATGAGACTCTTAGCTCCTAAGCTGACTGCATGGGCAAAATATCGTAGTCTTTCTGAAGAGATTTTTATTAACGGACTTCTTTCCAGTTTTAAGACCCCTATTGTTAATGGTATAGGAAATAATTTTTCTATAGGAATGTATCCTATAGAAACATATATGGCTGCTACTAGAGGTGGTGGTCCCATAACACATAAAGAAGCAGCTATATTTGCACATCATACGATGAACGCTATTCCAACACAACTTAAAGTTTTTTGGAGAGCGATGATACATGGAACTGATGACGTTCATATTAAAACTGATATTCAAAAACCACAAACACGTTATCTTTCAAAAGAGTTTATGATGTCAAGTGGGTGGAGAGGTGCAGGATGGGATTATATAGGCCATTTATTTAATCTTCCAGCAACTCTTGTTACATCTATGGATGTAGCCTATAAAGGATTAAATAGGGCTGGTGCTGTTCCTTCTTTGGCATATAGAAAAGCAATATCAGAGTTTATGGAAAAGTATAAAGGACGTAAACCAAAAACCCCTGATGAGTTAATTGAAGTTGATTTACGACAAAAAGAAATATTAGAAAATCTTGACTCTCACCCAGATATAAAAAAAGGAGCAGAAGATCTAGCCAGAAAAAATACATATACTGATGATTTACCTATGGTAGATGAACAGTATATAACTGCAAAAGGAGTTCAAACTCGTCAAGTTGCAGGAAAAGCTGAACTTATACGTCAAGCGATGGATCGTGATCCATCAGGAGTTATGAGAGGATACCTTCCTTTTTATCGTACACCTTATCAGCTATTAAGATTTGGCTTTGAAAGATCTCCTATTCTTAGGCATTTTCATAAGACACTTAAAAAAGAATTAGATCCTAAACAGTCTTCACCTGAAGTAGTCCAGATGGCTAAAGGAAGAGTTGCTGCAAGTCAATTGTTGTTTGGAGGAGTTACAGCTATGGCTTTTAATGGACTTATTACTAATGGTCCTCCTGCTGATCCTCAGCTTAGATTACGGAGAGAAAGAGCTATGGGTGGTCCCCATTGGTGGACATTTAATATAGGTTTTGGACCTATTCCTTTTACTAGGTGGGACCCCATTGGATTAATATTTTCACAAGCAGCCATACTAGCTAATTTTGCAACTTCAATGCGTACTTTAAACGGCTATGCAGAGCTAGATGAAGAAAATAATCCAACAGTTGAGGATAGAAAACTAGTAGAAAAATATGAAGAGCTGTATGCTCAGTCTATTGCTGGTTTACAACATTTAATTAAAGATAGACACTTCTTAAAAAGCTTAATGGAATCAGTAGCTATTTTTGATGAGGACACTCATGTTAAACGAAGGTGGCTAACTCAACTTAGATCTCGTTTTGATCCTACTCTTAGTATCTTTTCTTCTCTACGAAGGAGTGTCATTAAAGGACACCATGCTGGTATACCTCTAAAAGAACTTCCTTACCGTCCAGAATCTGAATGGGATGCAGACAAACAAAAATATACAGGTGCAATAGGTGGAACAGCTTTTGAACGTGCTAATCGTAATCTTATAAATGAATCATTAAATGCTTTTGATGAAGCTCAAAAAAGACTTATAGGTTATGGAGAATTAAGTGGAGTACAAGGACCAACAATTACAGGATTAACTGTGGGTGAAATATATAAAACTAAGAATTTAATGGGAGAAACCACGTTTTATCCAGGAACTCAGTATGACGATGATAGTTGGAATAAACCGTCTGAGTATGTACGCAATATGATGGATAAGATAGACGTTCCACCAGAAATTAAGACTTTTTCCAGGTATGCACGTAATATGGCGAATAGTGTATTTAATATTGGTGCTACAAATATAGGTACATCTGAATCTCAAAGTGCTGTTATAAGAAAACTTGCTGAATATGGTTCTAAGATAGAAGCTCCATCACAAATTAAATCTTTTTCAGTAGGAAAACATAGTGAAACTGGAAAAAGTCTTGGTTCTGTACAGTTAAACACTCGTGAACAACGCTTTTTTATTGAAGAATGGATTAGATTAAATACTAAAGGTGGTACATTAGAAAAAAAAGTTAGAGGATGGAAATTTAATAGTCCCCCTCCAGGTCTTGATCCAACAGAAATTAGAGATTGGTGGTTTGCACACGTTGCAAAGGGTGGATATTCTCAAACTAGGCAACTAGATGATATTGAAAGATTTCTTAGACTTAACAAAGATAGAGCAAAGAAAAACACCTTAGATCGTTTTAAGGAATTAAGAGCTCGTAAAAGATATTTACGTAGACTTGGACATAAAGCTACTACATCTGTTCCTATGACACCAACCATGGGATATGAGCAATATAAATCTCAAATGTCTCCACTAGTACCACTAACAGAAGAAAATAAAGGACAATAACAAATGGCTAATTCAAGTGTAAGATATGTTGCTTCAGGTGACACACAAGAATTTGCTGTCACATTTCCATTTATCAGTCGAACCCATGTAACTGCTACAGTAGATGGATCTTCAGCAACTTTTACTTGGAATAATGATAGCCTCATTACTATTACTAGTCCTGCTGATATAACGGCTGATCAGGTAGTTTTAATTAAAAGAACTACAAGTCAAGCTACAAGACTTGTAGATTATGTAGACGGTTCTAACTTATCTGAGACTGATCTGGACACTGATAGTAAACAAGCGTTCTATATGGCTCAGGAATCCTTAGATGAGCTTACAGTTATAAATGATGCTGCTGCAGGAACTACTTCAGGAGACATTCTAGTTGCTAGTGGAACTGATTTTGTTAATAAAACAATGTCAGGAGATGCTACTATCAGTTCTACTGGAGCTTTAACTATTGCTAATACCTCAGTAGAGACTGCTATGTTAGCTGCTGATGCTGTTACTGGAGCTAAAATAGGTGATGATGAGCTTGATTCAGAACACTATGCAGCAGGAAGCATAGATGCAGAACATATTGCTACAGGGGCAGTAGAAACAGCTAAGATTGCTGCTGATGCTGTAACTGGAGCCAAGATAAATTTATTTGATGATTCTTATGCAGCTACAGATACTCACATTCTAGTTGCTGATGGTACTGATTTTGATAATGTAGCTGTATCTGGAGATATAACTATCTCTAATGCTGGTGTTGTAGCTATTGCTACTGGAGCGATAGAAAATGCTGATATTAGTGGAAGTGCTGCTATAGATGCTGCTAAGATTTATAACGGAACTATTAGTAATACTGAGTTTGGTTGTCTTAACGGAGTAGGCTCAAATATTCAAACTCAAATAGATGGTGTTGTTGCTGGGGCTGTATCTACAGTAAATGATAATGATTTTCGTATTAGAGATAATGGTGATTCAAGTAAGCAAATTGCCTTTGAGGCTTCTGGGATTTCAACTGAAACGACTCGCACGATCACAATGCCTGACGAAGATGTGACTCTGGGAGCTAGTAGTGATATTGTAGATGACACAACTCCGCAACTTGGGGGTATGTTAGATGTAAATGGACAAGCATTAGGAGATGGAACTTTAGAACTTCTAAAATTTTCTGAAACTGGAAGTGCTGTCAATGAATTTACGATTGCTAATGCAGCAGCCGGGAACGGCCCTACTCTTTCCTCTACTGGTACAGAAAGTGATGTTGATATCAATATCACTCCAAAAGGAACTGGAGTTGTTTCAATTACAACTACAATGAACCCAACCTTAACCAGTACAGGCAAAGCCCTTGTAATGGGATTCTAACGGAGATAAATTATGGCATCAGAGTTATTAAAAGTATCGCATACCGCTGGGGTTTCAAATAGTGAATCGGTTTTAATTAATGGCGTGAGTGGACACACTTACACTATTCTTTCGATTCTTATTT
>Ga0080013_1004788_pt1 | contig 13072 bp, 32 predicted proteins | sample ETNvirenome_6_85_FD_69236 | JGI IMG/M metagenome (GOLD analysis project Ga0080013, IMG submission 69236) | Marine viral communities from the Pacific Ocean - ETNP_6_85 (SPADES assembly) (version 2) | ecosystem: Environmental > Aquatic > Marine > Oceanic | place: Pacific Ocean | collected 2013-06-19 | reverse complement strand
AAAAAGAAATTTTTAATCAATTCAAAGGGGATAAAAGTACATACCAAGCATTACGAGATTTAGTTGATACAATACCAAAATTTAATCAAGAAGAAAAAAAAGAAATTGTTATTGAAGAAAAAGAAGATACTCTTTTAACATTATTAAATCGGTTAAAAGATTAAGTAAAATATGATTTGTAAGTTATGCGGTTTTTCATGCAGGCAAGTTGAAAAACGTCATAATTGGATTCATAACCATTGTGCAAGATGTCATTATTTAGGATTAAGAAGTGCGTTTATCAAACCGTCTAAACTTGTTAATAATGCGTTGTAAATCGTGTCTTAAAACTCATAATCATTCGAACAAAGGAAAGACTTGGAGAGAATACCAACTTTGTAAAGCTTGCTTTAAAATTTATAATACAAGTGTGATTAAAGTAAAATGATGGCAGTTTTAAAGGAAAAAGAAAGAATGTGTAAGCATTGTAAATTTTCGTTTGGTGGAAAAGTTGAAATGTTTTATTCAACACGATTTGGACATTGGATTTGTCAAAAATGTTTTCATGAATTTAGGGAAAAGAAGCTTATACCATGACACCAATGCAAAAATTAACATTAGAAATTTTAAATGATTGTATGGGAATAGTGGAAAGGAAAGTAAGTAATCCTGTGTATAAAAAAGTCATTGTATCTATGGGTTATCCTTATGCCAGAAAAGAGATTTTAAAATCAAGTGACGAGGAATTAAAAAGAGACATGAATTTGGTGTATAATCGATTGAAGAAATATTTTGATAAAAAGCAATTAAAAGATGAAATTGATTTTTCAAATAGTATATCAGATATTCAAGTGCCTAAATTTATCTCAAAACAAGTAGGAGAATATTTTTGAAAATTAATTTTACTACTCAAAAAATTAATTCAAAGTTATATGAAAAATCCATTCTAGCCTATATTTATGACCATTATTTATTTAATGATAAAAAAAGAATAATGGAACAAGATAAATGGGAAATAAATATTCGGACTTTATCAGAATTTGATTTTAATTTTTATGATAAGAATATTAAAAATTTATCAACAAAAATGCCTCATGGTGTGACAGGAAAAAACACGATTGATTGCTATGTTACTGATGAAAATAATCGAATGTACTACTTGCAGAATATGATGGTTATTTGCCATGAACTTTCACATATGATTCTTAAAATTTATTATCCTACCCTAAAAGGCTCATTAAACCATGATGATACATGGGGAAAAGCGGGAGATGTGAGGAATTTCTTTTCTACAGAAATCCACAATCGTGTGTATGATGGAAGAACAAAAAAATTTAAAACTTTTCACTTAGATAGAGAATATTATTTTTATGGCGTTGATATTGATGATTTAACTAACAAAAGAAATTTAAACAATGGGTTTTAGGGTATAATCATGGCAGATGAGAATAATACAGATGATTTTTCTAAGTTAAGTGATTCATTGAAAAAAGGATTATCTGATGAGTTTAGCACATTAAAAGGCTCTATTAATGAAATTTCAGAAAAGATGGATTTGACTAAAAAAGAGACTGATGGAATGACCAATGTATCTGAATTCGTTGAACATCTAAACACCTGTGATAATAATAATTGTGAAATTCATAAAGCACAAAATACACTAAATAATAATAATTACATGAAAGGTTTTTTGCTTGGTGCTAAATTTGGTAAGCAAAAAAGAAATTAAGAAAAAAAGTGTGAGAAAACCTCATGCTAAAAAAGTTATTTCAAAAAAGGTTATAGATAAAAAAGTTATACAACAATCCCCTGCCGCAGAACAAAAAGCACCTGATGATACTTTTAAAAAAGTTGAGAGTGCCATTACTTCTAAAGTGGTTTCAATGCTTGCACCTGAAATGAATAAAGCAATAGAAACAAAATTTGAAGAAATGAAAACCATATTTACAAATGAATTACAAGACATTAGAAAACACATGGAAGCACCAACTCAATCAACACCTCAAGATATACCAACATTACCAACTAATGAATCAGGATTAACACAGCCTCAAGCCCAAGAAAAAGCAGGGCTTGATAGTTTATTGCCTATTATCCAAATGTTAGGTCTAGGTAATTCAAATCAAGGTGGTGGATTTAACAATATGTTCATGGAAGCAATCATGAGAAAATCATTAGCAGATATTACACGAGGCGACATGATGAATGAAATGATGTCAAAAGCCATGTATAAAAAATTAAGTGGTGGCGAGGATATGCCAGATATGATTAATGAAACAACTGATTCTTTAATGAATCCATTAAGAAAGTATGGCGAGAAAGCCAATAAATCTTAATAAATACTTGAGAGATTATTAAAAATCATGGAATGTTTTGAACAAAAAAAGACAGAAATGGATAATGCTTTTGAATTATTTAACAAGTATGTTAAAGCTAAAGACAATGATGAAAAAATAGTTTTAGTCAATACGGGTGGAAATAATTATGTTTTAGGATTAAGGGAAAAAGGAAGCGGTGCATATTCTACTCTAGGCTCTTATTTATCTAAAAAAGAAATGACTCAAACTTTATGGGATTTCACTAAAGTCTTAAGCGAATTAAAATATGGTAATTTGAAATTAAAATGAAATGTTTTGAACAAAAACAAAAAATTGATTTCCAAAAATTAAGAAATCAGGCATTTCAATGGGTAGAATCTACTAGACCAAATTTAGGAGAAAAATCAACTAGAAATCATATCAATGCAATTATTTTCAAAGACACGTTAGATTTAATGATGAATAGAAAAACTTTGAAAACATATCAAAATGATATTAATGAATTAATGGAAATGGTTAGATAAAATGAAATGTTTTGAACAAGGTATTAACACAAAGAGTTATGATAAATTATTAAAATTACTTTACACTTTTGAAAAATTTGGAGATGAAACTGAATTAGAGGAATGGAATGAAATTATATTAAAAGTACAAGATTTGAAAGCTAGGAGTAAATCAAGATGAAATGTTTTGAATCTCCAAGTGGGTTAAGAGACACTATGATGTGGCATAAACGTCAGTCAATTAGGGATTTTGTAAGACAAAAACCAATGTTCTCACAACTAATGCAAGCCTCAAAACAATGTATGGCAGCACACCCAGAATTAAAAAATAATGTTAAAGGTGCTATACAATGCGAGACAATACACCCACAAACATTGAGCAGTTTTTCAAACTTTACATTTCACACACACCCGCATAACATTCCCTACCCTAGTGATACTGATAAAAACACAACAACGGATTTGAAGAAAAAATATTTACTCATTGGCGTAGTGCCACAAAACAAGACCTATGTATTTAGTGATGACGATAATTTTACAAAATCAATCGCAATCATCTAATCTTTTTCTATTATATACTACCTACTTTATTAAAAAACATGGATAATTTAGACAACACAGCTTTTAGCCAAGACCTAGCCGAAGGACTAGATTTTGCAGCTAAAAGAAAAAGACGTAGACGAAGCAGAAGGTGTTAAACCAAATGCAATCTACTGATTTAGAAAAACAAGTTAATGACTTGTTAACAACAACAAAGTTTGAACAGCCAGAATTTGAACAACTGTTACCAAAAGGCATTTTCGGAAAAGATATGATCTTAGGAAGTGCAGGAACAGCTTTATCAGTTCAGATGGGTAACATAGTAGGCAAGTTCTTACCACTAGGACAACTTCCAAGCGGAACAGCTAGTATTTTGGCAGGGGTTTTATTACAAAAATTCATGGGCGGAAATGCTAATGTGAAAAAAATAAGCGAGGGAATTATTCAAGGTGGATTTGCAACAGCCATGACACCATTTGTCAGCGGATTAATTCCGTCTCAATTTTCACAAGAAGTGAAAACCGAGACAACACAAGAAGAATTAAATCCTTTGTTAAAGGGGGTAATGTGGTAAAATGTCAGCAAATAATTCAGGACTCGTACTAAACTGTAACTGTGTATATGCAGCAAACGCACCCGTTGCAACAGTACAAGCCGCAACCATGCAAACTTCTCCAGTAGTAGCCGCAGTTAACGAACTTCAAGTTCCTTTAACTGAGAATTGGATAGCAACTGATGTCTACATTCTTGTAGCAGCAGGTGGTGGAACACCAACTGTAATTAATCCAGTTATATCAATGGATAAAAACAGAGGTAGACAATTAGTGCAAACCCCACCACTATCATCAATGTTGATTACAAACAACACAAGACCTAGATTTAGCCCACAACCAATCGGATTTGAGGGTGGCTCTATTGTCCGTATGTTTGGAACATCAACTGTAGTAAATGGTGGTGCAATTTCAACGGCAAACTTCTTCGTAGCAATCTCTATAGTTTAGAGATTCTATTCTTTCTTTTTTTTATTAAATAGTACACAGTCATATTACTATCATGGTTATTTGGGAAAAAACACCCCGCACCGCAGTTGAAGAAGCATTAACACGGGGACACCCTGAACCATTCACTAAAGAAACATTAGAAAGAATTGAAAGACAGGAAGAAGAATTTTCAAGACCTAAATTTAATTATGCTCTTTTATCATTAATCCCATTAGCAATAATTACTTATTTGGTGCTAAAAAAATAATAAATATCATCATGTTTGTGTATTATTATGGGCAGAAGTAGATATTCAGCAGGCGGCTCAAGTTCTTCAAGTTCTTCAAGTTCTTCAAGTTCAAAAAGTTCAAGTTCATCAACTTCAAGACGAAGTTCTCCAAGTTCATCAAGTTCAAGTTCAAGTTCAAGTTCAAGTTCAAAAAGTTCTGGAAGTTCAGGCAGTTCAAGAAGTTCAACGTCAGGTGGATCAACAGGTGGAACAGGCGGCTCTAATAGTGGAAGTTCAGGCAGTTCAAGAAGTTCAAGTTCAAAAAGTTCTGGAAGTTCAGGCAGTTCAAGTTCAAAAAGTTCTGGAAGTTCAGGCAGTTCAAGTTCAAAAAGTTCAGGCGGTGGTGGTAGTAAATACACAGTAACGTCAGGAAGTTCAAATGTAAAATTATTAAGTTCAGCCGCTTCTGTTGTAGCAGTTACACCCGCACAACATCAAGCCGCATTAAATTTACAAAAACAAAGACAAATTCAAAACGAAGTACAACAAGCATATTTTAAAGATTTAACAGAAGGAAATATCAGTATAGCAGAAGCATTACTTAATCCCAGAACTGAACAACAATATTTCAATAGTGGTCAATCAGTTGACGTTTCAGGAACATCTATCAATTTACCTCAATTTATTGCAGAAGCAGGTTATGATGTTACACAACCCGAAGTTATACCAAACTCATTATTTAGTCCACAACCAATTAATGTCACAGGCTCGTCAGCTAGAGAAATAGCTAAAGAGCGAGAAATTCAATTAAGTGCAGGCATTTCATCTGATCTTAATTTAACTTCCGCAACAAGTATGAATGACTGGATTTCAAGTAATCCACAAAGACAAATTAACATGGGATTACCGTCAGCGGATTATAGTGTTACTGGAAATGAATCATCTATTCCCCAAGATAATGAAACACAAACCGTTCTATTAGGTGGAAATATTCAACGACAGGAAACTGATGTTAACACAAACATGGAAGGAATACCATCATTACCAAAACAAAGTGAATCAAATGTTAATTGGGCAGATTCTCTTACAGCAGGCTCATCATTAATTCCATTAGCAGTTTTAGGCGGATTATACTTTTTAGGAAGGAAAAAATAATGGTGTTACCTCTTACCGTTCAATGGAATACGCATAAAGAAAGCGGTGGTGTTCCAGTATTTGGATTAGACACTAAACAAAAATTTGCACCTCAACCATTAGATAATGTTTTAGATCAAGGACAGTTTGATGTTATTAATCCAAATGTGTTTAGAGGAAAAAGAACACATGGAGAATTAAATTTTAGACAAGACGATAGTACAGCATGGGAAAATGATATCTCATGGGCAGGTGCAGGCTCTCCGCCTCAAGCAAATTATCAAGGTGCTAAAGTTAATTTTTCTCAACCTACAAATGAACAATTTACAGCTTTAATGATGGAAACAGGGAGAATTAATCAATCATTATATCAATATCCTCAACAACCAACTTTATCAAGTGCAAAAAGTGATACGGATATTTGGAATCATATTAATAGATACATTTGGGGAAAATCAGGAAGTGAGTCAAGTCCTCAAGGTAGTTGGGAAGCAGATCCTAACGCAATAGTCCCAAACATCACAAAGAACACAAATGAAATAAAACGTTTAGAATCTAAAATAGATTCAAGCAAAGATGAACATCAATATTTCCATGACACCGTTCAAAGTTTAGGAGATAAAATGTTAGAACATTCAGAAAGCCCACATAATCAAGGTGGGTTTGGATTAGGGGGGTTATCCTTACCGATTTTAGCAGTTGGTGGATTAGCTGCGTATCTTTTAACGAGGAAAAAATAAGAATGGTTTTACAACTTGGCTTAATTCCATTAATTTTAATTGCCTTTGCAGCTTATCGAACATTCTTTAAGGGAAAGGGGAAATAATTAATCATGGAATTTAATGGATTTTATAATTTTGGTGGCGGTGGAACTGAAACAGTTGTTGGTGTCGCAAATGAAAATTTACCATCACATACTGAAAACGTATGTGCCAATGAAAAGATGTTATTTACTGGGCAATGGGCAAACTTATCAAGACAATTAATTCATATCACTTTTCATAGTTTTGGATCAGCTCAAGCATTTCACAAACACGATTTGAGAGCATACGAAGCTATTCAGGTTTATAATGTTCCGATAGCTTCAGTAGCTATTCACGTTCCCGCAGGGGAGACAATTGGTATTCATGGAATGGGAACAATGTGGTCAGCTCAAGATGAAGATGAATACGCTATCATGGGTGCAAAGTCAGGACTCTTTGAACATTTACCAAATTCCCCAAACTTTAACACCGATAGTTATACCCGTGTTACTCAAGCTGCAGCAGCAACCGTTGATTTAGTGGTGTCAGCGGTAGATGATGATTTTGCAGCTTACAAAATTACAGTTAGCCCTGTAGGTGCGCAAGTTGTAGATTTGTTTTGGACTAATGCCGCTAATGGTAATGTTCAATTTATTGGTAATCTAAATTTCGCGGGTGCGGGAACATTCGTTTATGATTTCCCAGATTCTTTAATGCGTAATCCAAATCGTCAGGGTGGTAAATTAAGAATGACTACAAGCACCGCAGCTAGCACAGTTGTTGATGTTGTGGGACACATAGTGACAGAGGGACAATAATGCAAGAAGCCATTATGGGAATTTCGTTAGTAGGATTTTCAACAATGATTTCAGTAATGTTATTTAATTCACGAAAAAATGATACTTTGATTAGGAATTTATGTGAGCGTATCGCAAAACTTGAGGGAACATTAGAGGCTCGATTAAAATGAGCGGTGGTATGCAAGCGGGTGGTGTCCCTGATGACCTACTCACAACAAAAGGAGATACACACGGATTTGATACAGATAATGCCCGAGTTCCAATAGGTGCAGATACTCATGTATTAACGGCTGATTCAACAACCGCTTTAGGATTAGCTTGGCAAGCACCGTCAGGCGCACCAACTACAACAAAGGGGGATTTATCAGGATTTTCTACAACTCAAGCCCGAGTTCCAATAGGTGCAGATACTTATGTATTAACGGCTGATTCAACAACCGCTTTAGGATTAGGGTGGGTAGCACCCGCAGGCGCACCAATATGGAAAATTATAGCTTATGGATAATATAATAAATACATCTAAGGTGGTTATAACATAATGGCAGCAGGAGACGTTTTTGCAGATATGGCAGTTGTTGTAGCAGCAGGGAATGTTGACGTACAGCCTGCCGTTGGTGTGCAAGCGTGCATTACTTTTATCGGGGGAGATACGTTAGCAGCTTCTTATGCAGGATTTTCATCAAAGAATGTAACTACGGGGAATGTAATTAGTAGATTTGAAGTAGGTGCAGCAGGGGGTAATGATAAAACTGTAGAAACTAGAAGAATGGTCAATACTTACAATATGAAATTATTCATAACTAACACACAAATATTAAGATTACATATGGCTGGTGCAGGAACTGCGAATATGGCTTATTCAGGAATTGAAATATAATGATTAAAGATAAAGATATTGTAGATAATTACGAAATTAAAATTTCAAATAAATTGCGTGATGATTCTTTAACAAAGTTTTGTAATGAATACGATACAACAAAAATTAATGAATCTGAAATAATAATTTATGATGAAGATGGAAATGATACAGGAGAAACAAAAACCATAAAAGAAAAATTTGACTTCCTTAGTATTGTGCGTTCTGCAAAAGGAGAGTTGCAAGCTTGGGAAATACACTATAAGGTGGTTGAATAATGAAAATTAACGGAAGTATTCCCAATCCGAGATGGAAAGGAATCAAATGTAATTGTGACCATTCAAGTGTAGAAACTGAATTCCCAATTGCTGAGTGCCTTCATTGTAAATTTCAAGCCCAAGAAGACTCAATGCCTAGACAGAATTTTGAAATTGAAATTGCTACTGAATGGGATAAAGACGGCAAGACAACTAAAACAGAAAAGAAAACAATTAAGGAAATTAAAATTGTAAGATGTCCAAAATATGAAGCAATAATTGGGTGGACTTACTAATGGCAGTCGGAGATCCTGTTAATATTACCTCAAATGTTACATTTACATTTCAACCTGCTGCGGGTGTAAGCGTGATGGTTACTCAATTTGTTACAGTTAATTATGACTCTAAAGTGTACGGTTTGGGGGATTTGAATACTAGTACAGATCCTTTTGGGTGGAATGCAGATACGGGAAATGATTGGACAACAACAGAATTTAGAAATATTATGGGTGTATCAAATTACAAGTTCTTTCTTACCAATACGGGTTACATAAGCTTTACAATGGCTGCAGGACGTTATTGTGGATTTTCAGGAATCCAGATTCAATAATCTAATAAATAATAGAAAAATTTCACAATATTATGACTTTTTTATCAAAGGCTAAAGTCTCAAACGTAATAGCAGGCTCTACAATACTGTTCACAATTTATGCAGTAGTGTTTCAAGCCGTTAATGTTGATTCGTTACTTGTACTAAGTACAGTTAGCGGATTTGCAGCTAAACATTTGTTTGATACCCGTAACGCTGAATAAAATTGAAGTGTCCTTACAACATTAAACACAAAAATCCAAAACATCTTCATTTTCATTGTGTGTTTTGCGGTCATATTTTTTGTAATCCTTTAACATTAGCTAACCACGCAATAAAGAGACATGATGGAAAAATCAAGTTGCCTGTTTTGGGATAACCTTTATTATATACATAATATTCTATAAATATTATGGGTATAACAACAATCAAAGTCAATTCTGAAACCTTAGAGATTTTTAGAATGGCAAGAATAGTATATCAACAAAAATTCAAAATCACTAAATTGAATGATGACGAATATGTTAGATACCTACTAGGAAACAAAAAATGAGTGAAACACAAAACAAAATAATTGATGAGAGCGAAGGCTCAATTCAAAAAGTATGCGGATTTGACACAAAAATCAGCATAGTGAACGGAGAAATCAAAATAGGTAAAGAAAGCAAAGTTTACGCCTTACTTACCGTAATTGATTCAAAAGGAGAAAAACACCGTGTAAATAGTGCCAGTATGGGAATAATTCGAAAAATTCTTGAAAAAATGGTATTTACTGGAAAAATAGACTGCACCGTTAAAGACAATCCACCGTTTAAAGATGGCAAGTACAACTTTTTTACATTGGAAAATATTTAATCATGTCCATGTTTAAAGTATCTACCACCCCCATTTTTTTATTAATCGAGGTTAATCATGTTTAAACAGCAAAAAGCCAGAATTATTGAAACTCTAATAGAAAACCCAAATTTATCAAGTAAGCAAATAGCTGACGAATTAGGATTAAATTATAATTCTGTACGGGGTAGAATATCAGAATTAAAAAAATCTAAAATCTTAGAGGTTAATGATGAATCTGAATATACTTTTATCGGCACATGGTGGAAAAAGATTTTAAAAACAGGAACTACAAAAAATTCTGTAATTGGTGGCAACGAATCTTTATGGGCTTATACTTTTGAAGCGGGAGAAACCGAAGATCCTGACCAATATGAATTTTTAAAAAGAAAAATAAATGATGAGTTTGGTGTTACACTAAGTCGTGGTGGTTATGATAGTCAGGAAGTTAATTATAATGAAGTGGAAAAAGTTTTCATTTATCCACAGTTTGATATAGGTGCAGGGGTTTCTTTTGATTAAATTAGACTGGGATAATATTGCATACTATACCTGTAAGAAAAGAATTAATGAAATTATAAAATATAAAGTCGTAAAATCTATTCAAATATTTGAATCTCCAAAAGGAGACGGATACCATATTTACATTAAAGAAAATTATCCTTTAAGCTTTAAAGAAAAAATTCATTATCGCAATATTTGGAAAGATGACGGAAAGCGAGTAAATATTGATTTATTAAAAATTGGAAATGAGCCTACTGATGTGATGTTTAAATATAAAATTCAAAGGGGTATAAAATACAAAGAAATTTTCATTGATGAGGTTAAAAAATGAAAACCTGTCAATGTTGTTTAAGACAATTCGATATTGATGAAGAAATTAAAAATTTATGTCCACCTTGTGATTATCATCATACGAGGTTAAAATGAAAGACGGTTACACTATGAGTCAATTATTATTGAATTGTAACTTTAATATACTAACTATACTTCTGTTAATCACTATGAAAAACACAAACATAAACATGATTAGCCAATCTGATGAAAGTGCTAAAGGAAGACAAATGTCAGAACTAAAGGAGAGAATGAATTGACTAGCCGAAATTTATTTGGTGGCAATCAATCCACAGGAACAACACTAAGAATGAGTGACATCTTAGAACTTCAAGCCCTTGAAGTTAGTGACAAAACAACCGCAGTAGCTGATGAGAATACTGTTTATAAAAACAGTAAGGGCAAAACAGTAACCAAAGAAGAATATGACAACGAGGGGGTAGGTATCTAATGTCTATCCTTATTACTTGTCATAGATGTGAAGCCAAAGGAATAACGAACATCTTTGATAGAACTCAAGGGGTATGTGGAATATGTTACGATTTAGAATCGGACATAAAAAAAGGAGACTTCAAGCATACGAAGTTAAAGACATATCAAGAATTAAAAAACGATTTTAAAAAGATGGGAATCCTTGATAAAGAAATAGGAGATATCTAATGTCCCTTAGTAAATACATCATAACATGGGAACAAGGTCACGGATATTCAAGAGGAAAAAAGATGTTCGCAGGGCAAACAAGAGATGTGCGATTAACTGAAACCACAATCATTAGAACAACATACGGTCACAATGAAATCTATGGTACAGGTATGGTAGCAACTGTCTCCGAAGTAATTGATTCATCACTTCTTTCCACAGAACACAAAAAAACAAATCCTGTTAAGGAGATTGAAAACTAATGTCCGAACAAATGCCACATATAATATCTCAAATAGAGATAGCCAAAGAAGAAATAAATCAAATTCTTCTTGATACAAAAGCACAGATAGAAGAAAATACCCAAGAAGCCACAGATCAAGTTGAAGCAGTAATGGAAGAATTACTAGAAAGAGTACAAGACAAAATTCCTGAGAAAAAAATAACGAGGAAAATTGAACTCAAAGATACGGGTGTTAATCAAGACTATATAGAGAAAATGCTTGACAGAATTGCATGGGAAAACGGTTACTAATGAGTAGCCATTTTTCTTCTACTTGTAAAAATTGTTCAAAGTCAATTTGGTATCATAGTATAGAAGAAGCTAAAAGATGTAGTGAGAAATGGAAGTCAAACAAAGGTAATTTGGATTATTACCTTGAATGATAAGATAGATACGGTTTCCACAAACTTGATTAAAAAATGGAATTTCGTTACCTCAAGGGAAACCGATAGAATTTATTATTTCAATGGAAAAATTTATGATTCTAAAAATTCTTTATCAATAATTAAAGAACATACAGAAATCCAAATTCTTAATTGTACTGTAAAAGATAGAAATGAAGTAATAGGAAAAATCAAATCAAAAACCTATACGGATTTGAAAGAGTTTGATTCTAATCCATTCAAGTACACTTTAGAAAATGGAATATTGGATATTAAAAAGATGAAGTTAACACCTCACACTTCAAAGAACTTATCTAAAATTTTAATCCCATGTTCTTTTATTTCTCCTAAGCCTAACGATTTGAAAAAAACATTGTTTTGGAAATACCTAACAAGCTCATTTACAATTAATGAACATACCAATAAAGAAAATATTGAAACAGTTTTAGAAATGATGTCATCTACTTTTATTCGACAATCAATAGATGAAAAATCTTTCATAATGCTTGGAAGTGGGGAAAATGGTAAATCAGTATTATTGGATTATTTATCAAAGATGTTAGGAAAAGATAATGTTAGTCATATTCCTTTGCAGATCCTTTCAGATGACAAGTTTGCGGCTGCACGTTTAGAATCCAAGCTTGCAAACATATTTTCAGATTTAGAAAAAAATGAATTAAGACACACAGGAATCATTAAAGATTTGTCAAGTGGAGAGCCTATCTATGTTCAGAACAAAAACCAACAGGGATTTAATTTGTATCCTTTTTCAACATTAATTTTTAGTACAAACAAATTCCCCAAAGTCTATGACCAAACACAGGGATTTTTTCGTAGGTGGATTATAATAAAATGGAATCGTAACTTTGAAAATGATTCTCAAAGAGATAGTAATTTGAAAGAAAAATTATTATCAAATAGAAAAGAAATGGATATTGTATTTTCTAATCTTATGTATATTGCAAAAGAGATTTACAAGAATAATAAATTCTCACATTCAAAGAATTGGAAAACAATACAAAAAATGTGGAATGAATCTGCTGATCCTGTAAATGATTTTATTGAAAATTATATCATGGATAGTGAAACTTCAAAGACAAAACGTGAGACTTATCAATTTTACAAAAGCATAATGTATTCTAATGGAACTAGCCCTTTAGGTATGGGACAA
>Ga0080013_1004786_pt1 | contig 13076 bp, 18 predicted proteins | sample ETNvirenome_6_85_FD_69236 | JGI IMG/M metagenome (GOLD analysis project Ga0080013, IMG submission 69236) | Marine viral communities from the Pacific Ocean - ETNP_6_85 (SPADES assembly) (version 2) | ecosystem: Environmental > Aquatic > Marine > Oceanic | place: Pacific Ocean | collected 2013-06-19 | reverse complement strand
TCGTGGAGGCTTCTGGCTCCGTACCAGTGTTTCGGCTCCGAGTCCGAGGCCCAGCAGTGGGTGGTCGATCTTGACGACTCCTGGGGCGGCTACGAGGCCCGATTGGACGGTGCGTCCTCGTGACCGAAGACCTCCGAGCCACGATCAACGGCATCGACCTGTTCCTCCTCGTGTGGGCCATTTTCGCGACCATCATGGCCGTCGTCGGCTACCTCAAGACGCAGGACTGGCGGAGCGTCGCCCTGGAGGCGATCGACAAGATCGAAGCCGCCACGGACTCCTCCCGTACGTGGCAGCGCCGCTGGAACCGCGAGTGGCGCAAGCACGCCGAGCGGGAGCGAGCCCGCGTGTGCGCCCCCACCACCGAGCCGGGGCGGAAGCTCCGCGTGGTGCCCGAGGAGGGCGAGCAGTGATGGGCACCGCCGGCATCATTCAGGAGAAAAAGGAAATCGACCCCTGGACGCTACGCGATAGCTACCTTATTCTGCACACAGAACACAGCCGTGGAGGCTGTTGGAGGTTGAACGTGCTACTCATTACCAGTCAACGCGACCCTGTCGAGGTTTGGTCCTTCCTCCCGCTCGACGGGGACTCCACCCCGGAAGCCGTCCATCCCGCAAGGGACCGGAGCGTGAAAGGGCGGCACCCTTCAGGATCAACGTCTTGAGCCGCGCCATCGCAGTGGTGGGGACCGAGGCAGGCATCGCCCCGCTCGTCCGCGTCGTACGCAGCCTGGGCCTCAAGGTCTTCCCGCTATCCAAGGGGAAGAAACGGGTCCCGACCTCAATCCGCGTTGTGGTCCTTGCCGCACGAGCCCCTGGGGGCCGCACACGGATGATGCGCGATTGGGTCAAGACCCACCCGGGCAACTTGCTGATCGAGGCGACGGGGGCGACCCACGCCGAGGCCGCGTTGCGCGCCTTGTTCCCCCCCGCCCTCCCCGCACCCCCTGCTGACCCTGCCCCCGCCCTGTTGCGGGATCTTGTCCTATCTCAACCCCCTACCCCCCCCAAGGAGGCCCCCGTGACCTTTGCCAATTCCTCGACTTCGACCCCTGCCTCGACCCCTGCCTCGACCCCTTCGACCGCCTCTACCCCGGCGGGGACGCGCGGAGGTCACGGACTCAAAGCCTGGAAGATCGCCGGGTGCTGGCGACGAAACCTCACCGAGCGTCGCGTCAAAGCGATTCAGCGTTTGATCGAGGACCCCGCGATCAACAGCCGTCGCCTGGGGCTGTCGGGACCCACCGGAGCCTCCGTCAAGCGCGGCGTTCGCTCTGCACGTGGTCTCTCCAACCCCAAGCTCCGTTCAACCACGTCCGCAGAGACTCGACACCTCATGCAGCGGACGGAGTTGACGCCCTGCGAGGTGCGGCTCGTCCTTGCCGAACCCGCCACCGATTGGGAGTCGATCAAGACGATGGCCGTGCTTGACTCCGCCGGTCGAATCGTCAGCCTGAGCACCGCTGATGGAGCCTCCGCCGCTCAGGGGGGTTCCGACCGCGAACGCGCCAACCGTCGCGACGAGGTCATGGCGGGCATCCTCCTGCTCTTGGAATCGGGAGGCGAGACCGTCGTCACCTCCTCCTCGCTCTCCACGCAGCTTGCTCAGTGCGGAGTGCCTGTAGCCCCCCGGGGGTTGGGCCAGTACCTCCGCGTGTGGGAGAACAACGGAGCCTCCGGGTTCAGCGTGGCGGAGGTGGGCAAGACGACCGCAGGGGCGGTGAAGTGGCTGCTCACGCCCCCCCAGGGAGCCTCCGCTCCGACCTCGACCCCTCCTGCCTCGGTCCACCTCCCGACCAGCTTCTTCGACGGCGAACGGCGCAAGGCGCGGCCCGTCGCCCTGGTGACGACGCGGCGCACCACCACCGTCAAGTGCGAAGCCGTCGTCCCCACGGACGAGGCTCTGGTGAAGCTCTTGCGGGATGCCGGCATGGACATGGCCGAGGGCGCGATCCTCACCGACCTGCGGTGGAACACCGAGGGCGGCATCACGGTCGCGTGGACCGAAGAGTCCTAGCTAGGCGTTGCCGAACACGAGGGCCTCACAGGGACTTCCGCCGCTGTTGCCCGTAATGACGTAGCCGCGATCGGTGGGACCCGCGACTTGGATCACGTCCCGCATCTGAGCGCGGTCCCAGAAGTACAACTGCCGCATCCGGCCGAAGGCCGTGAACGGGGAGGCGTCCAGGGCCGTGTAGATGGCCCTGAAGAAGGGCTCGCCGTCCAGGGTCAGGCCCATGCCGACCGCCGTAGGGGTGGTATTCGTTCGCACCATCTGAGGCCGAATGATCGTGGTGTCGGCCAACGGGTCGAAGATGGCGAACTTCGCATCCCCATCGGCGGTTCCGTTGAAGCCGAAGCAGTTGTTGCCGCTGGTGATCATCCCCACGGTCGTGTTGGCGCTCATGCTCTCGGCGGTGGTGTCGCCGCTCAGGCACATGCCGTAGATGCGTTCGCCGCCCGTCGCCGCTGCCCCGGTCTCGGCAGAGCCGAGGTTGACGGGCTCGATGATCGCACCGAAGAGACCCCCGTACCACTCCGTGTCGCTGTACTTGTAGCCGATGAAGATCGCCTCCTCTGAGGCAATGACGAACACCGACGAAGGCACGGGACCGGCAGCGAGGGCGCGAGCGCATTGGGTGGCGTAGGTGCTGATCCGAACCCCCGTCCCGAAGGGCTCCGCGTGGTCGAAGAAGTCATTGCCGGCGACGTACTGACCGCCGAACCCGGCGAACATCTGGTTGGCGACGACGGCGTCACCGTCCAGCCGCAGACCCGCAACGGGATCGGTGCCATCGCTGATTCCGATGATGGCGCTGAACTTGGTGAGGATCGGGCTCGTGGCGGGGGGAATGAGTACGACGCCGGGGACCGTTGCGTCCGACCCCGTGGGGACCGAGGTCGTCCAGTTGCTGTCCGTACCGGTGAGCAGAGCCACAGCGGCGATGATGGCGTCGATCGTCTGCTGTCTGGACGTACCGGCGACGGCTTGTTCCGCCGTCATTTGCCACGTCAGGGTGGGATTCGGAAGGGCCATTCGCTGCTCCTACTCCGTGTTCACGAAGGCGAGGGATTCGCACGCGACGTTGAGTCTGCCGCTGATGATGTACCCCCGGTCCACGTCGCTTGCGTCTTGGATGATCTCGCCCATCCGAGCGCGGTCGTAGAAACACAGTGCCCGAGCACGCCCCAGCGTGGTGTAGGGGGAGGCGTTCAGGGCGACGTAGATGGCGCGGAAGAAGGGGTTGCCGCCCAGGGTCTTGCCCATGCCAATCGCAGTCGGCGTCGTCCACGTTCGCACCATTTCCATCCGAATCAAGGCCGTGTCGTCACGGGGGTCAAAGAGCGCCCCCTTGCCGTTCCCCGTGTTGGGGTGATCCAGTCCGAAGCAGTTGTTGCCAGAGGAGATCATTCCGACGTTGGCGTTGGCGCTCAGGCTCACCGTTGCGCTGCTGCCGCTGGTGAACATGCCGTAGAGCCGCTCGCCGCCGGACGCTACCGCGCCGGTCTCGGCCGAAGCGAGGTCAGGAGGCTCGACAATCGCGCCGCACCACGCCCCGTAATACTCACCCTGATCATCATCGAACTGCACGCCGATGAAGATGGTCTCCTCCGACGCGATAACGAAGACGGAGTGGACGTTGGTGGCCGTGATTGCCGGTGCGATCTTCGCGGCGAACAGGCTGTTGCGGACGGGGGCTGCGCCAAAGGGGTTGGCGTCATACCAGTTGACCCCGGCGACGTACTGCCCGCCGAAGGCGCAGCAGGGTGTGTCGGCCGCGACCGCGTCGGTGTCAAGGCACTGCGCCGCCGCCGGGAGCGTGGCGCTGCCCACCCCAATGATCGCGCTGAACTTGGTCAAGATCGGGGAGGTGGCGGGGGGAATGAGCACTGTCGCGGGGTTCGTGCCTGTGGACCCGGTCGGCGTTGTCGTCGTCCAGTTGCTGTCCGTGCCCGTCAAGAGGGCCACAGCCGCCTCTACGGCGTCGATGAACCCTTGCGGTGTCTGCGCGGGGAGGCGAACCCATTGGGTCTTCTGATGCGTCAGGGCGGGGTTGGGGAGCGCCATGTCAGAGCGCCACGAAGGTCATGTCGAGGTTGGTGGTGGTGCTGCCGTCGATCACAGGCGTCGCACGGGGGAGGACGACGCGGCTGTCCGTGACCCACGTCGTCGGATCCGGGTCCTCAACCGCATTCCACAGCACGGCCAGTTCCACGGGAGTCGCAGCGTGGGTCGGGGGAGCGGGCGTACCCCCCGCTGGGGGGAACGGCTGGATGCGGACGACTGAGGCCCCACCGGGTTGAATGCGCGTGACGGTCACGGGGGCATCCTACACGCGGTCTCAGGCCGGATCGACGGCATCCTCAACGGCGTCGTCCACGGCCTCGGTGACTTCACCGATCACCCGTCCGATGTGCCCCAACTCGGGCACGCCGAAGATGCGCGCGATGGCCTTGAGGAACCCGGCAGCGGCCTGGGCAATGCCCACGGCACACTTCCACGCCTTGGGCTGCGTCGCCTGCAACCAGTCCTGCACCTCCTGGGGGAGCTTCGGCTCCAGGGTGCCGGGGCCGCTGAAGGTCATGTAGGACCCCTTGCCGCCGCCCAAGAACACACGCTCCTCCTCAGTCCAGCCGTAGGGGCGCATCATTTCCGCCGCCTTGTTCCACTGAACCGCGTGCCACACGGCTACCACCTTGGGGGTCGGCGGGGGGCCGAACGCGACGGTGACGAGAACCCGGTCGGGGAGAGCCGGCTTGCGGACAGGCTGGCCGGGGGCCAGGGCGACGGGGGCGGTGGGCAGAGGCATGAGGAACTCCGAGGTGGGGGGTCAGCCCCGGTTGTAGACGCGGGTCAGGGTACGCACGAACTCGCCCAAGCTGCCACCCATGCCGATCTCGTCCCAAGCGAGAACGGCCTCCTCCTGCCCGATCGGCGTGGTCAGCCAGAGGTACGGGACGGCTCCCTCGTGCCACGCGACGTTCCCGCTCGCGGCCAAGGGGAACAGGCGGTTGAGGTACTGGTAGACGAACCCCACGTAGAGGTCGGCCGAGGCCCGAGGCCCGCCAGCGTGTGCGAGCATCGAGAAGGCTGCGCGGAGATCGCCCTTCTTGGCCCAGGACGCGGCGATGGCGTCACGGTCACGATCGAGCACGATCCAATAGGCGTCGGGGTACGCCTCCAGCAGGTAGTGCGCGTGCCACACGAGACGGCAGTCCACTTCGATGTGGTTGTCGGGGTACGTCCAGGGCGCGGCCTTGTCGAGGGAGCCCTCGTGCGCCACGGTGGGTCCAGCCACGCCCGCAAGCTCGCCCACAGCGGCCTCGCACGCCTTGGCGAAGGTCAGGGTGCCGCAACGCCCCGCGCCCGTGACGAAGACCCTCACGCCTCGTCCGAGTCGGGGTCGCGGTCGATCAGGGACACGGTCGCCTCCGGGGGGCGGAGGCGGAAGTCGAACATGGCCGGGATGCGCGGAACTTTCCCGAAAGTCACTGGCTGAACGGCCGGATCCTCGTAGGTCAAGGTTCCGACACCCGCCCCGTCCCACGTCCAACCAGGGTGCCACCCGTCCAAGTAGTCTTGAACCTGCTCGTCCGTCATGGCCTTGGTCATATCTCCCGCCACAACACGTCCTCGGGAACCGCGTCAAAAACACCGGAGTCGAGGATCTGACGGCGCATCCCGGCCGACAGCAAATTCTTCTCGTTCAAGAGGTTCGACATGGTCGATCGGCTCACGCCAACCTTGAACGCGAAGCTCGTCACAGTCAGGTGCCGCCGTGCGATGAGGTCGCGGACCACCTCACCATTGAACTTGAACCAGGGGCGGGGGATCTTGGGCACGGCCGGACTGTACAGGATGCGATCGTTATGCGTAAAGTCGGCCTCCCCGAACCTCCCGAGGAGACCTGAGCATGAGCGACTCTCCCCCCTCCCAGCCCCTCGTCGTCGCCTCGATGATCGTCAAGAACGAGGCCGACAACCTCCCGGGCGTGTTCGCCTCCGCGATGGGCCTCGTGGACGTGTGGACGATCGTGGACACGGGCTCGACGGACGACACCGTCGAGGTTGCCGTGAAGTTGGGCCGGGAGCACAACGTCCCCGTTCACATCATCGAGGACGAGTGGGACGACGACTTCGCCCGCAGCCGAAACGTGGGGCTCGACTTCATCGACGGTCTCCTCCCCGACGACGGGCTCGACCCGTGGATCCTCATCCTCGACGGCGACGACCGGCTCCAGGCCCCCACCGAGCTTCGGGGTCTCCTCGCAGAGGACAAGCCGGACATGGACTGCATCCTCCTGCGCGTGGTCTCGGAGACCGGCGCTGGCGGGGTGGAGAGCATCCTCCAACCGCGCCTGTTCCGCCGGGGCGCTGGCATTCGGTACAAGTACCCCGTCCACCTGACCGCAGACTTCGGCGTCGAGCACCGCATCGGCTCGTTTGAGGACACGCCGATCCGACACCTGGGCTACGCCGAAGGGGGCGCGGAACGGAACGCCGAACGCACCTTGCGGATCGTCCACAGCAAGATGGAACCGGGAGACCCTCACCGGACCTACGTCGAGACCCGCGCCCTTGTGACCTTGGGTCGAGCCGACGAGGCCGCGCAGACCGCGCGCCGGGGCATCGCCCTGCACCACGCGACTCGGCGGAACGACGGCGACCCGGAGGGGCTTCTGACCAACGCAAGCCCGTGGCGGATCCTCGCCCTCGTCATGTTGAGCAAGGGGGACGACGTGGCGGCGCTCCGGGTCCTGGCCGATGGCCTCTCCCAAGGGGAGGAGTTCGACGCCAGCCCCGACGTCTGGTACGCCGCCCTTCAGGTCGCAGCCACGGGGCTCTACGCGCGTGCCCTCGCTCTGGCCTTGGGCGCACCGGGGTTGTCCTCGATCCTCGCCAACGTCCCCCAAGTTCTCAACGGCTTGATCGACGCGGGAGTCCTTGCCTCCGGTCTGGACCTGGGGCCGCTGCGCGAACACGCGGCCAAGCTGCGGGGTGTCGGCTCCAAGCCGTGGGAGGGGGGCTGGCCTGCCAAGGCCCCGGGGACCGCCAAAGGCACCGCCTCGGTCCCGGCTCCCGCCGCGTATTACGACGAGGTCTACGCCGGGTCGGCGCAGTACCACGCCGACCCTGACCCGACCCTCCACGGCGGTTGGTTCAAGGCGTGGGATTGGGCCGCGTCCCGCATCGACGTGACCTTGGATCGTGTCCTCGACCTGGGGTGCGGGCCGGGGCACCTCGCCGCCCTGCTGATCGAACGGGGCCTACCCCCGGAGGACTACTTGGGGGTGGACTTCTCGGAAGTCGCCATCGAGCAGGCTCAGGCGCGAGTTCCGGGTGCGGCCTTCCGTCAGACAGAGCTTCCCGACTCCTTGTCCGAATTGATCAAGGAGTTCCAACCCACCGTGATCACGGCCCTGGAAGTGGTCGAGCACGTCTCCGACGAGGTGGAGGCCGCGCTTCTGGGGACCGGCGTGCCGACGCTCATCACCGTCCCTCGGTGCGACGACGCCAGTCACCTTCGGTACTTCCCCACGCAGGAGAGCGCGGAGGCCCGGTACAAGCAGGCGGTCGAGCCGGTCGGTCAGGTTCATTGGGGCTTTGAATCGACCGGCTGCGCGCCCGTCCGCAAGCCCGCCAAGATCCTCGTGGTGGCGCAGCAGGACACGGCGGGGCAGGCCAGCGGCATTGTCCGCGCCCTGCGCGAGCACACCGACCTTGAGGTCGCCTTCTTGCTGTACCGAAACCACCCCTTCGGGTACCCGCTGCCTTCGGGATCGGTAGTGGTCGAGGACGGGGGCGCGGGTGTGGTGGACATGGCGCGCAGCCTCGCGGAGGGGGCCGACTTCATCCACTTCCTGCTGCCGCCTGAAGACCTCCCCGGCCTCCGGTGGGCCGACTACGCTCACGCCGAGAACGCGCTCGTCCAGTACATGGGCTCGGTCCTGCGGCACGGTCGAGCCGGCATCGTGCGGTGGCACGAGCACACCGGCATCCTCGGCCTGAGCGCGTGGGACCAGACGATGCTCGACGGCTCTCCAATGCCGTACCACGTCCCCCTCGTCCTGGCTTCCCTGGACGACGACGGGCCTTCCGTCCGATGCCCTCTGTGGCCGGGGGACGGTGGACCCTTCCGCATCGCCCACGCGACCACCAACCGGACGTTCAAGGGCACGCAGACCTTCCTCGACGCGGTCGCCGGACTTCATGACGTCGAAGCCGTGATCATCGAAGACGTGAGCAACGCGGAGTGCATGGCGGTCAAGGCGACGTGTCACGCCTACTTCGACCAGTTCAGCGTGGGCATCTACGGGATGAGCGCGGCGGAGTCGATGGCGATCGGTCAGCCGGTCCTGACGGGGACTTCGGCGTGGGCGCGGTCGGTTCAGCCGGACATGCCGGTGATCGACGTGACCCCGAAGACGCTCGTCCGCGAAATCGAGCGCCTACGGATGGACCGGGGCGCGTGGGGTCAGGCGTCCATGAGGAGCTTCCGGTGGGCTCGCTACACGCACGCGCCCGAGATCATCGCGCGCCGGCTCCGCTCGCTGTACGACTACGCTGCGACTGAACGGTAGCGCCCTCCTTGGCCGCGTTGAGGATCATCTGCGCGGCCTCGATGCCAAGACGCACGTCGCCGGCCCCGAAGCCGTTGCCCGTGTTGATCGAGCCGTACACGGTCGTGTGAGTCCCAGCGACGAAGTTGGGGTTGAGGTCCACCTCGTGGTCGTCCACCGTCATGCGTCGGTAGGCCGTGTCGCCCAGTTCCCAGGCCGTCAGAGGGAGGTCTTGCGGGTCGGACGAAAGAAACCAGTCCACCTCGGCTCGTTCCAGCGTCAGCGTGCCGCGTCCGCGCAAGCCCGTCAGGTAGTCCACGCGGGTCGAGACGGCAGGCCCGAAGCACCACGTCAGTAGATCGAGGAAGTGGATCCCCAGGTTCAAGAGCGGGCCTCCCGACCGGGCTTGGTCGCCCTTCCACGAGGAGGCGTACCAGGGTCCCCGACTCGTGATGTAGGTCAAGGAGACGCGGTGCTTGCCCGTCGTCCGCGCCCAACGAGGCTTGAGGTCCATGATGCGCGGGAGGTGGCGAAGCTGCACCACGGTCCACACCGACTTGTCCATTCGGGCCTGCGCCTTCACGATCTCGTCCAGCCCCGAGGACGTGAGGGCAAGCGGCTTCTCGCAGATCACGTCGCAGCCCAGGTTGACGGCGCTGATCGTCTGTACGACATGCAAGTCGTTGGGCGAACAGACCACTGCCCGATCGACCTTCCCGAGGTCTCCGAGGGCGACGGCCTTGAACAACTGCTCGTCGCAGTCAGGCCCCGTGAAGAAGGCGGCGGCGGGGAAGTGCGTGTCGAGGACGCCCACGCTGTCGTGCGGATCAGCGGCGGCGACGAGCGTGCCTCCGGTGTTCCTGATGGCGTCGAGGTGGCGGGGAGCGATGTACCCGGCAGCGCCGAGCAAGACGTAGCGGAGAGGCTTCATTGCGGGAGCGTACCTTCCGGGGCCGGGTCGGGCTCTGTCCATCGATCCATTTCGGCCCGCTCCGCCGCAGCGGCTGCTTCTTCCTCCAAACCCTCCTTCACGCGGGCGTAGGCCGTCCCCACGGCGATTTTCAGCTTCTCCGCGACCTTCGGGTAGGACCCGAGCTTGCGGTACGCCTGAAGCACCTGTGCGGGCGTCAGCCGACCGGCGGGCCGTCCGAGCTTCACGCCGCGCTTCTTCGCCCCGATCGCACCGACTCGTGCCCGCTCCGCTGTCAGGTGCGTGTTCATGTGCTGGACGGAGGCGGCGAAGTCGTACAAGCCTCGGCCCACGGGCGTGGTCGTGTCGATGCCCTCGTCGTGAGTGATCAACGCGCACCGTTTGAACCGGCACCGCACCAACAGGTCGAGCAGTTCATCCGTGTCCCGCGCGATGCGGTCCAACCGGAGGACCACGATCGCGTCGTACCGGCGCATGTGCCGCATGAGCGTGCGGCGTTGGGGCCGGTCGTCAGTGCGGAGCACGCTGAACCCCTCATCGAGGTACAGGGCTTCGGCAGTCCAGCCCCGCTCCTCTGTCAGGAGGCGGAGGGCCTTGCGCTGGTACCCCACGGTGGGGGCCTCTTCTTCGGGCGCGGCGCGGACGTAGAGGGCTACTTTCACGCGGCGAGCGTACCAGTCGAAAGGCTTGACCACTAGCGCCGGTATAGCTACCTTCAAGGTATGGATGAGCCCAAGAAAAAGCGCCGACCCAAGGCGAATCAACTCCCCCCGTCGAAGGTCAAGAAGAATCGCGGCATCCCCTTCTCGGCCGAGCAGTGGGCTGAGATCGAAGCGGGGGCCGAAGCCGCGTGCCTCCCCAAGGCCGTGTTCCTGCGTCGTGCGGGGCTCCAGGCCGCGAGGCGGGCGGTGAAGACGGGAAGCCTCGACCTGAAGACGGGAAGTCTCGATCTGCCGGACGTTGACTGATGATCGACTTCACCGCGATCGAGCGGTGGGTTCATCGCGCTCGTGCAGCGCAAGAGATTGCCGACTTCACCATCGGCGTCGCAGAAGTCGTCAACGCCCCCGGCACGGCCCTGCTGATCGTTCGCGACGTTGGCGACACGGTTGAGGCCGCGCGTGCCTCCCATCGCCGGGGCGAAGCGCAGTGGCGCGACCGGTGGGGCGATGGGGAATGGGCGCAGTGGGAGGCCGACCTCGACGCCGCGCCCGCGTTGGACGACCCCACGGTGCTGGACCTGGGGACGGAAGACTACTCCTACGACGAGTAGATGGGTGTGCCCCAACTGCGCGGTCTGCGACGAGTGCCTTGAGGCAAGGGAGAAGAAGCATGAGTAAGAGCAGACGGGAGCTTTTGCCCCCCACGGGGTACAAGGGGGGCAAGAGACGCTTTGCCCCCCTGATAGCAACGCGAATACTCGCGACTTGCCCATCTCACGTCTACGACGTGTGCGCGGGTTCTGGGGCCGTGTTTCTAGCCTTGATCGAGGCGGGGCTCTCCCCGAAGTCCATCACGGCTGTCGAGGCGGGGCCATGGGGTCTGTTCTGGGCTGAAGTGGCTTCGGGCACGTTCGCCTTGTCCCGGCTGAAACGCCTTTTGACGAACCTGCCACCAGCCCCGGAAGTCAAGGCGTGGTTGGAGGAAACGGTCGCTCACGAGGGCCACACTACAGTCGCGTTTCTTCTTCTCCAGGCGGGGGCTTACGGGTCCGCACCTGTTTGGTGGGACGGCGCAGCATGGCGGCGTGGGGATGCCGCAGCGGGCCGTGGATACAGTGCGCGGTCCTTCTGGGAGCCTGGACCGGCCAGCAAGGAAACGAAGCCTCGCGGGACGATCTTCCAGCCGATGAAGATCGTGGAGCGCGTCGAGGCAGCGATGGAAGCCTGTCGCGGTATGACCGTGATCCACGGACGAGCCGAAAACGTGGACTGGCGGCGGGAGGCGGGCACGGCAACCTATGTGGACCCGCCCTACGCCCAGGGTTCTGGCTATGGCTTCACGCTCGATCTGTCCCTTCTGATTCGGGAGGCCCCCCGTCCTCTGTTCGTATCAGAAGGTCGCCCCCTAGAGGACGCTGACGAGAGCATAGCGATCGGTGAACGCCGAGGCGCAGGCGTGTCGAAGCGGGCAGGGAGAGCGTCGAATCGCGCGCCTGAATATCTTTCCGTGTGGAGACGCCCCAGGGGCGCGTTTCAGCCCTCGGAGAACTCCGCCGCCATGCCGGGGTCCTCGTCGGCCGCAGACGGCCTCCCAACGAGCCTGAAGGCCCCGATGGCCCCTTCGGTGTAGATGATGAAGTCCCCCGTGATGAGGGAATCGTCGTCGCTGCCGCCAGTCACGGACTCGGGGACGTCCTCGGTAAGGATCATCACGCCCTGGACCTCGCGCCCCAGGTCGAGCGCCTCGATGATCTCAGCCTCGACGGCCTTGGACACCGGCTTCTCGGGAAGCGTCACCTCGGGGTTGTCGAACAGGCGCTCGGGAATGTCCAAGCCCACCAGAATCACGTCGTCGGACACGTCAGCGTCTTCGGGGTGGAAGTGCGGGTCGTCCTCGTTGTCCGCACCCCCGGGGGCCTCCTCGTCAATGCCGAACGGCGTCAGCAAGAGGTCGGTGTGGGCGATCACAACGACGCCGCCGTCCGTCACGAACACGCGGGTGTCGGGGTGGAAGCGGTGGAAGTAGAACCGCCCCGTCTCGGGCATGTCGTAGCCCAGGACCGGACGGGCTTCGCCACTGTCCAACTCCTCCCACGCGAGGTACGCGCCGTCCCCAAGCTCGATCGCCTCGTCCTCCAACGTGACTGAGGCGACAGGGATCTCCTGCTCCGTCGTCCACTTCTTGGCCCGCTTGAACAGGTCGTGGACCTTGCGGGGCGGCTCCCCGGGCTGACCCAGGAGGGCACGAGGACCGAACAGGGTCGCGGCCAGGGCCTCAACCAGTTCGTCCGTCAACGCCTCGCGGTCCTCGGCCTCACTCAGGTCGAGGTCGGCGTTGTCGTTCAGGACGCGCTTGAGGGCGTGATGCAGCAAGGTCTACTCCAAGCGCCAAGGCATGATCACCATGAAGACGCGGTCGGGGCCAGAGCTTCCTGATGTGGTCTCGATCGTAATCGGCACCGGCCCCAGGTGCGCGTCTTGCGCGAACAGCCTGAGAGGTACGCTCCGCCCTCGGTGTCCCCACTGGAGGGCCTTGACGACCGCCAACGGCGTCGCGAGGTACTTGGTGTCCACCCCGATCACGGGCTGCGTGCATTCGGAGCGGTGGGGGACCACCTGACGCCAGTCAAGGAACTGGCCGTAACTCGGCGTGTTGGCCCCCAAACTCCCTCGACCCTTGGCGACCGGGGCGGGGTTCTGCGGGACCAGATCCGGCAGCAGGTTCTTGTCTTGTGGTTTGTCCGGCATCAGAGCTTCATCAGCGCGTCCCACGCACCGTCGAGCAGGCGTTCCAGCTCCTTCATTCGGGCGGCGGTGACGGTGCCGTCCTCCATCTTGTCGGCGGTGTCCGTCAGGAACACCACCATCCGGCGCAGAAGCTCGGCCTGCGTCGTCGGTCGTCCCGGCTTCGCGGGAGTCG
>Ga0080013_1004785_pt1 | contig 13076 bp, 13 predicted proteins | sample ETNvirenome_6_85_FD_69236 | JGI IMG/M metagenome (GOLD analysis project Ga0080013, IMG submission 69236) | Marine viral communities from the Pacific Ocean - ETNP_6_85 (SPADES assembly) (version 2) | ecosystem: Environmental > Aquatic > Marine > Oceanic | place: Pacific Ocean | collected 2013-06-19 | reverse complement strand
ACAACTCCTGCTTTTTCAACTTTAGAAAATATAACGTCTTTACAAGTAAGACCTGAAGGAACAGAACACAATCCACAAGTAGAAATATTTGTTGCTAGTATCTGATGAAAGGTAAGCATAAGAATTTAGAAAGATATTTAGATAGTGTAGGGAAGCAGGTAGTCAATAGAGCAAAAGGCAACTTACAAAAGAAGAAGGGCGGTGGAACTAAGCTTGAAAACTCAATTAAATTTAAAGTAGTCCCTGACAAAAAAGGATTTATTATACAATTCATTATGTCACCTTACGGAAAGTTTGTTGATAAAGGAGTTTCAGGCACAAAAAAAGGCAGGAAATATAAAGACAGTAAGGGGCAGATTGTATCAAGTCCTTATAGGTTTAGGGGCAAACAACCACCTAGTAGGGTGTTAGATAAGTGGATAGTAAGAAAAGGAATAGCACCAAGAGATAAGCAGGGCAGGTTTTTATCTAGGAAAAGCATTTCGTTCCTTATTGCTAGAAGCATAAAGATCAAAGGAATACAAGGGATAAGTTTCTTTCAAAAACCTTTTGGACTTGCTATGAAAACATTTGGACAAGGAGTAGCACAAGCAATGGCTCAAGATGTTGCTGACAATATCAAAAACAATAAGAATAAACAATAAACAATATGGCATTAGCTTTCGCACAACATCCTAGATATAGAACTCTTGCAGCAGAGCAAGATATTATCTTTGCAATAAAAGAAACTACCACAATAGTAGCAACTGAATCAAAAGTTAAATTTGTAGCTAAAGTAAGTGTTGGGAGTGATAGTGCTGCACTTACAGAAATAGGAGTATTTAAAACAACACCAAATGCAGCAGGAGTAGGAATATTTGATTTTGGAACTATATTAAAAAACTATGTATCGCCTGACTATACAGGAATGGCTGACACTTTAACTATAAGTCAATATAAAGGCGTTAATTATAGTAATACTGCCTACCATCCAATTCATCTTATTGATGAGTTTTGTTTAGGGTATAACTCCACTAAATGGTTTCAAATAGATTTTGCAATAGAGTATTTAGGAGCTGACCCTAGCAATGTTAATTATGTAGCAGAAGATACTTCAATGTCTTTAGCTTCAGTTAATTATTATTTATATAACGGAGTAGTCTATGATACAGATCCATTAAGAAGTGATAACAATAATAATATTTATAAGTTTGGTTATGATTTACTTTTAGGAGGGTATATATGTAATGCTGCAACTATTTCAACAGCAGGAGCTTTGTCTGACGCACCAAAAGTTCAATATGCTAGACTTACTGATTATGGAACTTTGCCTTATATTACAGGAATGACAAATCAAACTACTTATGGTTTTAATGCAATACAAGCAGGAGCAGTAGATGTGACAATGTATGATGCAGCAGGAGCTTCTTTAGGAAGTTTTCAAATTACTCCTAGTAGTTCAAATGGTGGATATAATGGAAGTCCTGCAACTACTCTGTCAGAAGCTAATTTAATGTATATAGGGTGCTTCCCTGCAAACTTTGATGGCGCAGGAAATGCTACTTGGACTGCAAACAAAGCGAATTGTAGTTATTATACATTACGACCTGAAACAGCAGTTGGAACACCACTTGGACAGTTATATACAATCAATATTATATGTGATGACGCAAGAGGTTATGAGGGTATTCGTTTGACTTGGTTAAACAAGCACGGAACTTGGGATTACTATACATTCAATAAGAAGTCAGTAAGAAGCGTAAGCTCAAAAAGAAAAACCTACACTCAACTAAGTGGAACGTGGAATGAATCAATATTAAAATTACACGGATCTAGTGGTGGTAGAAAGAATTACAGGGTAGATTCAAAAGAAAAAATTAAAATGAACACAGACTATGTTAGTGAATTAGATTCAATATGGTTTGAGCAGCTTATGAATAGTCCTGAAGTATTTATATTAAATGAATATCAGTCTGATACGGGTGGCGTACTAAGAAGATATGTGCAACCTGTAACATTAACAACATCAAATTATACTAGAAAGACAGTTGCTAATGATAGACTTATCCAATATTCTTTTGAAGTAGAAAGAACTACAAACCTAAGAACACAATCAGTATAATGAGTGTACAATTAATAGTATATCCACAAGCTTTAGTATCAACTACAACTTCTACCACCACTAATACGGGGTTCGGTCCTGAACTTATATATGATGGACAAATCTTTAGCACATTAAATAATGCAACCGCAACTAGTGCAGAGGGTGCAGATAATATCCCATATTACAGTAGTCTTATTCCACAATTTACTGCAAACCCTCCAACAATACCTAATACTTGGTACAGATGGAGGAACGTATCTACTGCTCATTCTCCAAACTATTTAGCTTATCCAACACAAAGTGGTGGTGATGTTGATTTTGAAAGTGAGGGTATTCAGAATACATCAGGTAGTTACCCATATCCCATAGGTTATGAAAATAATTGGAGTATGATCTACCAAAGAATTACAGGGTTAGTAGTAGGGCAAACATATCGTATAACAATAAAATTTGATTCAATAACGGTTGCTGACAAAGCAAGAGGTTTCTATGGTGTTGTATCGCAAACAGGCTCAGGTTCAATACCACACGTATCGCCTTATGGCACGGGTGCTCCGTATATCACTTGTACAGGTGCAGGTCCGCAAACTTGTTATTTAAATGGTACTGATGTAGAGCTTGAATTTACATCACCTGAAACAGAACTTATATTTGTTCTAAAATTAGTTAGTCTTGATGGATCAGGTGAACCTACATTAACTGTTAAATCTGTTTCTATTAAATCTTCACCAACCACAACAACTACCACCACAACAGGATTTTCTACTGATTTAGCAGGTCAAGAGATACTAGACCTTTACGAAGAAGAAACAATACCTCTAACTTTAAGTGTAGATGATTTCAAAGATGTTGCTACTAAGACACAATCTTATTCAAAAGCTTTTAATTTACCTGCTACTAAAAAGAACAACAAAGTATTTGGTAGCATTTATGAAGTTACGAAAAAGTCAGATGTTTATACTTTCAATCCATATATTTCAACTGCTGTAACATTAAAGGAAAATGGCTTTATGGTATTTGAAGGATTTTTAAGACTAATAGATGTAGTAGATAAAAATGGAGAGATAAGTTATAACGTGAACCTTTACTCAGATACAGTAGCACTAATGGATTCAATGAAAGATAAAACATTTAGCGAATTATCACTTTCTGAGTTAGACCACGAATATAATATTGAATCAATACAAGCAAGTCAAACAGGAGCATTGCCTTTGTTAAGTCCTTTACCTGCGGGAACTTTTGCAGGAGTAGCAGGTGCAGATACTACTGATGTTTTAAAATATCCTTTAGTAGATTGGGCAGGAAGTATGAATAGAAACGCAACATCAGTTCATATTGCTAGTGGAGCTACTGACGGGAATCCTTCAATGAATAAACTAGAAGATGGCTTTAGACCTTTCATCCAACTTAAATACTTAATAGATAATATATTTGCAGACTCAGGATTTACTTACACATCAGACTTTCTGACTTCTACTTATTTCAGTAAATTATTTATGGACTTTAATTGGGGTGAAGAACCTAATGGTTCAGCTCCTAATAGAAATGATTATTTAAAACAAAGGTCATTATTAGCAAATACAACAATAAATAACTCTTGGACAAATATCCCTGTAAAAGAAAACTATGGTGGTAACACAGACTTATGGAGCAACACAACATATTCCTTTAAAGCAGATGTAAATAATTTAGTAGTAAATTTTTACTTTCGCATACAGTTAGAAAATATAGGCGCAAGTTCTCACGATGCAGAAATGAGAGCTGTCAGATTCAATGTAGGTGGCGCACCAATGGAGATTTTTGACATAGAAAAAGTTACTATTGCAGCATATGGTTCAGGAACACTTTCAGGGTTTTATTCAACTGTGTTAGGCATTAATGAATATATACAACTACAAGCAAGGGATTTTTCTAGTGGGAATTATATCCAACAATCAAATACTACAAGAAGTTATATTGAACTTAATTATAACAACAATGCTGTTGGTGTTGTTCCTCTTTTACAAGTAGCAAGAGGTGAATTAGGGCAATGGGATTTCTTTAAAGGGCTTATTACAATGTTTAATCTAATAACACTAAAAGACGCACAAGATCCATCAAACTTAATTATAGAACCTTATAATGATGTTTTTGTAACCAATCCTAATATCAAGACACTAGATTGGACACATAAGGTAGATATTTCAGATATTAAGTTAAACCCTTTTGACTTACATAAGAGAACACTCTTTAAATATGAGGAAGATGAAGAAGATTATCCTTTTAGTGTATATAAAACAGCAACAGGTGGTTATCTATATGGAAGTAAAGACTTTGATGCTTCAGGATTTGATTTATTAAGTGAAGAAACAGAAATTGTAGCTAGTCCTTTTGCATCCACATTAATAAAACCGTTATTTGATGATCCCCAACTACAAGACTTTTATGCTCCTGTTATTTATGGAGCTAATGAAGATGCTACTGAGTTTGGATCAATTAAGAACTTGCCTAGAATTTTATATGATACAGGAGTTCACACTATTAGTGCTTCATATTATATACCTGCACAAAATGGAGAGGGTGATGATAACGCTACTACTTATAGTTTGTTTTCTCATACTTCAGTAGTTCCTTCTACTGCAACTGATACTGATTTAAACTTTGGTGCTTGTCAATTAATGGTAGGTGTTTCTCCAACTGACAATCTATTCAACACTTATTATTTTCAATACTTTTCAGAACTGTATAGTGCAGATGTAAAGACAATGACTTTAAAAGTTTTACTAACTCCTGAAGATGTTTCAAACTTTAATTTCTATGACAAGGTATTTATTAAGAACCGAGAATATAGGGTGGACAAAATAAATTACAAACCAAACGACTTAGCAACTGTTGATTTTATACTTATAACATAATGGACTATAAAACAGGATTTAACGTAAAGCCAAAAGAAATAAGCGCAGTAGGAGAAGTAACTTTTACTGATGGAACTTATGACTTCCCCCCGAATCAATTACAATGTGAAGCTTATGGCTATAAATACAATAGTGCAACAGGAACTTGTACGGCTTTTCAATATAGTAATAAAGTAGCTAAATTACTTGATAATAGAACTAATAATGTAAAAGGTGGAACAGCTAAAGTTGGAACGATTAACTCATTCATTAATGGTGAGGGGAATATAGCACAGGGAGATAATAGAAATGTTTTTATCACAGGACAAGAAAGTGAAATACCAATAGGAATAGATAACGGCTCAGTCTTAGGTGGTAAGATGGGAAAGGTAGTAAGACAGGGTGAAATAGTTTTAGGTGGTGGTTCTTTTGATATAGGTGCAGGATATACACAGAGTTCAAGAGTACAATTAAGCGTAGCAACTACTGATGATACTTCTACCAATTTAACGGTACAAGGTTTAACAGGAGAATACATAACATTGCAGACTAATAGCGTTGTAGGTTATGAAATGTACTTAACAAGATTAGAAACAGGGGGAACTTCAGGAACAGCAGGAAATTATAGTTACAGACAACAGAGGGGGGCAATAATTACAAATAGATCTAGTGCCATTACAATAGATACAGGTACTACAAAGAATATTGCTAAAGATGGAGTAAATGGAAGCTTTGCATTTGTAGATAGTACAACAGATGGAATACCAAGTGTAACAATAGAAGTATCAGATAGGGTTGATGTAAACAACTTATGGTCGGCCACAGTTTACTTACACGAATTACGAACAAATATAGATTTTTAAAATGGCAATAAAAGAAACAGTAGAGGTAGAAGTTAAATCTAATATAGGGGAAGTATCAAAAGGAGCTTCAGAAGCAGCAGGGAATATTTCATTTATGGGGGTGTCTTTAAATAGTGTAAAGGCAGGTTTTGTGGCGGTAGGAAGAACTGCTAAAACTATGTTCGGCTCAATTAAGGCAGGAATAATGAGTACAGGAATTGGTGCTTTATTAATAGCAGTTGTTGGTTTAGTAAGTTATTTTACAAAAACAAAGAGGGGTGCAGATATGCTTAAAAGAGCTATGGCAGGAGTGGGAGCTGTTGTTAATGTGATAGTTGATTTATTCTCTAAGGTAGGAGAAACAATGGTAAATGCTTTTAAAAATCCACAAAAGGCGTGGGATAATCTTACAAATACTTTATATAAGGGGGTGCAATTTATCAATAAACAAATTGTGAATAGATTTTCAGGGAGTTGGAAAGTCTTAACAGGTAACATTCAAAGTGGTATTTTAAAAATGCGTATTGCGTGGAATGAATGGATAGGGGACTCTGAAGAAGCTGAACAATTAACAGAAGAATTAGAAAAAGTTAAAGAAAAAGTAAGAGAAGGAACTGCTGAACTTAAAGCAGCAAATGAAGCAATAGCTGAGGTCTATACTGAAGTGATAGAAAAAATCAAAGAGGTTACGGATGAAATGAAAAGAGAAGCAAAAGCAGCATCGGCTTTAGAGGGTAGGTTGCAAAGACTGAGAGATATGGAGAACTCTTTTATGGTTCAAAAAGCAGCAACTAGACAAGAAATAGAAAGAGCAAGATTAGGAGCAGAAGATGAATCTAAAACAGCAGAAGAAAGATTAGAAAATCTCAAAAAAGCATTAGAGTTAGAAGCACAAACTACCGCACAAGAAATAGCATTAGCAAGAGAGAGGGTATCTGTTCAGCGACAACAAATGGCACTTTCTGAAAATATGGCAGAGGATGAAGAAAAGTTAGCTCAGTTAAAAGTAGCATTAATTGAAAAAGAAACTGCTTCTATTAAAATGAGAAGAAGGGTTGTTACTGAAGTAAATGCTTTTGAGAAAGAAATAGCAACAGCAAAAGCAAAAGCAGCTAAATTAGATGAAGAAGCTGCAAAATATAAGCTTAAAAGATTAGAAAATGAAACAAATGAAGAATTAAAAATAAGAATTGACGCAGCAAAAGAGTTAGAAAAAATAAGATTAAAAGCAGAAGCTGATTTAGCAAAACTAACAGAAACATCTGCTGCTAAATTGTTGGCAATACAACAAGAAAACTCATTAGCTATAATAGAAGATGAAAAAGAAAAAGCATTTGCAACTTTAAAAATTCAAGAAGAAAAAGAGTTGGCAAGTGTTGAGAATACGGAACACGCAGAAGAACTTAAAGCAGCTATTGCAGAGAAATATGAAAGGAAAAGAGGTGAAATAACAAAAAAATATAGTAAAAAGAAGAAAAAGTGGGCTGAAATGTCTGCTGAAGCACAACTTGACATTATGAGTTCAACAGCAGGTAATATGATCAAGATATTAGGTGAGGAAACTGAAGCAGGGAAAGCTATGGCAGTTACACAAGCTACTATTGATACTTATAAAGGTGCTACGGCTGCTTATTCAGCTATGGCAGGTATTCCTTATGTCGGTCCTGTTCTTGGAGCTATTGCAGCAGGAGCAGCAATTGCTTCAGGGTTAGCAAATGTAAAAGCGATACTATCAGCAGATTCAAGTGGTGGTGTTGATGATAAAACAGTAAAAGCAACCGCAGAAGCTCCTGCTCCTGAAATGTTAAGTGGTAAATTTGAATTAGGTGGCGGTCAAGCTCCTGAACCATTGAAGGCATTTGTTGTAACAGACGAAATGACAAACAGCCAAGATCAATTAGCAAATATAAGACGTAGAGCAACAGTTTAAAAATCAAATATTAATTAAAAAAGTCTATTATATATTATGAAAAAGAAAACATCCATTATAGAATTAGTAATAAGTGAGGAAAACGAACCATTGACAATTGATGCAATTAGTTTAGTAACATCTCCTGCTATTGAAACTGACTTTGTTTATTTCTCAAAAGAAAAGAACAATTTAACTTTCGCAAAGGTAGATGAAGAAAAAAGAGAATTAATTTCTCCCGCTTTGATTCCTCTAAAAAATATATTCCGTTATGATCCACAAACGGATAGTGAATATTACGTTTACTTTTCTAAAGAAACAGTAAAAAAAGCAGCATATAGTTATTTAAAACATAACAATCATCATAAAGCAACTGAGCAACACAATGAAAGAGTTTCAGGAGTTCTGACTGTTGAGAGTTGGATAAAAGAGGGTGATCAGGATAAGTCTAATTTATACAATTTCAATCTCCCAATAGGAACGTGGTTTGTGAAGATGAAGATAGAAAATGATGAGCTTTGGAGCAAGATAAAATCAGGCGAATTGAAAGGTTTGTCAATTGAGGGGTTTTTTGTAAATAAGATGGAAAAGATGAGTGAGCAAAAGCCAACAGACGAAGAAATATTGAAAGCATTGAACGATATAATAACTAAAAATCAAACAACCTAAAAAAAAATCTATTATATACTAAGAATAAAACAATTATGGAATTAAAAGAACAAATCTTAAAAGCACTTGGACTTTCTTCAGAAGTAAAGTTTGAGGTACAAGCAAAATTATTAGACGGAACTATTATTGTATCAACGGCAGAAGCTCTTGTTGAGGGCGCAGACGTGTTTGTATTAACTGAGGACGGAACGACTATTGAACTTCCTATCGGTGAGTATGAAACTGAAGATGGAATTACATTTACTGTTGAGGAGGCAGGTATTATTGCTACAATCGGTGAAGCAGAGGTTGAAGAAGAAGGAGCACCTGAAGAAGAAGAAACTGTTGAAGCTGAAGAAGTTGAAGCTGCTGATGTTGATGATATGGAGCAAAGAATCCAAAACTTAGAGGACGCTGTTGCAGACTTAAAAAGTAAAATAGGAGATGAAGAAGAAGTGGTTGAAGAAGAAGTTGAAGCTGCTGAAGAAGAAGTTGAACCATCTACAAATCCTAAGTCAATTAAGACAACTGAAACTATTGAGTTTTCAATAGAAGATTTAAAAGCTGAGAATGAAAGATTGAAAGCAGAATTATCTAAACAACCTGCAACACAACCTGTTGGGGTGAATAAGTTTGCTGAAGCTTCAAGTACAAAACTCTCTACTGCTGAATATAGAAAACTTAGCAGAAAAGAAAGATATTGGTATAATATAAAAAATAATTAATAAAAAAAAATAATAAATTATGGGATTAACTATCACATCAAGCTCATACGCAGGGAAACAGGCGGGAGAGTATCTACACGCTGCATTAAATGGTGCAGACAGTTTAGAGTATGCAACAGTTAGGGATGCTGTGAACTATAAAGAAGTTCTAAATAACCTTACAAATTCAAACTTAGTTAAAGACGCTACTTGCGACTTTGATGAGCAAAGTTCTACACTTACTATGACTGAAAGAGTTTTAGAAGTAGAGCAATTTCAAGTAAACCAAGATATTTGTCGTAAGACATTATTAAGTGATTGGTCATTTGCACAAGAAGATGATTTTGCCGCTTTTGTAATGGGCTATTCTGCTTCAGTTATTGCTGATGCTATTGAGGGTTCTTTTTGGGCAGGAACAACAGCTACATCAGGACAGTTTAATGGTATTACTACTTCTTATTCAGGTTCTATGACTACTGACGCTGCTACGGGTGCTTATGATGCTTCAAACATTATAGCAAACTTAGGATCTTTAACTGCTGCTATTCCTAGTGCAGTTTATGGAAAAGATGACTTATATATCTATATGAACAAAAAGACTTACAGATATTACATTTCTGCAATTTCTGCTTTAAGTGCATTTCCTTTCAACAATATGGGTGAATATACTGCTCAATTTGAAGGAGTAAATATTGCAATAGTACCAGGTCTTGCGGACAATGTTATGTATGCAGGTTGTAAGTCAAACTTATTCTTTGGAACTTCAACTAAATTAGATATGGACTTCAACGAAGTATCTGTTTTAGATATGAAACCTTTAGATGGAAGCCAAAACATAAGATTGGTTGCTAGATGGACGGCAGGTGTACAAGTAGGTGTAGCAGCAGATTTCACTTACCAATCATAAAACAAATAAACGGAAGTAGTGTAAAAGCTACTTCCTTAACTTTTTAAAAATTAAAAAATGGCTTGTACAGTAATAACAAAAGGACGTGGTTTAGATTGCTCTAGGTCATTAGGAGGTGTAAAAAACGTCTATTTCGGTGTATATGATGAATTTGACACACCAACAGATGGAACAGGGATAGTAATAGCTTCAAATCAAGTTACAGATATTCAAATGGGGACTAATGATCTTTATAAATACGCTTTACCAAAGGGTACGGCAAGTGTTACAGAGACTATAAATGGATCTACTGAAGCAGGAACGATTTACTACACTCCTTCTATTACAATTCAATTAAACAAACTGACTAAGGAAGATCAGAATGAGTTGAAAGCATTGGCTCAATCTAAATTGGTTGTTTTCGCTGAATTAAATCAAAGACTAGCTTCAGGTAATAATGTTATTCTTTGTCTAGGAGTTAAGAATGGTATGCTTCTTAATGCAGGTACTAACGCTTCCGGAGCTGCGTGGAGTGACAGATCGGGTTACGAATGGACACTTGACGGAATGGAGCAAGAGCCAATGAGTATGGTTGAAGATTATACTGATGATCCGTTTGATAATGGATTTACATATGGGACAATCAAAACTTCATAAGTAGTATTTTCATATTTTCTTGATTAGGGTGGACTTCGGTTCACCTTTTTCTTTTACAATAAAAATAAACAATACTATTTTCTATTATATAGTAGAACTAAAAACAAAATATGGGAAGGTGTACAAATTTAACTAAGGGACGTGGAATTGATTGCACTAGAAGCGCAGGAGGTGTCAAGAATGTGTATCTAGGCAATTTTGAAGAAATGTCAAGTATTACAGTAACTTCAAGTGAGGTAACTGCATTTGATTTTGGTGACTATTTTTTGTATAAATATGCTTTACCAAAAAGGGGTGGTAGTGTAGCTGAAGTATTAAATGCTGACGCAGGAACTTTGACTGCATTATACTACACACAAGGACTGACGATTTATTTAGATAAACTAAGTAAAGAGGATCAGGACGAATTACATAGATTAGGACAGTCTAAACTTATAGCATTTGTAGAATTAAATCAAAGAAATGCAGCAGGTCACAATGTTATAGTATGCTTAGGAATTGTAAATGCACTTAGGTTAAATTCAGGGAATAATACATCAGGTGATAATTGGTCAGCAGCTAACGGATATGAATGGATTCTAACAGGACAAGAAAAAGAGCCAATGGCTATTTGTGCTGATTATACTACAACTCCTTTAGATAACGGAGCTTTTGTTTATCAATCAATTGTTACTTCATAAACAAATAAATGCAATTAATTTCTATTATATATTAGAATGATACAATTAACTTACAAAGATTCTTATTCTTTTAACGTAACAACTGAAGATGTTAGGATAGACACCTCTGTTCCTTCAAGTCAGATTAGGCATTTGTTCAAGTTTACCAATGATATGAGTAAAGATGTAAAATATGCTTATGGTAGAACTGAAACTATTTATGATAGATACACAAAGATAACAATGACACATAATACTACTGAGAGTGCGCCTGATGGAGATATAAACTTCGTTCCGAATGGCTATTGGAAATATTCAGTATGGGAAGTAAGTTTTAATGGCACTCCTGAAGTAACTAGCACAAAAGCACCTAGAACTGAAACTGAAGCAGCAGCCGATCAATCAGGTGTTTATGGAACAGTAAAAGGATGTGTAGAAATAGGAAAATTACATATAACTGAAGAATCAGGAGAAGAAGAAGTACAATATACTGAGAATCCTGAACCTTCAGGAAGTAACTACATATATTACGGACAATAAAAAAATAAAAAATGATAGAAAACGTACAACAACTATTAACAGAGCAATTAGGGAAAAATGGTGGCACAGAAATATTCACTACAGCAAACCAAACGAGTAAAGATTGGTATTGTGTTCACTTCCCTGTTGAAAGCGTTATAGCTTCAATAACAGTAGCAGATGCAACAGGAGAAGCAGCTTTACAAACGACTTTAGCAGCAGGAACTGTTTTGTTTATGAATATTACTCAGGTACAACTCACGAGTGGGGTTGGTATCGGTTATAGTGAAGGAGCAACTACATAAGATATGTTAGCACTTAAATTAGGAATGAGTATTGGAGGTTCTAATAGACCTATGGGGAGTTGGCTTCCTACTGATGAAGGCAGCGTTGTTGCTTGGTATCAAAATGGAGAAGGTATTACTTTAGAACCATCTACTACTAATGTTAAGACTTGGGCAGATAGTGCTAACTCTTATGATATGGCGCAGACTGATACAGATGAACAGCCTGCTTATAATGCATCAACAGGTGCATTAACTTTTGATAGTTCAGGTGTAGAGAACCTACAAACTTCATCACAAATATCTTTGGCAGGTGATTTTACTATTGGAATTAGATTGAACCCTACGAGTTTTCTAAAGACTTTTCTAGCCGATAATACAACAGGGAATGAGTTGTTTAAATATACAACCACATCAAATGTTAGGGTTAAGATAGATGGAAATACAGGAAATTTACCTTTAGATAGTGGTACATTTGGTGATGATTATTTAGTAATCACTAGAGATGGTTCTGATGTTGTTACTTTGCACAAAAATGGAGTGGCACAAAGTGCACCCGCAACAATAACAGGGACATCATTAATTGATGCAATAGGTGTAAGAGCTACTGACATTAATTCTTATGATGGAGAAATATTTGAAATACAAATCTTTAGTAGTACAAGTTCAGACCTAACTGCCAATGTAAATACTTACTTATCAAAATTATAATATGGAAAATATTTTAGCAATCAATTTAGAATCATCAACATCTCCTATAATACAAGAAGTAAGAGGGCGTGACTATATTGAGTATGGCACAGACGAGTGGCGTAACTTATACCCTCAGTTCCTTATAGATTTATACTATAATTCTAGTACACACGCTGCCATTATTAATGCCACAAGTGATATGATCTCAGCCACCGACATTATAGCTTTAGAAGATGACAATTTAGAAGCTTTAGTAGGTCTTAAAAAGTTCTTAGCTAATGCTAATGGAAATGAAACTTTGCACGAGGTAATAAAAAAG
>Ga0080013_1004784_pt1 | contig 13077 bp, 28 predicted proteins | sample ETNvirenome_6_85_FD_69236 | JGI IMG/M metagenome (GOLD analysis project Ga0080013, IMG submission 69236) | Marine viral communities from the Pacific Ocean - ETNP_6_85 (SPADES assembly) (version 2) | ecosystem: Environmental > Aquatic > Marine > Oceanic | place: Pacific Ocean | collected 2013-06-19 | reverse complement strand
TTGGATAATTTGATGTGTCTGTAGGAGACTCGAAGTCTTCTAACTCTACAACCAATTCGTCGAAATGGCCTTCTTTAAGAAGCCTATTAAGCTCTTCGTATATCATTTTTCTTAATTTTTGTTTTGTGAGTTTCATTATATATTATTACCTTTCTAGACGTTTGATCTCTTTTATCATTTTTTTAAATTCACTAACAGTGGGAAAACTATCTGTGGAAGACCCCTCGCTGACGGAATTGATATTCTCCAGTGCGCCACCAAGATTTTGTACAAACTGACCTATCTCGTTAAGACCTTTTCTCATAGCACCCGTCTGTTCTAGCGCAAGTTCGCTAATACTCCGCCCAGCTTTTGCAACACGTATTCCTTCTTGCATTAACTTATGACCGGACTTACTTGAAGAGTACTCGCTCAACTCAGAAACGCGTTCTTCATTATACCGCTCTATGAGTCGCAATTTCTCTTCTAGAATTAATTTTCTTAACTGTTTTCTTGTTATTTTCATTATAGAGTCTCCTGTTACTGTATAACTATCACTTATTTAGTTAAAAGTTTTCAAAAAGTTCGGAAGAGATTTTTGTGAGAAAATAAAAAAGCGCCGCAAAATGCGGCGCGAAATTTTTTTTGGCTATGATTGCCGAGTAAGACCCCGCAGGGTCATCCTCGACTCAGAGCTGCGACGTCAAGTGGTAACAGTCACACTCATCATCCCAGTACACCCTCATGTACCAGCTGTGTCTTCGTTTAAGAAAGCTAGCATACTCACATGCAGCCCTTCTAGTATTGAACATTATCTTGCCATGCTCCCAGCACTTAGAGTGTTTACTCATTGTCACACTCCAGGCTAGCAAATACTTCTATTTCATACTCGCTGTAGTCAACAATTTTTCCTTTATATGTCATGATGATATAATGATTGCTTGTAGAGGGTTTACCGTCTGGTTTCATCTTGCACAGTTTCTTAATGACGATACCAATTGGGTGCGTTTGAAATTTTTTCTTAAATAGTGGGCCACTACCTTTTATAAGATCACCGGGTTTCATCGTTCACCTCCCAGTCCCAGGTTCCGCCGCGACTCTCGAATGTGTCACTAGAGAACCCATGTCGGGATATGTCAAGCCATGCCGCGGTTATACCTACATCCTTTATGCTCCTACCGTAAGTTATCTCTCCGCTCACATTTGTGAAGAATCGCCACTTATTGTCAAGCATGCAGTAGCTACTAGTCATGGCATCGTTATCCTCAGCTATGGGTTTCAAGTGAGCATGACGCGCCACCCACGCGCGGAATTCATCTTGGGACACTTCTAACTCATCCCACGCGTGATCGTTCTCACCTCGCACTGGAAGAACCTGGAAGACTTTCCAGCGGTGTGGCTCCAGGTGGCTCACTAAGTCACACATGTCATCATCGATATTTGGACGAGCTACTACAGTGTTCAGTTTGAGCCCGAAACCTAGCTCACGTGCGTGCTCCCAAGTCTCGAGACATCGCTTAAGATGACGACTAGTTCCTTTTCTTATCTCTAGTGCTGTTCCTCTGCCCAATTTAGCATGCATGTCGTCATTAGAAGCATCTATAGAGAAGCCGATCCAGTCAAGATGTCCTACCATGCTCTCTAGCCAATGACGTTGAACACGGCTACCGTTTGTGACAATGCATGTGGTTAAACCTACCCTTTTAGCGGTAGTGATCATATCGCTTATCTGCGGGTCTAGCATTGGTTCTCCGCCGACAAAGGTGATCTTCTGCACACCGCGAGAAGTTAACATGCCATAAAGCGACTTGAAGTCTCCGACTCCTTCACGCTTCATACCGTTAAAGTGCGCGAAGCAGAATTTACACCTGTAATTACAGCGGGGCTCAAAATGCCAATTGACGGCCTTCGGAAGAGACACTTCCGGTACGTATTGTGTATACATGAGACCCTCTATATAGCTTTGAAGGTTTCATATACATCATGATCACGATCAACAGTGACGCAGTAAACTGTCTCACTATTTCGATGATCACCCGTAGACGTACGGACATACGCGCTGAACTGGTAGTCAAGTGCGTGATAGAAAGACTCTTCTCTCATGAGGGTAGTAATTACCTCACGTGATAGCTTCTTTGATGTCATGATACTACTGTCTTTCTCGCACATGCCCCAGGTTGCGATGTATGTCTTCTCGTCTTCACTTTGCATGTGACTAGCTATGTCTGGCTTTATCACTAGCTCTGCTATCTGGAATTCTACTTTACGTGACTTCTTCTCGATATCATCGAAGTAGAACTTGAAACGTTTCGTACCGCGTTTCTTTGGGAAGTATGCAATTGCGACACGCCATGTCTTGTCGATCGGACAGTTAAGTGCTTTAACTGACTTGTGATCTCGCGAGCCTATCGACCGCATGAATAACCAAGTGCCGTCTTCTTGACGGACTGACTTGCCAACCATGGGCCCGCCGTGTTCTGTGTCCTCTGTGTCATACCAAATTGCTTGTGTGACAAGAGCCGCTCCGATGCCTTCCTTTAGTGCACCGCTATCGTGTAGTTCTTTGACTACTTCGTCTCCGAATCGTTTTCGTATGTCTTCCATTGACCAGTATGGTGCAACTCTAGCTGCCTGGATCAGTGGATCGTTGATGAGATTTGTGTAGTCCAGCAGTCTACTCTTATAGGAAATACTATCTGTCATGATTGACTCCTTTGTTAGATATGAATAGTATTGCCATCAGACCCTGGCCGGGCACCGCACGTCAACACGGTTGCTGGACTTGACTTAGAGTTATCTCATCCTTAGACGTTAACAATTAAATCATACTGTGTGTTGCAGTATGTTTACAATTTTAAATTACCAGTTCCCGTCTATGACTTCGAATGTGATGTCAATAGAGGCCCGCCGATTAGCGCTGACTTGCGCAGTATACTTTCTATTGCCGAGTGACTTAACACCGACTACGTCGTTTGTCTCCCAACCGCCCTCGTTGAGAGCGCTGAGTAGTTCGTCAATTTCCTCTTTATCTAATTTTGCTTTTTTTGCTTCATCACTTTGACCGGTTGTCTCAGCAGGTTCCATTCGATCTTCTTCACGAAGTAGCTTAATTTCTTCTAGAATAAGCTTTCTAAGATTTTTTCTGTTTAGTTTCATTATACAATATCTCCTAATTGCTATATAACTATCCTTCAGATATCAAAAAGTTCTGCAAAAGTTCCGGAGAGATTTTTGTGAGAAAAAAAGACGCCGGCATGCGCCGGCGTCAGAAAATTTATATCTACGTTTGTGTTACCAGTTAACTCCTGTTGTGACAGCGAACCTGTAGTAGTTATTCACGTCTGGGATGAATACGACGTGGAGAGGCACACTGAATTCTCCTGCCGCTTGTGTCCAACCGATTGCTGAAACTAGATGCACGTAGTGATCCTCACCGGAGGGGTCATAGATGGTCACATTCGCGCCCACACCAAGCTGTAGAGCATCATTGATCTCGAATCCAACCAATATATTACCCGAGGGAACGAGAACACTCTGCTCCAATCCTGAGACTGTTATGTTCTGAATGAATAAGAGGTCTAGCCAGTCTCCCCCGGCCATTGTCTCTTGCATCTCGAATCCCATGGCGAACATGTGCGGACTCTCTAGTCTAGCACTCTCGTCTGCCTTGTGTGCGTAGTTGTATCCGAATCGCATTCCTTTGCGAATTGTCCAGTCATCACCGGGAGGTGATCCTACTGCGTGATCATCTGCATATGCAGGCATCGCGAACATGAGTGTCGCGCATATCATAATAAGCTTCTTTAGCATGTTATCTCCTTTAAAGTAGCGAGTCTATTATATAGCACTACCCTCGAAGGTAAAAAGTTTTGAAAAAGTTCCGGAGAGATTTTTGTTATCTGTTGTATAATGAGCGATACAATTCGCTCACCTGATTTTTGCCGACGACATGAGGCATTCTGAAAGTTTGAAAAGATTTAGTCAACTCTTCCTTAGTTCTATCAGGGAAACGATCATACTCAGGAAGATAAACTACCGCGGCAACTTTCTTTGGGACAACAGTGAACTCGCTACCTGAGTAACCGAAATTAGGCTGATGGGTAACAAAAGGCTCAGCCAGTGTTAAATCCATTACTTTTCTAGAGGGCGTTGCAAACTCAAGATTTGACGACACATCATAGTCGATGTCGTCAACTTGAGGATATCCTGTTTTGTAATAGTCTGTTGGTTCACCTTTAAGATTGACATCTTGCTGACTTAGACTGACCTCACCCGGGTACCTGCGAGTTCCGCTAGCAGTTTCCATATTATCTGTTGAAGAGTCAAGTGCACGTCCGAAAGTTGGAATTCCTTGAAAAACAATGCCGATCGGGCCCCAGGCCCCGAAGTCTCCGAAATGCGGTTCAACAATACCTCCGGAGGGGTCGACTAGGTTAGCTGAGTACTCATAGCCTGTACCTTCTGCTATGTGTGTTAGGCGGTCTGCTAGTTCTTCCCACTTATTTTCTCGATTCATGATCCAGTGAACGAAATATGCACGATCGATATCTGGGTATCTAGACCTTACTTGATCGTAGAACTGCTGTTTCATTTTTCTAGATTCGAGTATGATACTTTTCTTAATGATGCTGACTAACTGTCTTCTTGTGATTATCATAATGCCTCATTTATTAATAAATAGGATAAGTTTTCGAAAAGTTCCGAAGAGATTTTTGCGGAATTTTGCGATGACCACAGTTCTACGCCCAGAGAAAAGACCCTTATAAGCATGTAAAGTTGTAGTTGTGCTTAGTTGCTGCTAGCGTGTGTAGAGGGATAGGTAAAAGTTTATGAAATTTTGACGAGTAGTGCATGTACTTAAGCCAGCCCTAGGGCTTGGGCCCAGTCCCCATGGGCTGGCGGCGCCCCAGGCGGGGGCCCCGGGCGCGCATCCTAGCCCTCTTGGCTTACACGAGATGCCGCCCCCTCCAGGGCCTTGCGGGCAAAAAAAAGGGGCCCACTTGGACCCCATAGAAGCTAGGCGGGCTGGAGCCTACTTGGCTTCTTCAGCAGCTGCTTCAGCAGTCTCACGAGAACCAGCGAGGAACCAGCGAATCTGACAGTTGTTACGGACCTCAGCAGCATTGGTCTCGAGGGTTCCCACATCACGAAGGGCACGAAGAGCATTGAGACACTCGTCACGGGTGATGTCAGTGCGGGATTGAAGCCAAGGGAGGACAGCTCGCAGAGGAGACTTTCCTTGAGGCTTAACAGAGTAGCCGATACCAGGTTCCATGAAGTCACCAAGGAAAGCAGCAACGGCCTGATTTACACGGGTCTGACGGACTTTTTTGGCACCACGTGCAACCGCTCGTTGGCCTTTGGGGGTGACGATGATGCGACCGTCTGCGACGTCAAGATGACCTGCGAGAGTGAGCGCGACTGCTTGAGCCGGGGTGATGCGACTTGGAGCTTTTGAGCCGTCGACGATAGAGGTGAGCAGAGAGAGAGAGAGATTAGTCATGAAGACTCCTGGGTTGATTGAAAAGTATTGGTTGGTAGTTATATTATACCATACTGCGTATGGACTTGCACGAGCCGGGCCCGAAGGCCGATCGCTATGCAGCGATCAGACCTTTGGTGCGGGCCAGCCACTTGGGCATAGCGATTCCACCGGGAGTGATGGAGACCTGTGACTTCGGAAGCCAGAGCTTGCGGCCACCGATGTAGGCCTTGTATGCACGACCTCGAGCACCGACGATCTCACCAGAGACAGTTATCATCTCAGAGCTCTCAGCTTTTGCCTCAGCTTTCTGGGCTGTCTCCTCAGCAGTCACCGCAGCAGGAAGCTCGGGAGCCTCAAAGGTGATGTCGAGAAGTGCGCCAAGCTGACGCCAGTGGAGGAGAGATATCTCGCGAGCATAGTCGAGAGCACAGTCACAGGTGTCGCGACGGGAGATGTAGCGACCGAAGACACGGTCTGCGACAGGGTGCTGGAGAGACTTCGGAGCCCACTTGGCACGGCCAGTGGAGACCTGGATGCCGGTGACGAACTCGTAGAAGCGAGTGCCGACGCGGCCGTAGGCGGCAGAGAAGCCGATGTCGTTGTGGTTGCGGGTGGACTTCGTGCGCAGCTCGTCCGCGGTCTGATTCTCACCGAGGATGCGGATGGCCGCGTTCACGGCTGCTGGGTTGACGAGAGCGAGAGCGATCTGAGCTTTTGTGTGTGTAACTTTCATGTTGACTCCTTTTGAGTTCTTGGTGGGTTTGGGTTACGTTACTATTATATCATACAGCTGCGGGATTTGCATGAGCGGGACTAGTATCCCATCAGCTTATCCTGAAGTTCATGCAGTTCATCTTCGTTGGCTTCTGCCGCGCGCTTGACTGCAGCAAGTTTGAGATTTGCGCACTCCTCTTCGTCACGTCTAAGCATGGCTTCGAACTGTCGCTTCTCTTCTGCCCAGCGGGCAGTAGCCAAAGCCTCTTGCGCCTCATACTCAGCAGTCGTTGGGAGACTGCCATGGACGACGTCACCGGTGGTGGTGTCAATGACATACTTGGTGTATCCCCAGACACTATAGTTGCGGCACTTCTTGCAGGTGCTCGCCGCGCGGACACTTCTGAAGCGTTCACCGCAGCAGCACTCAAAGATGTAAGAAGAGAGAGGGTTCATTTCGTTGTAAGACATGTTGTGCTCCTTGGCTACATTACTATTATACTACATCCTGCAAGTATTTGCACGTCGCGTGACTACTCCCAGTCAGCTGTATTTGTCCAGTCTAGATCATCGCTAAAGTCATGCTCTTCAGGCCAGGTGAAAAGCGGCCTGTGCTCGATGCGTGGTGCAGCTGCATTATAGCGGTTGAGCTGAAGACGGGAGGACTTCCGGTGTGCCTTGTTGTAGGCCTTGCGGGCGTCACGTGCCCAGCTGGTGCGCGTAGCCTCACCGTTGCGGCCGTAGCGAGCCCAGCGACGGGAGGACTTGGCGTACTTCGCCTCCGTGTTCAGGGCGGCGAGAGTCTTGTCATGATGAAGTGTGTTGCTTGGCATGTTGCTCCTGGGGTTCTCTTCTATTATACATCATTGCGTCGCTTTTTGCACGCACGCTCGATACTGTGCCAGTCATGCCAGGTGGCATGTGCTGTACCTATAATGATGATGAAAGCAGTGATCAGCCACAGATCGCCGGCTGTCTGAAGGAGTATTTGCAGCGTTGACTCACTCATGCTGACACGCCTTCTGTCTTCTCCCATATGTCGGCTAACACTGACAGCTGCTCAAGGATCCTTGTCTCCTCCTCCTCTGCGATCTTGAGGACAGTCGAGTCAAACATGTCGCAGTCTGCTGGAAGTTCGCGCAGCTTCTGCACTTCAATGAGAGTGTCAATGAGCTTCTGCACTTTACCGCACAGGTTCATTCGTGCTACGTGCATGCGTGAGTTAATTTCTGCTTGTTCAAAGGGCGTGAGTGTGATATCTTCTGGCATAGACTAGTCCTCAAAGTAGTGGGTGAATTCAATGCCGCAACGGCGCAACTGACCTGTAAAGAATATGACTTCATCGAAGTCGACTGCTGGGATCTTGATAGTCTGTGATCGGCCGTGATAGTCTGTGTAAGTGATGTGATGCATGATGGTGTTTCCTTGGTTGGTGGGCTATGTTTATATTATACCATATCAGCGCGGGATTTGCACGCGCTGCCGGCATTTGTTTTTGTTGTGCTTCTTCTTCCGATCAACAGTGACTGTGCGAGTTCCGCCTCGCCAAGAGACCAGGTCTCCTCCGTTCTCGAAGTGGCGTTTCCGATCGAGACCGGCGATCGCCTTGAGTACTCTGAGTTGTTCTTTGCGTTGCTTCTTGGTCATGATATCTCCTGTGGCTACACATCTATTATATATCAGCCCGCAAAAGATTGCACGACCTCTCTGCCTTCCTCTGTGATAGCAAACTGATCAGGCCAGCTGACGTCCTTGCGCGCTATGAGCCCTTCAGCGAGAAGGCTTGAAAAGATCCGCTTGAACTGTGACCAGCTAGCAATGATGTCTTTGCACCGGTCATGCAGCTCCATGCGCGTGCCGTCGCCTGTTGAGATCTCTTCGAGGATCGGGAGTACTACGTTTTTCATTGTTGCCATGCGGGCTCCGTGGTTTTGGGGGTTCTCTTACATTATACACTACTCTCCCCCGCTTTGCACGAGGGAGAGGGTCGACTGAGATGGGTGACGTGAAACTGCGCGTACCCAGCTAGGATAAATTGAGAGGGATCGGAGAAGTTGCCCCCACCCCAGTCGACCGGGGATTACTCCCCTTGTTCTGGATCGGCCTCATCATTTAGACATCGAGTCCAGAAGACTTGAAAATTGTTCGGTCCTTTTCGGACTTGCTCGACGAGGGAGTTCTCCTTGCAAGCTTGAAGTGCGGTGAGGACCTCGTCTCGAGTGAAGTCATCTCGGCCGACTGCTTCCCAAACGGTACGATGCTTGAAGAGTTTCCCGGGCTCGAGGGACTCGAGGTGTCTTTCGACGACGCCGGTGACGGATGCCTGTCGGACTTCTTTGGCTTGCTTAGCCTTGAGTCTTTCATCCTTCTTGATGAGCGCTTGGAAAGTTTTGTGACTGATGACGTCATTGATGAAGAGGTGCCTGATTGCGTCTTGATTGTTCATGATGTTCCTTTATTGGTTGGGGTTACATTTATATTATACCATGGCATGTTTAAATTTGCATGAGCGGGAGCGGCGGGAGTTCATTCATTTCGTTCTAGTGCTCGTGTGGCAGCTTTTGACTATATCATCGATGAGTGCAAATTGCATGAGATAATGGTATAATATAGGGGAGGCAGCACCAAGCACAGCCAGCAGCAATTGGTCACGTGTGAATCCCTGATATGCGGCATCTCGCCCCGGCGGAGTCGCAGTCACGATCATCTCATGCTTACCTGGCTGTACTTCCTCGACCCCGACCGGAGAAACTTATACAGTCGGTTTGAGGGATGACTCTCTAGATGAGGGTCTCCGGTACTTTCCTATCTATGTATGATGTGGGCCATGATGACCGACCTCCTTACTTTGGCTTACATTATTAGTCTAACGTGTCGTGCTGCGGGTTTACAAATTTATTTTCGTCGGTAAAATAGAGCTCTGAGACCGCGGGGAGAGAGAGGACAGACGACGTCGAGTGAAACATTTTCGTTTCGGTTAGGGCCGAAGTGCTGCCTGGCGTCCATAGTGAAACATTTTCGCGTTTCAATGTTTCGGTTTTGGCTTGCGCCCCTGATACAGAGCAGCACTTCGAGGGCACGAGTTAACCCGGGTGCGAGACAGGGATCAATTGCTGCACACGAGACGTCTTGCGCTCGGTAGTTATATGAGCAGCAGACAGTGGTCATATAGCCACAGCCGTGCGCAAGCTAGAATAAAAGTACTGGGCGCAAGACATGGGCGCAAGATCTGGGCACAAGATGACTGGTGTAGACAGCTTTCTCAGGGTGTCAGAGGAGGTCATCGATGCTGTGATGATACCCCTTGTGTGTTTCTGAAAGGGTCTCAGTTGAGTCATCACAGTCAAGCGTGTCCTCGTCTTCGTCGTAGTGATCGAAGCCGTAGTCTGCATTGAAGTCATCATGTAGATAGTGTTTGCCATTGACTGCTCTCACGTTCCCTAATAAGTTATAGACTCTGTCATCGTTAAGTCCTAGCGTGCATCCTATGATAAGATACAGAGATCTTAGTTGTGATTCGCTCAGACCGTTCTCGTCTCTTAGTATTAGTATTACATTGTCTAGTATTAGTTTATCTGTCTCTCTAAAGTCCATGACGACCCCCTTGAAGCGTTCTGAATGGTACTAGGTGTTGTCGTTTTGTTTAAAGTAATATTCGTAATTAACCGCTCAAGTGGGAGAGTTCTCCAGAAGTTCATACTCGAAGAGGACTTCCTGGAACCATGAGTCTGGCTTATCGTTGTATGATGAGTAACTCTCCCTGACAGGCTTCCCGTCGCCTTGATATGAGTCGCCTCCGCCTCCTCCAGTAGCCATGTCTTGGAACATGCCCAACACCTCGGCTCTCATGCTGTAAGGCATCTGGCGGATGAACCTCGCTCTGTTCTTTGCTTCGTCTAGTTGTTCAGATGTGAACTTTATAATTTTCATGCTATTCCTTTGTCATTGACATTTATATTGTGTTATTCGCGACATCGTATCTTGCAGCATATTCTTCAGCATTTCGACCGTTAGCATGGATCCAAGTACCATTCGTTCTTCTGACCACGGTGTCCTTATGCTGATCAACAGTGTAAGCGATGCCGTCGTGAGAGAGAATGAAGAGTGCTCCTGAACTTCCATCAAAGCATGCAGCTCTGACGAACTCTGTGACTGTGGTCTTTGAGAAACCACCAGAGGACGCCATCCAGATGTAAAGCTCGTCACCCACTTTCATCGGTGTTTTCCAGTTCCAGGGCTTGTGTGAAGTGACTGCATTTCGACTGTGGACAGTGATGCGATGAAAGGGTGTATTGATTATCATGAAAGCTCCTTTGGTTGGTTACATTTATATTATACCATACTGTAATTTTATTTGCACGCTACCACCGGCAATTCCATGCTTCTTCACCCAGCTTCAATCGACTTATTCCTGCAGGTATTTCATAGAACCAAGTGAGGTCTGTGTCACTATACATCTTGATCCGATCTGCATCGATGGTCGACTCAGAGATCATTGCTGCCTCGGAGCCGTGAGCTTTGATTGCTGCTCTCTCGCTTCCGAATAGATCTAGATAATCATAACAGATCTCTCCCCAAGTATTGGCCATGGCCCACTTAAGATCCTTGACTTGTTCTGGTGTGATGTTGTATTTTGCAGCGACTAGCGTAAAATCTTTCATTTTTTCTCCTTTGGTTGGTTACCTTTATATTATACCATACTGTAATTTTATTTGCACGCTGTGGCTGGTGTTTGCCCACCCTTTCCCGAGACTCCAGTCTCTCATATCGTAAGTCAGTTAAACGACTACGACCATAACACCAACCACGGAGTTATTCTTTTAGCGCTCTTCCCATTCTCGGGCTTCGCCGTTTCCGCCCCAAGTTCGCAAGCCGACTTTGGAGAGTTCTTCCTTTTCCTGTTCTACTGCTCTCTGTCGAACTCGTTGCACCATCAGTGCCCGAGAAGCGTCGAAGAGCACTTGTCGAAGATCATCGAGGCCCAATTCGTTTGTTCGAATGCTCATACTGTCTCCAAAAGCAATTGTAGCTGCACCTAAGGTGTCGATATGGACACTGATTGGAAGTGTCCTTGGTGAGCTTGATTCGTTCTCTATTGCTATGTTTCCGATGTGTTGTTTTGAATAAGCCATTTTATTCCTCTTTGGTTGGTTACCTTTATATTATACCATACTGTAATTTTATTTGCATGTGTTAAACGTCACCCGTTTCCAAAAACGTTGGATAGATGATGAAGTTCCCGTGCATATCGAATGCTGCGATCTGTACCCACTCAGGAGCATTGAGCATTCTTCCTTCGTGGCGAATGCTGAGATAGAAGCCCCTGTTGCCGAATGAAACAGAGACTGACTGATGTGCCTCAGAATAGTAGATAGGATAAGAAGTCCTGTTGAGTCTATCTAGCACATTCGATGCAGCGTCTACCTGTTGATCAGTGACATCGATGTGCCAACCTTTAGTTTGAATGTTTGACATGATCATTCTCCTGCCTGAGCTCTTCGGGTAAGTTCTCTATGTAGATACCTGACACTTGTCTTAAGGTCACTAACTTGACCTGACTCGTGCACCCATTCAACACCGTAGCTCACGAGCCTCTGGATCTGTGACATGCAGGATTTATACTCTTCCTCGAGAACCTCTGTTGAGGTGTGTCGAAACTGTGCTTTCAATTGTTTGTCGTTCATCGTCATTTTACCCTCCTCTTTTTGATATGGATGTACCCTTCTTTGAATGCTAGCCGGTATTCTATCTTCATAGCTTCGGCTTCCTTCCGGGTATCGAATGAGTCGATCTCTTCTATTCCATATTTGCTGTGCCATATGAGGTGAAATGTCATGTTTTTCCTTGGTTGATTGGTTATGTTTATATTATACCATGCTGGTTTATTGTTTGCATGAAAGGGAATGGTGGGTCAACTGGGGATCGAACCCAGGGCCTACGGATTAAAAGTCCGGTGCTCTACCAACTGAGCTATTGACCCACGTAGGTTCAACTACAATTCCAAGCTTCCGCGTTTTGTGACTTCTTTGATTGTGTCGACAGAGGTCTTGAAGACTTTGACTATCTGGTAGTCGTAACCCCAGACTTCGCCATCTATGCTTGAAACACCATCGAATCCCGGCTTTCCGTTCTTGATACTAGCCTCCTTGTTGGTGACTCGAACGTATCGATAGTCATCCGTGAATGTTCTGTACTTTACTATGTCTCCGACTTTATATCTCATGTTGTCTCCTTTAGCTGTCTAGCCATTCGTCGAATGTTTTAAGCGGTTGACCTGGTCGCGTGATATCGTTTCCATTGCCGTCGTCGGCTAGTTCCAGATAAAGTTCGTATCGTTCTAAGAGTGTCATGTTATCCTCCTGTTATGCGTCAACGACGCGGAAGTTATTTGTTCGTGACCTGTAGACGATCTTCTTCTCTCCCTTTGCCAGGGCGATCGCCTCGTCGAGAGAGCTAAGGCCGATATACCAGGTGTTTCTTCCTGACTTCTTCCTACATGCTATGCTCCGGCCGATCTTGTTGTTCCTCGTGAAAGTCACGTTTCCGACCTCACGTAGGCTCATGTCCTGTGATGACCACCAGTCAGTAACCTGTTCGACGATAAGGTCGGATCTTCTCTTTGCATCCTGCTTCGCAGCGTCAGCACGGTACTGGAGTCGTTCTCGGCCTGCTGCGACCTCTAACTTCAGAAAACACAGATCAGACTCAGAGAGTTCCTCGATTTCGTCTAACTCATTATATCCGACCTCATCGATCGTCTCCCACATGCCGTTCGCGTGGAGGAGTCTGCCTTTAGAGAAGACCTTCACGTGTGGTTCTTCAACAGCGAAGCCTGTCGCTCCTGTTCGTTCGTTCTCGACGATGTAGATGATGTTGCTTGTGATCATGATTATTCCTTG
>Ga0080013_1004783_pt1 | contig 13078 bp, 13 predicted proteins | sample ETNvirenome_6_85_FD_69236 | JGI IMG/M metagenome (GOLD analysis project Ga0080013, IMG submission 69236) | Marine viral communities from the Pacific Ocean - ETNP_6_85 (SPADES assembly) (version 2) | ecosystem: Environmental > Aquatic > Marine > Oceanic | place: Pacific Ocean | collected 2013-06-19 | reverse complement strand
CACCATTGAACGAGTTGCCGTGGAAGCGAAGACTCGGGCCCTCAAGGCTGAATACACGACAGAACTCGCTCAGGATCTCAAGGCTGTTCATGGTCTTGATGCTGAGACAGAACTTGCTAATATTCTTTCTAGCGAAATTCTTGCTGAAATTAACCGTGAGATGATTCGTAGCATTTATACTAGTGCAAAAAATGGTGCCCAGCATACTGATTTGACAACTGCTGGTACTTATGACCTCAACACTGACTCTGATGGTCGTTGGTCCGCAGAACGCTTCCGTGGACTCATGTTCCAGTTAGAGCGTGAAGCAAATGTGATTGCCAAGCAAACTCGTCGTGGTAAGGGCAACTTCGTTGTCTGCTCCTCTGATGTTGCTTCTGCACTCGCAATGGGTGGTTGGTTACAACTCTCCCCAGCACTTAACAATAGTCTTGATGTTGATGATACTGGTAACACCTTTGTCGGTACACTCAACGGTAAGATGAAAGTTTATATTGATCCTTATACCGCAACTACGAACGATGCTCGCAGCACTGATGTAAACTTCGCATGTGTTGGTTATAGAGGTTCTAGTCCATATGATGCTGGACTCTTCTATTGCCCATACGTTCCACTCCAGATGGTGCGTGCGGTTGGTGAGAACACCTTCCAGCCCAAGATCGGGTTTAAGACTCGTTATGGAATGGTTGCAAACCCATTCGCCCATGATGATGGTACTACCGTAAGCGTTGGTTCTGGTAAGAATGTCTACTATAGACTGTTGACCATTACTAACCTCCACGGTAACACTGCCTGATTAATCGGGTAAATTCGTAAAGAATAAAGGGAGTCCTTCGGGACTCCCTTTTTTTGTATAAATAGTAACATAGGAGATTCTATAATGTCACATGGTTATACAGGTGCAGGACATGGTTATACCGGACCCGGTATACCTGATGTTACACAAGTAACAAATTCAAGACAGCCAGACACAAATAATTACCTTGCATCTAACCTTTTTCAATTAGAAATAACAAGACTCCCAACGGTCACTTATCATTGTCAGTCTGCCAATATTCCCACGATAAGTATAACGCCGGTTGAACAACCAAGCACTTTTGGAACTTATCCAAAACATGTTGGTGGTCGTTATAATTTTGAAGATATGTCGGTATCATTTTTAGTAGATGAAGATATGAAGAATTGGTTAGAGGTTTTTAGATGGATTGAATCTTTGGGTGCAATGGAAAGTTGGGACACTGTGATAAAACATAGAGATTTCTTTTCTGATATAGTAATTACTGTTATGAACAGTGCATATAAAAGAAAATATGAAGTTAGGTTCACTAACGCATTTCCTATTGCATTAAGTGGTATTGATTTTAATTCGTCTTCTACGGATAATGAACCAATCGTTGCCAATGCAACATTTACATATGATTCTTATAATATTACCGCACTATAGAAACACTTGACATTTTTTCTTTGTGTGGTATAATTACAACATGATATTGGATGATATTAGAAATATGGCAAATATAGATTTGGTGATGGACGAGACTGAACTTGATGTTGAATCCATGAAAACTCCCCAATTACATAATAAATATTTAATTCTTCTGTCAGATGAAAGATTAATTCTTGGAAAAATAGAGTCTGATGTTAATATATTAAAAAGAGATAAGTGGTTATATTATACAGGTAAAATGAGTAAAGAAGAATTAGACAAAAGAGGATGGGAACCATTTGACCTTACTGTCCTAAAAACAGACATTGATAGGTTCATGCTCTCAGATGATGATGTTATCCATATAACAAATAAGATATTACTACAAAAAGAAAAAGTAAATTATCTTGAGAGTGTAATTAAAATCATCAATAATAGACAGTGGTCCATTAGATCAACAATTGATTGGTTGAAATTTACTAGCGGTAATTAAAAACATATGAGCGATATAGAGATACATCAAATAAATTCTTCTGATATAAAAGTTCAATGTGATAGAGGTACAGCAAAAGAACTAAGTGAATATTTCACCTTTTCTGTACCAAACCATCAATATACTCCTGCATATAAAAATAAACTATGGGATGGTCAGATACGTCTCTACAATTTACATACTCAAAAAATATATGCAGGGTTAATTGATTATGTTTTAAAATTTGCGGTAGATAGAAAATATTCAATTACGAACAATTACAAATATCCATCATTCTCTATGTCTGAAAAGGATGTCCGCAAATATATTGAGGATACCATTAAACCAACATCTAGTGGTGTGACCATAAAACCACATGAACATCAAATTTCTGCTATCACCCACGCATTAAACAAAGAACGTTGTTTGTTGTTGTCTCCAACAGGAAGCGGTAAATCGCTGATGATATACACGCTAATTCGTTATTATGAATCTATCATACCAGAAGATAAGAAAATTTTAATAATAGTACCAACTACCGGGTTAGTTTCTCAAATGTATAACGATTTTTTAGATTATTCTTTCAAAAACAAATGGGACACAGAAAAGAACTGTCATGTTATTTTTGCAGGACAAGATAAAGACACACCTAAAAGAGTTGTCATATCAACATGGCAAAGTTTATATAAAATGCCTGAAAAATATTTCAATCAATTTAATGTAATATTTGGTGACGAAGTGCATCTATTTAAAGCAAAATCACTAGTGAGTATAATGAGTAAACTAAAAGACTGCCCCTATCGGATAGGAACTACAGGAACGTTAGATGATTCCCAAACACACAAATTAGTAATTGAAGGTCTTTTTGGTAGAATATTTAATGTCACAACAACAAAAAATTTAATGGAAAAGAATTTATTATCCAATCTTAATATTGAATGTTTGAACTTACAATATAATATCAACGATATTCAAGAAGTAAAACGTGTCCCGTATCATGACGAAATTAAATGGATAGTTGGAAATAAAAAACGAAACAACTTCATTGTAAATCTTTGTTGTAAGATTGAAGGAAATATTTTACTTCTATTTAATTATGTTGATTCACACGGTATACCGCTATACGAAAACATAAAAAAAACGTGTGTAGATAAAAAAGTATTTCTAATACATGGTGGTACGGAGATAGAACAAAGGGAAAACATTCGTCGTATAGTAAACGAAGAAGAAAACGCTATTTTAGTTGCGTCTTATGGTACATGTTCAACCGGCATCAACATTAAAAACATTCATAATGTTATTTTCTCGTCCCCCTCTAAATCTGTAGTTCGTGTTCTACAATCACTAGGTCGCGGTTTAAGAAATTCAAAAACAAAAGATTCAGTAAAACTATATGACATCAGCGACAATCTACAACACAAAAAATATATAAATCATACTATGAGACATTTTGCCGATAGAATAAAGATATATACTAAAGAGAAATTCTCTTTTAAAATTATCAAAATTCGAATTTAATTGGATGGGAGAAAGAATAAAAATGAAAACATCATATAGAGTATTAAAACTACGAAGCGGCGAAGATATAATAGCAAAGATTAATGGTCAAACAAAAGACAAAATAATTATTGAAAGACCAATGATTTTTATAAAACAGTATGTACGAGATTTAAATGGAAAGGTACGAGAATTGACTGTTCTGAAGAACTGGATGTCTCATAGTACAGAAATAACAACAAAAATTCCAAAAGATTATATTGCGACATTTCTTGTTCCAGATAGTAATGTTGTTAATTTATATGATAAAGAAAAGGAAAGAGAAGACCTCAACGACAACCCTAAAAAAATAGTTGATCTCTCTGACCCATTTCCTTCCCCATCATCAATGTTTCCTTTTAACGAAAATGTGGATACAGATGAAGAACCACTAACTGATAATCCGATTGCAAATGAATTACTAGATGATATGATTGATATCTATATGAATATGAAAAATAATAACAATGAAGAAAATAATTTAGAAGATGGGTATTATCCATACGCCTCGAATTCACCGGAAGATCAAGATCGGGAAAATGATCAAGATTCATCTTCTGAAAATATGCGCATGAAAAACTATATCACAATGACCATGTTTCTTCCGCCAGAATCACTAATATCGTTGGTTGATGCAGGTCTTCTTGAGATGAAAGATATTCAAAATCTTATTGATACTTTATCAGACAATTCTTTAAATGATAACAATATGAACAATAAAATAAACAAGGAAAATTGGGGAGATGACTGGAATGACTGGTCACCAGATCCTCAAGACTACCTTTAAGGCTATTAATGTATATCATATAATTATGCTCTCGCTAACACAGAAAGTATAAATGAGAAAATGAATTTTGTCAACAAAAAAACATACAAATATGTTTGTATTTTCTAAAAACATTGCTATGATATGTTAAAAGATAGTTGATAAGAGAAGTATAAAATATGAAAAACAAAAAACGAAACACCGATAATGATTATGTTAATAATAAAAAGTTTTTTAATGAAATGGTCGAATGGAAAAAATTAGTAATTGAAGCCGAATCATGCGATGATGCCAGACCACCGGTTACAGATTATATTGGCGAATGTTTTTTGAAAATAGCAGAACACTTATCACACAAACCGAATTTTATCAAATATCCATACAGGGATGAAATGATAGGAGATGGAATTGAAAATTGTTTAATGTACTGCCACAACTTTAATCCTGAAAAATCAAAGAATCCCTTTTCATATTTTACACAGATAATTTATTATGCATTTCTCCGAAGAATAGAAAAAGAGAAGAAGCAAGAATTTATCAAGTTCAAGTTACTAGAAAGTTCAAACGATGGCATTGTTCGTAGTTGGTTTAAGGAAAATTATTTTGAAACATCTAAATTTAACAGTCCTAAAGAAAAGAAACAAGCAATGTATGATTATTTTCAATTGAATGAAAATGATATTGAAAAGTTTTCTTCAAAGAAGAAGAAAACAAAAAAAACAACTAAAAAAAATCTTGATAAATTTTTAGAGGACGATAAGAGTGAAGATAGCCCTTCTGAATGACACACATTGGGGGTCGAGAGGCGATTCCCAAATATTCCTTGATTATTTTATGAAGTTCTTTGACGATGTGTTTTTCCCATATATCAAAGACAACAACATAAACACAATCATACACGCAGGCGACCTAATGGACAGGCGCAAGTATGTCAATTTCAATATCCTAAACCAAGTGAGGGAGAAGTTCGTTGAGAAATTACAAGATGAAGGCGTTGAGATGCATTGCATTCTCGGAAACCACGATGTCTATTATCGCAATACTAACAGGGTCAATTCTGTTTCTGAGTTGTTCGGTAATGTACCTAACATAAGAATATACGAAGAACCAGAGGTGCTGACTTTTGGTTCATTAGACATTGCAATGCTCCCGTGGGTAAACAAAGAGAACTACGACAAGTCTATTGAGTTCATCAAGACAGCAGAAGCACCCTTCCTTGTCGGACACCTTGAGTTAGATGGTTATGAAGTGATGCGGGGTGTGAAGTTTGATAATGGTATGGACCCCAAACTCTTCAGCAGATACGAGCAGGTTCTCTCTGGACACTTCCACTGCCGACAAGAGAGGGGTAACATCTATTACCTTGGAACCCAATACCAGATCACCTTCAGCGACCTAAATGAAACAAAGGGATTCCACGTTCTTGACACAGACACCCGTGAGATTGAGTTCATCCCCAACCCATACCAGATGTTCCACGCTGTTACATACAACGACAAAGATGGTCCGGTTGACGCAGACAAATACCAATGTCAGTATCTTGAGAATGCCTATGTCAAGTTGTTCGTAGAACACAAAGAGCATCCATATTCCTTTGAGCGGTTTATGGACAAACTCTATGATTGTGGCGTTGAGAAGATTACTATCGTTGAGGAACTGGTGGATATCTCTGATGACGAAGAAATGGTTGACTTAGCACAGGATACCGTTACACTAATCAACAATGAGATTGAGGGACTGGAAGAAGTGAAAGACAAAGAGAAGATGAAACGTATCATTCGTGAGTTGTATATGGAGTCCTTGTCATTATAAATTTCACGCAACTCAAATGGAAAAATTTCCTCTCAACAGGAAACTACTCAACCACACTGGATCTCACCAGACACAGAAACACCCTCATCTCTGGAGAGAATGGTGCTGGTAAGTCAACGATGCTTGATGCACTGACGTTCGCCCTATTCGGCAAGTCATTTCGTGGGATCAATATTCCCCAACTTCCCAACTCAATCAATGAGAAGGATTGTGAGGTAGAGATTGAGTTCACAATCGGCAAGGATGAGTATCGGGTGTTTCGTTCCCTGAACCCAAAGAAGTTTGAGATATACAAGAACGGCAATCTCCTCCCACAAGATTCAAAGTCAAAGGACTACCAGAAGATCCTTGAAGAACAGATCCTCAAGATGACATACAAGTCATTCACGCAAGTGGTTATCTTGGGGAGCAGCAACTATGTGCCGTTTATGAAACTCACTGCGAAAGATAGACGCTTGGTTGTGGAGAACCTCTTAGACATTGATGTGTTTTCTGTGATGAATACCATTGTTCGTACAAGACTCCAAATGGCAAAAGAGTATATCAAAGATATTGATCACAAAGTTGATATCGTCAAGAGTAAAGTTGAAGAAAAAGAGAAGTTGATAAAAACACTTTTGAAAAAATCATCCGAGTCTATAGAAAGTTATAAAAACGAAATTGAAGAATCACAGAAACAAATCCAAGAGGGACAGAGTGATATCACTAAGTATCAAGAGAACATCGCCCACTTGCTTGAAAAGGTGACAGATAAGAACGAAGTGCCGAGTCGCCTGTTGAAGATGGAAGGACTGGAAACTCAACTCAAGGGGAAAATCAAAACGATTGAGAAGAGCGTGAAGTTCTATGAGGAGAACGACACCTGCCCATCTTGCAAGCAGGATATTCAGGAGCATCACAAAGAATGTGTGTTCATGGAAAAGGCGGCTGAGAAGAAAGAAGTGGAAGATGGCATCACTGAGTTGGTGGAGAGCATAGAGAACACCGAAAAGCGACTGGCGGACATCAATATCATACTGAACACCATCGCAGGGTTTGAGGTTCACATCAACGAGAAACAAAATCAAATTAATTCATCACAGCGATACATTGAGAAGATGCAGAAGAGCATTGAGGGTGTGCAGTGTGAAGGAACAGACACAGAGGAATCCAAGAAGGAACTCAACGAATTGATTGGCGAGGGTAAGGGATACATTGTAGATCGCAAGGAACGAGTAGAAGACAAACATTACTATGAGATTGCGAGTGCATTATTGAAGGACAGTGGAATCAAAGCAAAGATTATCAAACATTACTTGCCAATTATGAACAAACTCATCAACAAGTATCTTGCGGATATGGATTTCTTCTGCCAGTTTGATTTGGATGAGAACTTTGACGAGACAATCAAGAGTCGCCATCGTGACGAGTTCACCTACCATAGTTTCAGCGAGGGCGAGCGTCTACGGATTGACTTGTCGTTGCTCTTGGCGTGGCGTGAGATTGCTCGGATGAAGAATAGTGTGAACTGCAACTTATTAATATTGGACGAGGTGTTTGATTCAAGCCTTGACGGCGTTGGTACAGAAGAGTTCTTAAAACTCTTGACATCCTTCGGAAGTCGTGCTAATATATTCGTAATCAGTCACAAGTCTGATTCAATGACGGACAAGTTCCAGAACCACATTATGTTTGAGAAGAAGAATAATTTCAGTAGGATAAAATGAAACAAAAAGAATCACCAATCACAATACGAATAAATATAACTGATAAAGAGTTTAATTATATGGACACAACACAATGAGACATTTTATAATAAGAACCCATCTTGAAAATGACTATATCGCAAGACTTACTTATGAATCATTAAAACTAGTAGAGTCTGATGATATCATGTATCATTTTGCTATCGAAGAGGGGGAAACAGATTATAAATTTCTTTCAGAACCCCAAGAGAACTACATTATACGACAAAATTTAAATAAGAATAATTTTGGAGGTGGCTCGGGGGTTAGGGCCCAACTCGACCTGATAACAAAATGTAATATTGATGATGGTGATGAAGTGATTATATCTGATTCTGATATCATTTTGTATAAGGATCCATTTGATATTTTTTCAGGAAAGGGTATCGATCATGGTGGATTGGGCGCACCTTCTCCTTGGTCGAAGATTCCTAACGGGGAAACAGTTCCTGATGTTGGTAGTGAAATTAAAGCAATATCTGGTCAACTAGTTTATTATAGTTCAGAGTATTTTAATTTTTGGAAATCATCACCCTCATTAATTGAAGAACTTATTTGGGAATTGGATAAAATTCATGATGTTGCTGATGATACTTTAAATTCTTACCTCAGTGATAAGTTTAAATTTAATAAAATGATGATTCCCTCTAGTTGTGGATTGTGGTCACATAAAAAAGTTCATGATGAATTCTATCCCAGAACAGATTGGAAAAATATAGTAAAAGAAATATGTAAGAAATATGATGATCAGTAAGGGGGAAAAATGAAACAAAAAGAATCACCAATCACAATACGAATAAATATAACTGATAAAGAGTTTAATTGTATTGCCAACTCTGCTCACGATTTAGATGTGAGTATTAATGAATGGGTAAAAATAATTATCAAAGAAGTGATAGACGAAAAATAACTTCAGTAGGATGAAATGAAACATAATGGTTGTAATTTTAAAATAAATAATTGACAGTATATGATAGTTGTGTTATCATACGTATCTTAACAAACAGTACATAAACAAACAGTACATAAAGGAAACGGAAATGGCTTGTAAAAATTGTAAATCAAAAAAGAAGAATGAAAAGAAGAATGAAAAGAAGAGTGAACTACTTTATATAATGAATCCTCGTTGTGGATGGTGTAAAAGGTCAGATCCTGTAGTTGAAGAACTTCGAAAAGATGGCTACAACATCACAACAGTAGATGTTACTGAACCCGAAGGTCAGTCTCGCACAGAGGAAATGAAACAAAAGCATGGTGCGCAATGTGGCACACCAATGTTTATTGATGCAAAAAGCGGCAATATGGTTTGTGGATTTAGAGAAAAGGATGTTTTGGAAAAGTGGGCAAAGGGAGAAGAAGTCCCAGCACCACCTGCCAGAGATTTCCGTAAGGTAGATCCGAACAACCCAACACAAAAACCAGAACTTCCGAAAATTCAAATGGTTAAGTTGGAGTACATTTGGGTTGATGGTGGTTCACCTGCAAATTTGAGGAGTAAAGTACGCTTTGAGACGATTCAAACTAGTATGATTGAGAATCAAGGTGAGTTTTTGAAAAATCTTCCTGAATGGTCATTTGATGGCTCCAGCACAGGACAAGCAGAAGTAGATAATAGTGATTTAGTTTTAAAACCAGTTAAATTACTTCCAAACACCCCAGAGAGAACAAGAACTCCTTCATTTGTTGTGTTCTGTGAAGTTTATGATACTGAAGGTAATCCACACAAGAGTAACAAGCGAGCATCTTTAAGAGAATTATTGAAAGATGACAAAATGAGTGGCATGGTTTTTGGTATAGAGCAAGAATATGTTATAACCAACCCTACTGACGAACATCCTTTTGGGTGGGATCAATATGAAAATAACACTCCAAACGAACAAGGAGATTATTATTGTGGGGTGGGGGCAGATGTTACAGCGGTTCGTGATCTTTCCGAAACACATTCTATGATATGCAATTCTGCCGGTATACGTATTGCTGGAAATAATGCCGAAGTAATGTTGTCTCAGTGGGAATATCAACTGAAAGAAACTAATGCTCTTGATGCGTGTGATAATCTGTGGCTTTCTAGATTTTTTCTACAGCGCATCGCAGAAAGAATGAAAATGTCAATTTCATATTCACCTAAACTCATAGAAGAAGGTGATTGGAATGGTTCCGGTGCGCATATTAACTTTTCTACCAAGAAAATGAGAGAAGACACAGATATGTCTTATATTCTTTTTCTTTGTTCGTTTTTGGGTGAATCTCACAAAGAAGCAATTTCCCATTACGGTGTTGGAAACGACAAAAGATTAACAGGTAAAAATGAAACATCCAGTTATGAAGAATTTAGTTGGGGAGAAATGGATAGAAGTGCATCTATTCGGATTCCACATTCTACTATAACAAAAGGAAAAGGTTATTTGGAAGATAGAAGACCAGCAGCAAACGTTGATCCATATGAAGCAATAGGGTATTTATCAACCACTCTATTGAAGATTAATGAAGAAATGCTAATCGCTATATAATCATAATAAATCAAATGGAGTATAATGTGTGACCACAAAGACTAATTTTTCATTCGGAATGAGTTTAAAATCTAATTTATCATATTTCAATTATCTGAAAAATGGGTTAACGATAATATCACCACATTTAGAAATTCGTTCATATAAACTTGCTCCAAAGGAAAAATACCCAACATTTGAGAAAGGCAAAGATGTCTATGTTAGGGTATTTTGGAAGAAAGATCCTATTTACGATTTCGTCGCAGAGCATAGTTTTATTTTTCAACTTAACACAAATAAAGATGATAAAAAATACATGAGATTATTTGCAAACCAGAAACTTGAAGTATTTAAAGATGCACTTGAACGAGGAAAAAAGAAGAATAAAAACTGGATGTTGATAAGAACATTAGGTTTCTAGGTGAACATAAAATTAAAAATTCTGACGGAACACCTGTTGTTTATAATAAAGGTGATGTAGTCACTTGCAGGGGGAAAACATATATTGCAAATAGAAACAACGTTTCCGGTTTTTCACCGGAGCATGGAAAAGAACGTGGATGGGAACCGTTTTCTTCAACTGGCACGATGAATTTTACCAACTCAGACGTTGCACCAGAGGTTCCAAACGAAGGGGATCATTGGTTCAATAGTTCTGTTGGTAAGTTATATATTTACATATCAGACCAAGACACCAGCCAATGGGTTGAATTATAGAAAGGAGTTTTAGTTAAGTGGCCCGTAAAAAACGAAACCAAAAGAACAATTTATACAACGAGTATGAAGATGTACGCGATATGAATCGTGGTGGGCAAAGAAAATCAAAAAGAAAGAGAAAGAGATACAATGAGAAGAAATATCTTGACGGTGTTGTGAGAGGTGATATTGATCCCGATGCTTATCAGGATTATATGGAAGGTGGTTGATATTTTGAAATTTTGTCTTGTGAAACGTAATTGGCAAGGTATAATACAACCTGTCAATGATTGGAGATTATATTATGACAACAACAAAAACTGCTTTAACTTTATCAAAGCGAACTCTTGACATTTTTAAGAACTTTGCTTCTATCAATTCAAATATATTGGTAAAACCAGGAAATGTTATCAAAACAGTTTCTCCCATTAAAAATGTAATGGGTAAGGCAAATCTTGAAGAAACTTTTGATGTTGAGTTTGGAATTTGGGACTTAAATAAATTTTTAGGAACTGTTTCCTTATTTAATACTCCTGAGTTTGAATTTCATGAAACTTATGTTATTATTCGAGATACTAACGAAAAATCAGAAGTAACTTACTATTATTCTGAGCCTCGTTTGTTAACAGTAGTAGACAAAGAAATTAAAATGCCAGATACAGTTGTTGAATTTTCATTAACCAACAATACACTCAATGATGTTTTAAGGGCAGCATCTGTTCTTCAGGTTTCAGACATCGCTGTTCGTTCTAACGGGGATGAGATGGAAATTGTAGCACTCGATAAGAATGATCCAACAACAAATAATTATTCAGTGAGCCTTGGGCAACTGCCACACGGAGATCATGATTTTAACTTTTACTTCAAGGCAGAAAATTTTAAGATGCTTATCGGTAATTATGATGTTAGCATTACTGACAAAGTGATCAGTCAATTCAAGAAAGCAAACGATGATGTTACTTATTGGGTTGCGTTGGAATCCGATTCATACTACAATGGGTGACACATGAACACATTAGTAACTGGTGGAAATGGATTAGTTGGTTCCTCTATAGACTCTAAATTCAAACCGACAAGATATGATGTGAACTTGATGAATCAAGATTACATTATCAATTATCTTGTAGAGAATGAGATAGATTCAATCGTCCATTGTGCTGCAAAGGTAGGAGGCATCAAAGCGAACTCCGAGCATCTTGGTGAGTTTTACTATGAGAACGTGGTAATGAACACCAACCTCCTTGAAGCAGCGAGACTTACAGGCGTAAAGAAGGTTGTGTCGTTCCTTTCCACCTGCGTCTTCCCTGCTGATGCGACATATCCCTTAACGACAGATCAGATACATTCAGGAGAACCCCATCCCTCCAATTATGCATATGCTTATGCGAAGAGAATGTTAGAGGTCCAGAGCAGAGCATATCGGGACCAGTACGGATGCAATTTTGTCACAATAATACCTTGTAACATCTACGGTCCACATGATAATTACAATTTGGATTATGGACATGTGATTCCCTCTTTAATTCATAAGTGTTATATAGCAAAACAGAACAACACAGATTTTGAAATATGGGGCACAGGGCTACCATATCGTGAGTTCATATATTCCAAAGATGTTGGTAATATTACACAATGGATATTAGAGAATTATGATGATCCTGAACCATTGATTGTTTCACCAGATGAGGAAATTTGTATCTCTGTCATTGCACAAGAGATAGCACATAGGATGGGGTTTGAGGGAAACATTACATACAACAAAAAGATGGATGGACAGTTCCACAAACCGTCAGACAATAATAAACTGAAATCATTACTTCCCAATTATACATTTGTTCCTATTGAAATGGGTTTACAGAAAAGTATAGATTGGTTCGTTGAGAACTATGAGGATGCACGAAAATGAAAAAAGCATTAATTACAGGCATCAACGGACAGGATGGTTCTTATCTCGCGGAGTTTCTTTTGGAGAAGGGATATGAGGTTCATGGTATTCTCAAGAGAAACTCGGTAGCAGAGAACCAAACTGCTCGTTTAGACAGTTGCTATGATCAATTGAAATTATATTATGGCGACATGACAGACTTATCTTCGTTGATCCACATTCTTGAGAAGGTTCAACCAGATGAAGTTTACAATCTTGCAGCACAGTCTCAT
>Ga0080013_1004782_pt1 | contig 13081 bp, 10 predicted proteins | sample ETNvirenome_6_85_FD_69236 | JGI IMG/M metagenome (GOLD analysis project Ga0080013, IMG submission 69236) | Marine viral communities from the Pacific Ocean - ETNP_6_85 (SPADES assembly) (version 2) | ecosystem: Environmental > Aquatic > Marine > Oceanic | place: Pacific Ocean | collected 2013-06-19 | reverse complement strand
CTCCGAGAGATTTTACCTATAGTTGGACATTATATTATACACAGGACTACGGGGATGAAATACTGCCTGGAGAATACGAAATACGAGTTTGTCACATATATTCGAGAAATGTTGATTTAAGTATTTGGATAACAATTTAAAGCAAAAAAAAGGGGTCTTACGACCCCTTTTTTATTATCCGATAATAGCTATTTACGGAATAAACCCACCAACACCAACAACGCGACTAGCCCAGCGAAACCGGATTCGCCGAATGTGTTTATGATTGATGTCAGGTTACCTATTACATTAACACCAAAGACGCCAGTTCCAAATATTACTTCAGAAACAGCTCCTATGGCTACAAAGGACATAAGTAGATGAGCTATGTCGTCTACCCACCCTTTGACTAATGAGATGACTTCCTTCATTGTTTATCTCCCGTTTGTTATTCTTATCATTTAACAAAAAAGGGATTTTTAACTTCCGTTTTCTGTTGTCGGAACATTCATTCCAACATAAATAAATATAATATATACTATTTTTTCTTTTGCAATATATATGCATCAATTTTTAGGTAATCTGATATTTATTTATGAGTTATAATATCTATTTTTAATACAATACAAGGAAACCAAAATGAGTCAGGATTACGAATTATTTGAGGGTAAATCACTATCATCATTATTCAAAGACATCTATGATAATTCCAAACATAACAAGAAACAACTTGAAGTATTAGTTGGTGAAGTTGCTGGATTTATCAAAGATGGGGATATGGCTATTCAGTTAATTCCTATGATAAAAGAATATTTGGATATAAATGTAAAGAATGATGAACAACTTGTCAAATTGGCAACTGTTGTACAACGATTGATTGCTGCCGAAAACAAAGGTGGTAGTGAATCAGAGTTCGGTTTATCGGACAAAGAGAAAGAACAGTTACTTAAAAGTATAGATAATGTAGTTGTAGATATACAAAAGAAATCAGACGAAATATCAGAAGATATACAAACAGTTAAGGATAATTAAAAATGGGATGGTGGAAATTCGGAAGACGTAAATCTGCCTGGCCCGGGTCGAAGCCTGTAGTGCGTCAGGAAAGGGCATCTGGAGGTATTCTCGGGTTTCATGCGGTTCGACAACTCATTCACGAGGCATTGGCCAGTTATGATCCACCAGAATTTTATGAATTAGAATTGGCAGAGGTAATGGAGGTGATTTTAACAGAAGATCAACTTCCTGAATTAGAAGATGGTTCTGGTAAAGATTGGAACGCGATGGGTGGAGTAAGAGCTAGAGGAATCGAGAGTCAAAAAGATCAATTACCGGTTGATACTCTTATACCTATTTTCCCATTAGATCCTAATAATTCTACTGTTCCAATACGCGGAGAGATGGTAATTTTAGTCAATTTTAAAGAGAAAGGATTTTATATTTCACTATTAAACTTTTTTAATTCACCAAATACTAATTTATTACCAGGTCAGAGTGGGGCCCGTGATGAAGAAATGAGAGAAGAAGATTTTAAATATGAACATTTTGATTTAGAAGATTATGAAAACATACGTAGAATATGGCCCTATCAAGGTGATAATATTTATCAAGGTAGGTGGGGACAGTCTATAAGATTCGGTAGTAATATAATACCTGATTCTCATGAAGATGGAGATTCTACTCAACATTCCCCAAATATTATTATCAGAGCAGGACAATTATTAGATGCGGATGCATTTGGTAAAGGTAGAATAGTAGGGGATTTAAAAAATGACGTCACTTTAAAAAAGACAGTTAAAGAAGATATAAATGCTGATGGTTCTTCTGTTTGGATGACTACTGATCAATCTGTAAAGTTAAATAGAACAAAATCCAATTCTCAAAAACATCGGTTAATGTCAAAAGTTCACAATGATAAAAATCCTATCGATGGTGGAAAACAGATTGTCATTAATAGTGATAGGATTACATTTAATACAAAAAGAAATGAAATAATGGGTTATTCTGCACTTGGAATTGGGTGGGGAACACCTTGGTCATTTACAATTGATGCAGATAGACAATTTTGTGTGTCTACTCCCAGAACTAGATTTTATACTGGAGAATATAGTGTGTTAGTTAGTCCAGATGCTATGGATAGGGTTGTAGGAGGCGGTCATCCAGAAAGTGGAGAGCCTGAACCATTTCCATCCACTTTAGATTCAGCATGTGGAATCTCTATTGGGGAAAAGGTTTTAATATCAAGTGCATGTCCATCATTTTTACAACTTGATGATAAGGCACATTTACAATCTTGTAAGGGTGCAATATTACATCTTGATGATTGTGCAGGATTAAAAGATAACCAAGGTTCATTTTTACGGATAGGCGGAGAGGCCTTGGGTATAACTGGATATGTAAAGGGTAGAGATGATATGGGACAACAACATCTCGTATATGGAGAAGAACTTACAAATTTAATGGATTCTATTTGTAATTCATTTGTAGAATTAGGTGAGGCTATATTGAATTTAACGGCTATTCCAACTGGAGCCGGTCCAAGTGGTCCAATTAGTGGTGGTCCCCCAAATACAATTGCTATAGAAACATGGATAGCCGGAGTAGAAACAATAAGAGCACGGTTGTGTGGCTTATTAATGAAACCAGAGGATGATGAACCTGACGTTCCAAGTCTTTAGGAAAAAATATGGCACTTGATAAGAATACATTAAAACAAAATTTGATTGATAATTTTGAGACTATCAGAAATGATACAGAGGGTAAGTTAACTCAAAAAGATTCTGCAGATGGATTGGCACAGGCCATTGTAGATTATGCAAAAGATGCTGAAGTACAGATTACTGCACCATTTACAACCCCGTATCCAGCTCCAGATCCATCAGTAGTAGGAAAAAAACTTAAAGTTAGTGGTGTGGATATTGGAAAACAGGCACTTGTATCTCAAATTATGGCAAGTTTTAAATTAATGGATCCAACTATGAATTTGATTTCTATAAGTATTGTAACATTTGCCAGTCTTATGTTAAAATTTAGTGATATTACCAACACAATAAATGCAGTGGGAACAACAGTAATGGCAGCCCCACCCATATTTGTACCATCTACTAAAGCAGGAATGGATGGTAAATTAATATCAGATGTTTGTGATGAAATGGCCAAAGCAATTCATACATCATTTAAGGCAAGTATATTTACAGGTACGGGAACAAATGTATTACCATCGGTAGGACCAGTTGTAGGGCCTTTAATTTAGGATAAAGATAAAATTAAAATATTTATTAGATAAGAACAGGAGTTATTAAAATGAAGAAACAGGAGTTAGTAAAAATAATTGAAGCAGTAGTTCGTAAGGAAGTCAAAAAACAAATGAATGAGATATTTATTAAAGAAGAAAATTCATCTTCACTTACCGAATTAGTTTCAAAACCAATATCTGAAAAAGACTTTAAAGAACCTATTAGAAAACAGTATAAAACTAAACCTAAAAAGGAAGTAAATTATACATCAAACAAAGCTCTTAACAAGGTACTAAATGAAACCGTTGGTGGAGTTCCACAGGGAGAAGCTGGAGCATCACAAGTTGGAGGATATGAGGATTATCCTACTTTAAGTGGTGAGGTATTTGATTCGAGTAAAATAAATGATGTTTTGGCGGGTTCAACTGCAGGAGCACCAACTTCTGAAGTCGTAAAACAGAAGAAACGAGATATAGGAGCAGTTCAAACTATTAAGAATGCTAGAGTAAATGTTGATCAAGTTCCAGACCATGTACAAAATGCATTAACAAAAGATTATTCAGCAGTCATGAAGGCGATTGATAAAAAGAAATCTGGTGAAGGATTTCGTCCATAGTGAGGTGAGTTATGGCATTAGATAAACAGTTTTTAAAATATAAACTTGAAAAAATTAAGAATGATAGAATTTGGAAAGACCAAGATGCGGAAACGAAGCGTCGAATACGAAAAGACAACGCTAAAATGGCACAAGAAGAGGCTGATGCGATTCATTCTTATTTAACAGGTGAAGATCCAATAGATGCATTTGATAATAAATCTTTTTTAGAACATAACTTACCAGGTAATTTTTTTATAACCGATAAGGGACAATTAAATGTATTTCAAGTTGAAGGAGCTGGTACTAAAAAATCAAGACTTATGTCTCTGTTACGGAAACATAGAAGTTTTGGTGGAGCGAATCAAGACACTCGTAAAAAATTAAGAATTATTAAAAGGATTTTTGATAGTTTAAATATTATTTTTAAACGAGATAGAATTTCCATAAAGGGTGATTTAGAAATAGAAGGTGATTTATTATTTAAAAGCGAAACCGGAAAACCAACATTGAGTTTAACACCCAGTGGATATGTAGAATTAACAGGAGGTTTACTTTTACAATGGGGAACTGGAACTTCTACATCAGATGATGGAGAATATTTTGATTTTCCAGTAGCATTTCCTAATGAGTGTTTCAATGTTGTTACACAGAGGACGAATGGAGACGCACAAGATATCCTTCCTGTTCAGAATATCACAGCGACTAATTTTGAGATTAATAGAAATTCAGATATTGATGGATCTGAAGGTTTTTATTATCAGGCAATAGGACATTAAGGAGAATATAAATGGGAGCAAGAGAAAAAGATTTAAATCCAGATACTTTTATTGGATTAAAACTTCCATTGGGATATTCAGATTCAGGATATTTCAAACAAACTACAACTACACTTCAACAAGCAAAATATAATATCCTAAATTTGTTAAAAACGATTCCTGGCGAAAGACTTGGCCAACCACTATTTGGATCAAAATTACATCAATTATTATTTGAACCCATGAATGATGACTTTACTGAAGTGGTGGAGGAATCCATTAGAAGTTCTATGGAAACTTGGTTACCATATATAAACATTAAAAAGATAAAAGTTGCAATACCAGACTATAATGTGAATAGAATAAATATAGATGTAGATTTTGGATTATCATTTGAACCCGATAGATTTGAATCCATAACAGTAAGTTTTGATCAATTTGAATCATCTATTAAAGAATAACGGAGAAAGTAAATGGCTACAAAAGGATTAAGTAGAGATGTAAAATATTTAAACAGAGATTTCTCTGCATATAGAGATGGTTTAATAGAATTTGCAAAAACATATTTCCCAAACACATATAATGATTTTAATGAATCAGATCCAGGTATGATGTTCATTGAAATGGCATCATATGTTGGTGATACTTTATCCTATTATATGGATGAACAATTTAAAGAAAGTATGTTAGCTTTTGCAGAAGAAAAGAAAACCATATATGAAATAGCACAAGGGTATGGGTATAAACCAAAACAGGCTTCTCCATCATCTGTAACACTCGATGTATTTCAAACAGTACCTGCAGCGGGATCGGGTGATAATGCAGTACCTGATGAAGATTATTGTGTTGTAATTCCAGCTGGAATGCAGGCCACATCAGATAATGGAACAGTTTTTAGAACATTAGGTGAGGTGATTTTTAGTGATTCAAGTTCATTAAGTCCTAGAAAAGATTCTCCATTTGAATCATATGAAAATAATATTACAAAGTTTTTGTTGAAGAAACAAGTAACGGCAGTTAGTGGGACAACTACTACTGAATATATAAACTTTGCAGCGGCAGAAAAATATAGAAGAGTTGCACTTACAAATTCTCCTGTTTTAGAAATAATTTCAGTAACAGATAGTGATGGAAATATTTGGTACGAAGTTCCATTTTTAGCACAAGATACGGTATATGCAGATTTTCAGAATACAGAAAATAATTCACCTGATTTAGTTAATGGTAGAAATTTTGCACCATTTTTATTAAAACTTGTAAAAACATCTAAACGATTTAAAACTTTTATTAGAACCGATGGTAGAACTGAAATGAGATTTGGTTCTGGAGTAGCAGCAGGTGCTGATGAAGAAATTATTCCAAATCCAACTAGTGTTGGTTCTAATTTACCAGGAACACCCACCTTTCTTGATACAGCTTTCGATCCAGCAAACTTTTTAAATACAGAAACCTATGGTCAATGTCCAACTAATACAACACTTACAATTAAATATTCTTATGGTGGTGGACTCGATGATAATGTAGCATCTAATAGTATTACGAATATTACTTCATTACAATCTGAATTTGATAGTTCTTATGTTTTAGATGATGATATAAAAACAATTACTCAAAGGTCTGTAGCAGCAACAAATCCATATCCAGCAACTGGAGGAAGTGGAGCAGAAACTCTTGAGAATGTTAAAGTAAATGCGGCAGCATATTTTCAGGCACAAAGTCGGGCAGTAACTAAGGATGATTATATAACTCGTGTTTATTCGTTACCACCTAAATATGGTAATATAGCAAAAGTTTATATTATACAAGATGAACAAGTTGCAGCCGTAGGAGAAAATGAAGCAGATGATAATTCATCAGCCGGAAAGACCACAGCGAATCCATTTGCATTAAATATGTTTATGTTAGGATTCGATGGATCTAAAAAATTATCTAGATTAAACCAAGCTGTAAAAGAAAATATAAAAGTTTATTTAAGTCAGTATAGAATGATGACTGATGCAGTTCAATTAAAAGATGCGTGGATATGTAATGTTAGTGTTGATTTTGCTATACTTACTAAGAGGGGGTATAATAAAAATGAAGTATTATTAAAATGTGTTGATAAATTAAAATTATATTTTAATACAGAAAAGTGGCAGATAAATCAACCTATAGTTTTAGCTGATGTAGCATCTGAATTATTGAGTGTAGAAGGAGTAGCTACTGTAGTTAAACCCCGAGAAGATAGAGATGAATTGATTATAGTTAATAACAAGTGGGGGTCAGCACAAGGATATTCTAATAATATATATGATGTTGGAAGTGCAACTTTTAATGGAGTAGTCTATCCAGCCGTTGACCCATCAATTTTTGAAGTTAAATATCCTGATACAGATATTCGGGGTAGAGTATTGGGAGACATCTAATGCATTATTTTGAGTACGCAACAAAAGACACAACATTATATGAATCAAGTGCAAGTATGAATACTGGACTTGATGAAATTCTTGAGATTAGAAAAGATATGAATGAAGATGCATCCGTTGTAAATGTTTCACGGGCACTTATTAAATTTGATTTAACTTATATTTCTCAGTCTGTTTCATCAGGATTAATTCCATCAGGGTCGAGTACAAGATATTATTTAAATTTATATGATGCCAATTCAACACAATTAAATATATCACAAACTTTATATGGATATCCAGTAAGTCAATCTTGGGAAATGGGTTCAGGAAGATTGGATAGTGCACCAAGGATTACAGATGGGGCAAGTTGGAGATATAGAGATAATGATGAGGATGAAACTCCTTGGTTTGGAACTTATAATTCACTTCAAGGAAATACTTTTGCAAGTGGAACTTTAACTATATCAGATGGAGATTTTCATAATCAAGAAGTTACTATTGGTGGAGTGGATTTTGTATTTGTAAGTGGTTCAACTTCTGTATTTGATAATAGTTCAGCAGAAATATTTGTAACATCAGGTTCAACTACTGGTAGTTCTGTTACAAGTTTGAGAGATGTTATTAATAATAGTAGTTCATTACATTCCTTACCTATCTCTGCTAGTGTAGTTGGTAGTAATCCAGATTATTTAATTTTATCTGGAAGTTCTGCAGGAACCAATTCTAATTTAAGTGCAGTATCATCGTCAGTTTTATTTACATTTGATGGTACTGAATCAAAGGCATTAGAAGGCGGAACGGATACAACCGTTACATTATCAGGTGGTGGTGGATCTTGGTATAGTGGGAGTGGATATGAAGCTTCTCAATCTTTTACACATGAAGCTGCCGATGTTAGAATGGATGTATCTGATATTGTAGGTAAGTGGTTAGACAGTACAGTTCCAAATGATGGATTTATGGTAAAGAGAAGTGGTAGTATTGGAAATTCAAGTGCACTTGTTGAAGAAGGAAATTCTACAAAATTTGGACACTTTTCATTTTTTGGTAGAGATACACATACAGTTTATCAACCAAAATTAGAAGTTGTTTGGGATGATTCCAAGTGGATTACTGGTTCATTATCAGCACTTTCTAATACTGATATTGAGGATATGGTTTTTTATATGAAAGGATTACGTCCAGAATATAAAGAAACTTCAAAAGTAAAATTTAGAGTAGTTGGTAGAGAAAGGTTTCCTGAAAAGACCTATGTAACAAGTGGATATAGTACAGGATATACAACGGTTAAAACTTTACCAAGCGGAAGTACTTATTATCAAATTAAAGATGCCTATACAGAAGATGTTATTGTTCCATTTGGTGATGGAACAAAGGTAAGCTGTGATTCAACTGGAAATTATTTTAACTTGTGGATGGATGGATTACAAGCAGAAAGATTTTATAGAATAAATTATAAAATAGTAAGTGGTAGTGGAACCGTTGATGAAACTGTAACGTATTTTGATGAAAAACATTCCTTTAAAGTAGTGAGATAAAATATGCCATATACTACAGAAGAATTAAAAACTAACGATTATTATCAAAATATAGCACGAAGGGACGAGGCTAAATACTCAGACCTTATACAAGAAAGAACTACATCTGGAAATACAGAAGGTGGTATTTTACGTGATATTAATTCTGGAACTATTATTTTATTTGAAAATATAATTCCAGGAGAAGGAACAGATGGAACAAGTCATAAGAGTAACTATACTCTAACTTGGACGCGAGGATATTTTGAATATGAAAAAGATGAAACAATAAATAAAATATTAGAAAGAGAATTTACGGAATTCTAATGGCAAAGAAAAAATATTTAACTACAGATCCATTAACTGGGAAATTATCAAGATTAAAAGCAAAAGATTTGCCTATGATTGGATTAAAAGGATTAGATGATGGTGATCCAATAGCAGAGTTTGGTTCACTTACAAATGATATAATAGAATATTGTGTATATGATACAGAGGATAATTATATTGATTCTGGAGAACTTGAATATCCATTACCAGCTAATTTAGATGTAGGAGAACACGTTAGGAATTTAGGATTTGAACGGGGAACTTATAAAATAGTATATAATTTTCTAAGACAAATTGGTGGTTCTAATAGGACTGTTTTAACTAAAAGATCAGATAAAACTCTTTGGAAGGGGAATTATTATATAGATACGAATGGTAAAATTTATGCTGGTAGTATAGAATATCCCGAACTTGATGATGACCAAAATATAATAGAACTTTTATTACAAGATGATAAATATTTTTTACAAAAAATATCTCCATCTAGAACTGAAATAAGAATAAGACCAAATCCAGCTATAAATGATCCTGAAATGAATGAACAATTTAGATTGTTGGGTTATTCTTGTTTATCTTATTCTGACGCCAGTGGAGAATCTCATATAACTTTTAGTGAAGATGGTAAAACTACTACAATAAATGGTGGAAGTATATCATTAACACAGGCAATGGTAGGTGGGAGTCTTATTATAAGAGACGCTTTTGTTATAGATTATGAAGGAACTCCAGAAGTAGTTTCAAGATATGTACCTACTATTGAAACTGATACGTCCCCATCTTCTAAAAATTTTATTACTAATGGCCATTTTGCAGATTTAAATGGAGATGAAAATGGAGATGATGTTGCAGAACGAACAAGTCCAGACTCATGGCCAATAAATGAAATAGTTGAATTTGAAAATCCAGGTCATAGTAAATATTGTTTACGAATGACTTCGGTAGGTGGTGATGCTGGTAATCAATATAGGATGAGAATAAATGATCTTATTGTTGGTGAGGCTTATATTTTAAGTTGTTGGGTAATGTGGACAGATGATTGGGATAGTTTAACAGATCAAGGTATTTTCTTTGTAAGAAAGGCAGATGTAATAACAAATATTTTAAATTATCCAACTCATGGTATAGTTTCTGAAGAAAAAGTAATTAACGGAAAAACGTGGAACCGAGTACACGCAAGTTTTACAGCGGAAGAAGATACAGTATATTGGATACTTGGATATAATAATGGAAATACTGCCGGTTATAGATATTTCACAGATATTCAGTTAGAACCAGGAAGTATAGATGGTAGTCCGAGTCCATATATGGTTAATGAAAGACCTGCAGAAGTAGATACACCCAATACTGGATTAATTACATTTGTTGATGATAATAAAGTAGAGGGTAAATTTTCAGAAGAAGATAGTGGATTTACTCCACTTATGAATGGTGGTACACTTACTATTAAAGATGCTTATGTGATAGATGAAGTTTTTAGTCAAGATAATGCTAGAATTGTAATAGATGATATTCCATTAAAAAATCCACTTGCAACCGATATTAAAAAATATGAAAGAGAATTTAGAGTAAGTCCATTTCATGGAGGTGGTACAAATAGAATTTGGATTAGAGTTGATAATACTTTTACAATAACTTCTTTTAATTCATTAAATGTTCCAACAGTTATTGGTACTACAGATGGTGTAGCGGGGGCCTATAAAGAGTCTTATACATATGCCTTACCAGATGATTTGGAAAGATTAGAAATACAAACTCGTAATAATACAAAAGGAGCTGGATTTCTTGCAAAAATAAAATGGAATGGAAGTATAATTAGAACGGGAGATGGTGAAGGTAGTTATGAAGATGATGAAGATTGGCAACGAGATCATGATGGTGATTCAGGGGAAACTGATATTCCCGAAGTTATTTATACATCTACTAATTCTTCAGGTCCTTTTCAAATTATATCAAACTCTACTAATGCAGAAGATTTAGATTGGAGAGAAATTCCAAGAATGAGTACTGCAAAAGCACATAACCAATTAAAAGATTGTGATTGGGTTTGGTCAACTGAAATGAGCACTAATCAAGATTTAGTTTGGCAATGGACACCAGAAACTTCTGTAATCGATTTAATTTGGCAATGGTGGGATCCAGTTTTACATTCAGATGCAGTGCAACCAGAGGGTTGGGGCGAAGGATTCAATTCATTTAATTGGGGTGGAGTAGAAGCAAGAAAAAATGATAGGTCAAGGTGGCATACTGGATGGTTAGGATATCATGCTAAATGGATACAAGGTGAGGGTCAGTTTGGTGAAACTTGTATGAAGTTTATTGATAAGAATACTCAATTCGGTGCACCAAATCATGTTGATTATCAAGGTATTCATAAAACAGGATTTAATACAGATACAGACCAACCTTCTACATTGGCACATAGGTGGATGGGAATTTCACAAACATTACCACATACAATGGCTGCACAAGGACTTGAAACTGGTAATAAAATTACAATTAGTTGGTGGCAAAAATCAGATACTATAAATAAAGGTGCAATGGTTGGGTTACATCATTATAGAAAAAGTGATGGAAATCCATACTGGGGTACTTGGGCAGGATATCACCCAGCAACAGAAGAAGAAGGTAGTTTATCGGCAGGAGAAAGAGAATTTTTAAGATATGCACCAGTATCAAAGGTAGGAGAATGGGAGCAAGTTAGTTATACGGGGGTTGTTGAAGAAGATTGGGATTTACATAAGGCAAGTACTCTTTATATATATGGACATTATGGTCCAGAAGGAATTTTATGGGTAGAAAGTCCTACCATTCAATTAACAGAGTCAAGTACAAAAGTTAATAGAATACCAGTAACTGCAGATTTAGTTGCAGAAATTGATACTTTTGTAGGTAAAAATACTCTTATGTTAAAAGAGACATACGCCGATTTAGCTCCTGATAATATTGTATCAGATAACGCTACAAATATAAGATCATTTAATGAATTTACTGAATTTTATGTTGATTATACTTCATCTCTTTATAGTGCTACTCCAGTATATGGTTCATTTAGAGGAGATATTGAGAGTATAAATGGAAATGAAATTACTTTGATGGACGGAAACTCCTATCAAGAATTAGGAGAGGTAGCAGGACATGATTTTGAAAAGTATCCATTAGATGGAAATGATAAGTATCCATTTAGTAAATGGTTTATTCAATATCCACAAGATAAGAGTGAGGATTTAAGTAAGTTAGTTAGATTGGGACAAAAAAACAGTTTTAATTTAATAACTAATTTTAAAATAGATACAACAACTTATTCTGAATATCCATATTCAATTGTTTATAAATTATATGAACCACTTCCAGATAGTGTTCAAGAAAAAGATTTTGTTACTATTGTTAAAGAAATTATTCCTCCCGTAGAGGAGACCTGTACTTTAATTCCATTTATAGAAGAATGGATAAGTGATATAGTTCTTAGAACTCCAGAATTTCAAAGTGTTACAAGTCCAATAGGTGCTAGGCAAACAAAATATAAAACTTATAATGAATTAACAACAACTGATGGTGGAATACAAGAAAGTATTGAAAATGAATTATTAAGTGGTAGTTTGAGTGCTGATATTAATATAGATCATAACCAGTTTTCAAATTTTATTCATTTTGGTTCTGCAGAAAAACGACTTAGAAATTTTAAATTTAAATTAGATTCAATAGAACAGTATACAGATAGAAGTTCGTCTTTAGCAGGAACTAATAGTGGTTCAATAGGAGAACCGATTGGTAGATTTAGTGTTAAAGCAGATCCAGGAGCAGGTGGTTATTTAAGTGTTTCGGGGTCTGAAGATCCACATCCGCCATTTACTCCAGTAAGTGGTTCTTTAAGTCAGATTCAAGTATGGGAAAAGAAACGCCGTGAAGTTATTAATAACTTTGATACTTTTGAAAAATATATGTTTAATCAAAGTTCTTCGTATTCAAGTGAGTCTATTGGAATATTTCATGATAATGCATGGCCTAAAGAAAGTGGAAACGGAACATATTCATATCCATATGTTCTTTATAGAACTTCACAATCAGCAGCTACAACTTGGTATTCAGAACAATTAGTTTCTGCATCTGATTATGATAAAGCAAATAAGAATAGAGTTAGAAGTCACTTACCAATGTTTGTTCAAGATGATGATGAAAATGCAGTATTTCTTAATTTTATAGATATGATTGGTCACTATTTTGATGATATTTGGGTATTCATTAAAGCGATGACTGATGTTCATGATAAGAGAGATAAACTTAC
>Ga0080013_1004781_pt1 | contig 13082 bp, 19 predicted proteins | sample ETNvirenome_6_85_FD_69236 | JGI IMG/M metagenome (GOLD analysis project Ga0080013, IMG submission 69236) | Marine viral communities from the Pacific Ocean - ETNP_6_85 (SPADES assembly) (version 2) | ecosystem: Environmental > Aquatic > Marine > Oceanic | place: Pacific Ocean | collected 2013-06-19 | reverse complement strand
TTTAGGGCTTTCAATGTCTGGAAACACTATGACAGCCTATATGGTAAAAGCAATTCAAGAATTATCAGCTAAGGTAGAAGCCTTAGAAAACGCATAACAAACGGGAGAATCAATGAGTAATAAAACAGAAAAGAAAGAAGATGTAGTAAAAAAAGAAATTGACTATAAAACCAAATGGAAAGAAGCTAGAGAGAATTTAGTGGTACAGCTAAAGGATCACTTAGAGAAGTCTGAATACCATAAAAATATGGCTACTAAAGCTCAGGGAGCTTTGGAAGTAGGTGATCAAATATTTGCAGAAAGGGAGAAAAGTGACAGTTAAAGAACTAATGCAACGTGTAGGGATGACTCAAACAGGTCGTGCTCTGGCATATATTAAGGATGGCCTGGATGAAATGAATATGGTTGCAGAGACACATGTTTCTATGGATCGTATTAATATTTCTGAAAATCAGAGGTTTTATAATATGCCAAACGATATGATTAAAGTAATTGATGTGCGCTGTAAAAATCATGGTAATGCGGCAAATGAATACAGAAGCATACCTAGAACTATAAACCCACCATCAACGGAGGATTCAGATGGCATCTAGTAAATTTTATGCTTATTATGTGAGGGGTCGGAAGATAGCGCTCATACAGCACGACGTTACGCTGGGAAGTGGTCAAACCTTAAGCCAGCCAGGATTAAACGCAGTTGGTGCAAGGGGTGATGTATCATGGAAGAGTCCATCAGAGACTATTACAGAAGGACTAGAAATTGAATACGCATATAGCCCTAAGTATAGCATAACTACTGCAGCGACCACTCAGGCTAATAAGTTTTATATTAACGGCTGGACAGTTGTAGATGGCTATTTAACTTTTTTAAGGTCACATAGCGCAAGTGTTGCAAATTGGGATGCCAGTCCATATAGTGCGGTTGGAGATGATGAACATATAGTAGTCAGGGGAAGCTCAAGATGGAGCGGACTACACAAAATTAAGGCAGGTGGGACTGATGGCACGCTACAAACATATACTAAGGTACACCAGTCTGTTGTAGTGGTGTCTGGCAGTAGCAATATAGATATAGCCGCAGAGGCATCTAGCAAGGCTTTAATATCATCTAACGATGCAAGTAATATATGGCTTAACAGCTTGTTTAGTGCTGGTGATTATATATTTGTGGCTGGCGCTGCAACAGCTCATAATAATGGATTCTGGAAAGTAGATTCTGTAGCGTCGGATGCGTCAGCTGAGTCGTCATCAGGTATTTATGTAAAAAATAGATATTATTGTTATGACTCTGACAACACTTTAACCACAGAAGGCGAAGATACCACAGTCGATACTACGGCTCAAGCCAATGGAAGTATCACCATATATAAAGCTTATAGAGATTTCTGTTATTTAATATCAGACATAGACACCCTTGATGATGAGGCTGATGTAATTGATATTCCAGACTACCTGGCTCAAGCATTAGTTTATTATGTTAAGGCTAGGATAGCAGAGGATAGAATGGATTTAGAGAAAAAAGAATATAATATGCGTGAGTTTAATCGTTTACTAGAAAAGAATGAGAGTTCCAAAATTTGGGGAGCTCGACGGATAGGCTCAGACGAAACAGCAATAAGGTAATAATAACAGCCCATTCACGCCAGTCATGGCTTAGGGCAGGAGGTTAAAATGGCAAATAGAGGTTTACATGAGTTCACGGTTCAAGAGGCGAGAAATTTTGTTGCTTTTGGCTCGTGGAACTATGAGAATATAACAGGGATAGCAGGTGATACAGATTATCATGCATCAACCTATATAACATCAGGCACTCCAGCAAAAAAAGTTGTTATATATATGGAGCCAGGTGATACAGCCTCAATAGACTCTGATGATGTAATTACTATTAAGATTAACGGTGAAACTGCCACAGGGAAAGAAGTAAAGATTGATGCAGGAGATTTACCGTTTACTTTAACAGGATTGACAATAACTTCATTGGCTTTAAAGACTGATGACGCAGATAGTGGTGAAGCGCTAAGCGTTTTATCATTTCATTAGGAGATAATTATGGCTAGCAGAGGATTACATGAATTTACCGTTCAAGAGGCGGACAATTATGAGGCATTTGGTGATTGGTATTATGAAGAGATTGATTTAAGGACTGCTTATGCGTGGACTACAGCTGCGAATATCTCAAGCGGAAAAGTTGCTAAGCAGATTACAATATATATAAAACCTGGCGTTGGTGCTGCTGATACAGCAGACGCATTGACGTTGTATCTAAATGATACAGTAACTGCTTCAGGGAGCCTTGTTAATGATGCTGATTTTAATAACAGTGAATCTACATTTGTAGTTGATGATGGTAGTGATTTTACAGCAGGAGATGTAATATTAATTAATTCAGAATTACTATATATTAGCGGCATTTCAACACACACCCTTACTGTCACAAGAGGATATGGGAATAGTGTTGCAGTGGCTCATGCAGATGATTCGATCGTATATAAAGTTGGAACTCCTGCTAATCATAGTGCTTCAAGTTCGTCAAATCCACTTATAAGGCTGGATGTAAATAATCTTCCGTTTAAAATATCTGGTGTTAGTATTAATCAGTTATCCATACATAATGCTGGAGCAGATTCAGGTGATGCGGATGATTATGTGTCTATCCTTTCATTTTATTAGGAGATATTATGGCTGAATTTGGAAATGGTAGAAAAAACAGAGTTCCTGTTAGTCGGGATGATATTAAGCAGGCTATCAAAGATGCTAATGCAAGGCTTAAGAAGGCTAATGAAAAGCTAGATAAAGATATATCTGATAAGAAGAAGTCTCTTGCATCTGCAGGTAAGGAAATAGTTTCCTGTTGTAAAGAGCTCAAATCAATAGCATCTGAAATAGAATCGGCAAAGAGTGATGCTCTTGAGGCTAAAGCGGAGGCCAGCAAGGAACGCGCTAAGCTGTCTAAGTTAAAGACACAAGTCGCTGAGGCTGTCTCAAGTGAGGATAAAGCTCAGTCACGTCTTATAAGTCTTACAAAAGAATCTGGACTATTAGATAAGAAAGTGGCTAAGATGAATGATGATCTAGCTATCACATCTTCACTAAAGTCAGAAATTAAACTATTAAAAAGTGACATAAAGATCAATACAGAGGAGTTAGCGCAAGTTAAAAGCGAGGCTGAGGGCTTTAAAAACGAGCTATCGCAATTAAAGCCAGAATCTGCTAAGAAGAAGAAAGCTCATAAAGCATTACTTGCCAAGCTTGACGCGGAAGCTAATGCCAAGCAGAAAGAATTAGATGCAGTAGACAACGAGCATGTAATTAAAATGGCCGAGCTCAATACGCGGCTCAGAGCGCTAAGGGAATCGGTGGAAGATAAAGAGCAAGAAGTCGAGACTATGGATTCATTAATAGGGAAGAAGGAACAAGAATTTATAGAGTGGGAATCCAAGTGCAGACAAGCAGAACATATGCTTATGAAGGCAAAAGAATTAGCCGATGGTGAAATAGAACGCTCTAAAAAAGAAATTGATAGACAGCAAGAATCAGCCAAGAGATGGAAAATTGGGTTTTTTGAAGAGATTGCCAGAGTCAAGCTTAAAAAGAAAATAGAGAATATAGATATGGCAGGTCTCAAGGAGGCTTTTGATGTCTAACGTAGGACACGGAATATCTAGACAGATTATTGATAGTGATGGCGATGTCGTTACGGTCACTAATAATCGTCTTGACGTAAATGCCACCGTTGGAGTTGGTTCAAGTACATTTACAACTTATGCGCAAGATACATCTGCAACCAGTGCTGCAACAGTATCTAGTTTAATAGGAGCTACAGTTACTACCTGTAAAGAAATTATCATACAAGCTGATTTTGATAACGCTAGTTTTATTATGGTAGGGGATGGAGGTGTATCAAGTGATGATACAGAAGGAATACGATTGCAGGCTGGAGATATGTTAGCACTTCCTATATCTTCAACTGATAATGTTTCTATACGCGCAGGAGATACCAGTCAAAAATTTAACTTTAGTATTATTACATAATGGCAACTAGATTAATAAAAGATCATCATAGTCTTACCAGAAATCTAAAGCTTAATGGTAACTATATCTCCAATGATGGTGGAGATGAAGGTATTACTGTTAGTGATGCAGGAGTCGTTACAGCTAGTAGTCAGATTGATATAGGCAATATGTCCCTTACTACAAGTGAGTTAGATATATCAAGTGGAGATTTTACTTTAGACGTTGCTGGCGATATTGCTATGGATGCTGCTGGTGGTGATGTAAATATAACATCAGCAAATGTTGCGATTGATACTACAAAGAAACTATATCTTGATGGGGGTGGTGATACATATTTACTTGAATCTGCTGCTGACCAAGTGATATTCTGGGTGGGTGGTGATAGACTACTGTTGCTAACCGAGGGAGGAGATGATGGAAATTATGTGCAGTTTAAGGCTGCTTGTGCTGGATTTACCAGACTTGAAGCAACCTTTGGCACAACTGGAGCTTTTGCATTTGGTGATTTAGGTGGGACAGATGATACAGACATAGATTTTAGGTCTACTAATAAATGGAGGCTTGAAATGACAGGTGATATTACTAATATGAACTTGATTTTTCCTCCCATATCAGGTAATTTCTTATTAGTCTGCACAACTGATGGTGACCATGATGTAACAAATTGGAAGGTATATGAATCGGATGAATCTGCTGCAACTACTACTGATGTAATGTGGGCTGGTGGGAATGTTCCTGTTTTTACAAATAATGGAGTAGATATAGTTTCATTTTATTGGGATAAAAATGAACAACAAGCCTATGGAGTTGCCTCTTTGGCATTTGCTACACCGTAATGGGATTTAAAGATACAACACTAACTTTTGAAGATGATAAAATTATTACTGATGACAATTCAGAGGTTATGATGAATTGGGAAGCTCCAATAATGGAAAAGAGTGCAGAATACATTTGTCAAAGCAAAGGAGATATATTAGAGATTGGGTTTGGTATGGGTATTTGTTCTGATTATATACAAGCACAAGATGTTAATTCTCATACTATAGTGGAGATACATCCACAGATAATTGAAAAACTTAAAGTATGGGCAGATGGCAAAGATAATGTTACTATAGTAGAAGGTGATTGGAACAGTGTTGAACTTGGAACTTATGATGGAATATTTATTGATACCTATGGAGATGAGAATTGGAGTGAGTTTAAAGATTTCGCTATAGCTAAAGCTAAAGATGGTGCAAAGATAACATATTGGAATAACTTTACTGACAATAGAAATGAGCATGATTTTGATAGTGTAAGTTTTGAAGAAATATCAGTATCTCCAGAAAGTAATGGTTATGTCAAGCTTATAGATAAATATTATATGCCAAAGGTGGAACTATAATGCCTACTGTTTATAGTACAGCGAGTTTAGATGGATGGATTCTGCGTGAAAGTACAGTAGACTGGGATGATGCACGGCAAAAGGATGAAGGCACAGCTTATTCATCATCAGACGCAAAGATTGCTACTGCTTTTGGAACTGCACATGATCCAACGAGGGGAGGCGGTGCGAGATGGCGTGTTTGGAGATCGTTTGTGCAATTTGACGGCAGAGGTATAACAGATAGTGTATATTCTGCCACTTTAAGTATATATCCTCGTCAAGGTAATACTGCTGATTTTTTTGTTGTTAAGGCAGATGATATTGAATCAGGATTTGATCTCACTACATTTGATGATATAGATGGCTGGACTGCCTCTGGAGATCAAGAAGGTAATGTAAGAAAATATTCTGCTGAATTTGATGTAAGCGAAGATTGGAATCTAAGTGCATATAATGAAATAGCTTTAAATTCGAATGCTATGGTTGACATGACAAGAAATGCATTTTTTACTATATGTTTAATAGAATCTGTGCATGATTTAAGAGATAGTGAACCTGCTCTTGGAGCATCAGCCAACTATACTGGGATGTTTTATGCAGACCAATCAGGGACAACCTACGATCCTAAAATTGATTATGAAATATCAAATGCAACATTTTTTGGAGCAAACTTTTAATGGGAAAGATAACTAAAAACTTTACTACTGATGAAATGAAGTGTCCATGTTGTGATAAATGTGAGATGGATGATGAGTTTATGGCTAGCTTACAGAAAACAAGAGAACAATGTGGCTTTGGATTTCGGGTCAATTCAGCTTATCGTTGCGCAGAATACAATAATAAGGTGTCTAATAATACCAGGGGACAGCACGCAACAGGACAGGCAGTAGATATAAGCATGAAAGACAGATATAAAAGATTTAAACTATTAAATAAGGCTATTGAGATCGGTTATTTTAAAGATATAGCCATATCAAAGACGTTTATACATCTTGGCAAGGGTAATGTTAAGAATGGAGTGGGGGTCTATTAAGGAGACGAGATAATAGTGTAAAAGGGCGCGGAACTGTGAAACATTTTATAGAGGTTAACGATGGATACACTAAAAACAATAATTAAATCTCCTGTTGGCACGGTATTTGAGGGAGCTGCAGGGATATTGCTTACACTTTGGGACAGATTGCCTGAGATACTAAGGCTGTTAATAGGGGTTGCAACTCTTATTCATATTATTGTCAGGATAAAAAAGGACATGAAATGATATGTCCCTATTGTATAAGCGGTATTACAAAGGCGTTAGAAGAGGACAAGTATGCATGCAAATCATGCGGAAAAACATTTTACGCTCCAAACGAAAGCTTAGTAACTGAAGAGCCTTGCTTGGACATAGAGCCAGGCAAGGTATTCAAAGTCAAGTCTGACAAAACTATTAAAATTCATTGCGCAACTGATGTTCATCATGGGGCAAAAGAGCATCACTATGAAAAGTTTAATAGTCTGATAGAGGAAGTTGATTCCGACCCAGATGCAAGATGGTTCTTAAACGGTGATAATATAGAGTTTATTCCACCTAATTATAAGATCTCCCAGAGGGGTCAGGTAATGGAGCCAGATGAACAGCATCTCACTTTTATAAAAAGGATCGAGAAGATTGCCGATAAGTTATTGTTTATCAGGGGCGGTAATCACGATATGGCAAGAAGTGTCAATATGCTGGGCGTGGATATATGTAAGCTCATGGCAGACAGATTGATGGTTCCATATTTTAGAATGCCTGGATATTCAGAAATACAGGTTGAGGATAGAAAATGGCACATGGTGTCAGGGCATGGGAAAAGCGGGGCAAAGAACGGAGACTTGGAACTTGATAAGATGGCGGCAGTATATAGTGACGGTGATGTCTTTATATTAGGACATAATCATCAATTATATGCAAAGCCAATAGATAGTGTTATGGTAGATAATGACGAGGAAAGATTACACAGAAGATGGTATTGTCGAGGTGGGAGCTTTTTGAAGTACGCAGACTATGCACGCTATAGTTTTTTTCCTATAGTTCGCGCAGGCTGGGTTACAATGGAATTTGGAGTAAATGAGATCAAAACATGGACGAATTAAATGGACAATTGGATACAAGATTTAGGTGTGGTGGGTGTTTTGTCGGTGGCTTTAATGTTTATATTAAAGTATTTGACTCAAACAATGTCATGGGAAATAAAGAATCTGCATGATATTTTAATTAAGTTAATAGATAAAACGAACGCCCTGAAAGAAACATTAGATAGGCTGTTCAATGGAAGAAAATGACATACTTAAAAGGATTGAAAAATTAGAACAAAATTCACATCCGCCTGTTTCATGGCAGAAAAAGATAGAGGGAATTATCGAAAGGGTAGATTTGCTTACAAATCTATATGGTGAGATAATCAACAATCTAACAAAACAAAAGAAGTAGAACCTTCAAAAACAATTAATAAATTATTATAAGGAGAATAACATGGAATTTTTATCAAACAACTGGGAATATGTACTTATCGGCATACTATGTGTGGATAAAATCGTAGCGCTTAGTCCGTCTGAGTGGGATGATTTAATATGGACTTCAGTCAAGAAAGCTCTATACAAGATGGTAGGTAAGTAGATGTTAAAAAGAATGGTAGCAAAATACGTTGCTAAACACGGCCTTATACCAATTCTTAAGAAGGTTGGGGATATTGCTGTTGGAGTAACTAAATCCAAAAAGGACGACGAAGCTTGGGCTAAAATCAAAAGGGTGATTGATGATTTAGATGGCTAAGCTAACCTTCACGATAAACGATTTCAGCGGTGGTGCTAACGGGTACGTCGACCCGTTAGACATCGCTGATAACGAATTGGCTCAGTGTCAAGGCTTTAAAGCAGAGTCAGGCATAGTGTCTGTACTCGGAGATATGAAAGGTGCGTATACTCCTTCTTCGGCAAATAGTTCTGACTCAATAGCAATAGAGCCTGGATATGGTATATTTGCATTTGCGCATGATTATGATAAAGATGGCGATCTAAATACAACACAATATCTAGTTTTAATGGATGGTGTTACATTTGATGTATATGATGATGATGGCGATGCATGGCTAGCATCTCGATTCAATCTAGGAACAGTAGCTGTTAGTGGTGGAACTGGTGAGGGTGCTGGTTTTGCAGAAAGTGTAAAGCCATGTTTCTTTGTGGCAGATGGAGCGCTTCGTGTTTCTCCAGGGAATTTTGATAATGAGATGGATAATGGAGAAACAGTAGATGGGGCAATAGCTGCTAATGCAGTTTATGGAGCATACCATACTATTACTGTAGATGCAAACACGGCTTCAGATCATATGACTGCGGGCGATACTATTAGAATATCAAAACAAGAAATGATCGTTCTTAAAGTTGTAGATGTAGGAGGTGGTGATGACACAATACATGTTGCTAGAAATATGACTGGAACATTTACATCTAAATTGGCTAATAACGCTACAATATATTCAATGCTAGAGACTAGATGGCGGGGTATAGTAATACGTAGAAATTTTGCTGATGTTACAGCAGATGGATCATTTACGGAATGGTATTCTACATATTCTAATCCAAGACCACCAGTCTTGCATGATGCTGCTATTGATTATGACGGTGTTACCAACCATACAATGTGGCCATTTTTAGTTGCATGGTATAAAGAAGATGCAACCCCACTTAATGATGGCAATGCTGCTGGAGTATTAAATGTCGGATGGTTTGAAGATACTGACAACCCTGATGCCACATGGGATGGTGCTGTTATCAATCTTTATGTAACTGCCTTATATGATGATGCTAAGCAAGAGTCTCAACCTCATAAATATGTTGCAGCTACTATAACAGTGCCAGAAGCAAAAGAGCTTGCTGTGTGGATTGGTGTTGAATATATTGATGATGGAGGAAATAGTTATAGGATAAATAAGCGCGTAACAGGTGCTAGATTATACTATGAAGACACTACTAATGACCCAGGAATTTTATTTCAACTTTTAGAAATAGATTTTGAAAAAGGTTGCAAAAAGGCTGAGGCTGAAACATTTTCAGCTTGGGTTGAAGATGATGCCGATATATCAGTAGGCTGTCCTGCAGTTGCAGGAGCGGCACATGGAAGCAGGACAGGAGCTAATGTTTTTATATTTGAAACTCCTCCTAAAGCATTTACATATGAATTTAATACTGGCTATCCACCAGATATTAATACACATGCTAGATATAAAACAGCTGTTGTCGCTAATAGACGTTTATTTGTGGGCAATGTATATCAAAGCGGTAAAGCAAACGGTGACAGAATGATAAGTTCTCCAATTAATAAATTTGATATATTGCCAGAATATGGAGATTATGTTATTGATGCAACAGTAGGAGATGGTGATGAAATAATAAAACTTGAGGCATATGCAGATAGAATATTACAGTTTAAAAAAAGAACTTTGTATATTATAAATGTAGGCGGTGGTCTTGGTGAAGAATTTATAGAGTCTCAACATAGAAATATGGGGGTAGAAAATCCATCTCAAACATGCATGACAGAGTATGGAGTAGCTTGGGTTAATGCTCATGGTGTATTTATGTATGATGGGCAAGAGATAACTGACTTGACTAGAGAAAAACTACAGCTGACTAATACAACAGCAACAGAGAGACCACGTGCACTCAATATCATAGAGTCTAATATTCCACTAATTGGATATCATCCAGATAATAAGTGGCTAATAGTACATGTAGCATCTAATATATCGACTGATTTTGAAGCAGAAGCATGGATACATGACTTTAAAAATGGTTCTTGGACAAAATCTGCAGAGTTTAGTGCTGATGCTTATTATAAGTCTAATATGATATGGACTCCAGACAATAATTTAGTATTTGCTTCTGGTACAAATTCATCTTTTAATCCACTATTTTATAAATATAGAGATGCTGGAACGGCAACTCCAGCACAAGATTTATTAATATTAAGAACAAAAGATTTTAATCTAAATGCTCCAGGGGTTAAGAAAAAATTGCGTAGTGTGTATGTTACTTATTCAGCAAACGGAAGCTCAGAGATACAGGCACATATATTATTTCAAAAAGCCTCTGGTACTGCAACAGTGGAATCAGAGCTGGTGGAAGCGGACGGTGGATCAACATATTATACTGAGGCAGATGGTTTTAAGACAACAAGTAATGCAGTTTATACAGTTGAATTAGTACCATCTACAACAGTAACTGATGCTATGAGCTTTCAATTACAACTCAAAAATGATGATGCTGCTGCGCTGGCAACCTCAAATTTTAAACTATACGATATAGCGTTTGTATACAGACCGCTAGGAACAAGATAATGGCAAAGGGTAGATTCGCAAGCTCAGGAGTGGTAGTTGGACAGACACCTGCATCCCAGTGGGGAAGAAGGCTTCAGAATCAAAAAGGCGCTAAAGTCACTATGGGTATTGGTGTACCGCGTCAAACAGAGGGTGCTGTTGGAGATATAACGATTAGAGAGCTTGCCTCTGAAGGGAATAAAGCTTATGTAAAAACAAATAGTGGCTGGGTTGATATTAATACTATGGTGGCTGCAGATAGAACAATATGGGCTGATATGGTTTTAGCGGGTGCTTGGGCAACAAAATCGACATATGGTACGCCTCAATATTTTAAAGACATAAATGGTTTTGTTCACTTTAGGGGTGGGTGTGAGGCTGACAGTGGAAGTTATAATTCAACAATAACAACTCTACCAGAGGGATTTAGGCCAGCAAAAACAATATATAGATACGCAAGTAGAGACGGGCTCTTGACTGGTATACAGGTTATTAAAGTACAAAATACAGGAGTAGTGAGCGTATCTGCTCAACGGACACTAGATACGGCTTCAACTGTGTCTATAATTTGGAATTCGACTGCTGCCGAAAGCGAAGTTGCTTTTGATGTTACAAAAGATATATATCTAGAAGGAGTAACATTTTTTGCAAGTCAAAAGATTAAAGGCAGTGGTGGTGGTTCTTCTGGTAGCGGTGGGGGATCTGGTGGTAGTGGTTCTGGTAGCGGAGCTTAAATAAAGGAAATAATTATGTCAAGAGATAATGCTAGACAAATATTTGAAGCTAAAATGCAAACTATAATGGCTAGGTTTGCTAGAGATGAGAAAGCTCAAGCTGAAAAAGAAAATGCAGAACGGCAAAAGGCTGCAGATGACATGGCTAAACTGAATATACAGGCAACACTTTTGAATATGGGTAAAGATTTTCGTGAGGGTATTGTGTCTCACATGCGGGAGATAGAGTTTGCACCAGATGCACCAGGGCCAAGGGGCATCCCTGTTAAACAGCGAAAATGGGATTATAAAAAAGACCCAGGAGCTGACCGTGGCTGGCTTCCAGAAGGGTTTCTACCAGGAGGTAAGGCTCCTAAGCTGGGGAAAGTTGGTGGTGCGGTTAAAGATTATTTGTTACCACTTGAAAAAACAGAAGAATATAAAGAGTTTAAAGCACTAGAAGAAACAGGAGTAGATCCAAAATCTTTAACTGGATGGATAAATCCTGAAACTGGCGAACAAGGAACTGCACAAGAATATGCTAGATTAGTTGAAAAAAGACAGTTATCATGGCAGGCAGATGAATTTGAGTCAATACCACTGACTATGGAAGAAATGAAGCTCCAAGAACAAAGAGGATATCAGGCAAGATATGAAGACTGGCAAAAGGAAACATACATAGCAGACCCTGACCCTGTTAAACCTGAGAAGCCCATAGTCCCACTAGAAACTGAAGATGAATTTTTTGACGAAGATATTGAGGTGACAGAATATACAGGTGGCTTTACTGAATTTGGTGATTGGGAGATAGCTCCTCCTACTGCTGAAGTAGTTGCTTTGCAGAAGGAGGCGACGGCTCTGGCTACAGAAGGACTAAATATACCAGATATAAGTATTAGAAGAGATGCTCAAAACGTGCCTAGTTTTTTAGATGAGATAGAATTTATAGGTGGCCCATTATGGAAATCTAAAGGGCTTCGTGTGGATCTTAATAATGTAAAGGCTGAGCTGGAAGATCTTAAAGCGATCTTGATGGAGACCCCCTCAGGGAAAGAAGATCCTGAAATCCGTAAGAGATATGATGAATTAATACACAAACACAATAACGAAATATTACCTAAGATTAAAGCTGCGCAGGATGAACTAAAAAGACTTCAAGCAATACAGGCCAAACAAGATAAAACAGGAAGAGGACGTGTTAAGTGGGGTGATGTAGCAGTAGCTGAGGAACTTCCACCACCACCTGCTCCAGCTGTTCCGTCTGGAGTTAGCGGTCTTGAGGTTGGAGTTGCACCTACAGCAGAGGAGATTAGGGCAAGACAGGTACAAAGAGATTTAGCTACCCAGGAAGAAGCTGGCTTAAGAGAGGCAGTAGAACGAAATAGATTAGAAGCTGCAGCAAGGGAGCAAGCTAGGGCTGAAGATGAAGCAGCTGCAGCAGCGGATGCTGAAGCAGCAGCCAAACCTTTGATCAGTATTGTAGGTGATTCAACCGTAACCGTTGGTGATATGGAGCTAGAAGCTAAGGTTGAGGATGCAAAGAGGCGTCAAGCTGAGGCAAGACGTAGCGCTTTTAATATAAAAGTAGACAAGGCTCGTGAAGAAAGACTAGAAAAAAGAAGGGCTGAGGTTGAAGCAGCTAGATTA
>Ga0080013_1004780_pt1 | contig 13084 bp, 12 predicted proteins | sample ETNvirenome_6_85_FD_69236 | JGI IMG/M metagenome (GOLD analysis project Ga0080013, IMG submission 69236) | Marine viral communities from the Pacific Ocean - ETNP_6_85 (SPADES assembly) (version 2) | ecosystem: Environmental > Aquatic > Marine > Oceanic | place: Pacific Ocean | collected 2013-06-19 | reverse complement strand
ACTGGTAGATGGAGAATCCCTAGAGGAAACTGCAAACCATAGTAATATTCCATATCCATTAGAAATGGAATTAATAATTACAGGCACATATGGATTTAAATTTGGCGATACGATATCATCGAAATACTTACCAGAAATCTATCAAAAAGAATCTGGATTGAGAATTGCATTTACTATTACAAAGATAAATAATAGAATAATGGGTGGCAAATGGGTAACAGAACTAACATCAGTTTGTAGAATGGTAAATAATTAATATCATGGGAAATAGACCTTTATATGTACCAAAAGCAAATCAAGGCCCTGCAGAATATACTGCAGGAAAAACCTATATGACAGAAGAAGGAGAAGAATATATTGGATTATATCATACATATCCAAATAATAATGTAGCATATACTGGAGCTTCGTTTTCAAGAAAAAGTAAAAAATTAACTACATATGTTGCAACAATTGCAGGGTCATCAACCGAAGGCGGCTCAGAACAAAACGGAAGATATTTTGAGTTAACAGCAAAAATATTTAATAAACACATAGTACCAGTATATTATTATCCAAGACCTTTGAAAGCGGATTATGCAAAAGCTAAATTTGTTAGATCTTTTACATGTAAAAAAAATCAATTTGAAACTATTATAGAAATTGATTCTAATCAATTATCTAAAATCAATAAGGTAAACAAAAAAGGCCTAAATGGTGATATTTATACAAGCTTGGAATTATTTTGGACTATAGCTGGACCACGATTAGATGTAGCAAAAGCTAATAAAGCTAGTATACGGAAAGCATCTAAAACAATTCCAACAATAAAACAATATCTAGGTGATCTATTAGAATTTTATAAAGGATAAATTAGGAAATACGAAAAATTTTCTTTATAATTATAATATATGCAAATTATAGAGACAATAGACGAATTAGAATATTTAAAGAAAAAATTAAAATCATCACCTAGTTTCTGGATACCACATTACGCAGATTTCTTCAAACATTATGTAAACAATTCGATAAGTTTTATATACATATACCTAATAAATGAAGAATTAGATTACATTATATCATTCCAACATTCCGATTGTTTAAACCTAGATATCGAACATATAAAGGACCTTACAAGTACGAGTAATATCTATGTACTAGCCAAGAAACGCTTCACACATTTCTATTCGGGTACATGTTATGATGCGGATATGGTGGCATGGTGGCAGACCCATAAAATGTTACCATTAGATGAAACAAATACAGTTGCACATGATATATGGAATAGGTGGTGGTTCAATGAAACTAACGCTAATAATTGGTTGCCAATCACCAAACATTATGAACGATGTGTAGGTATGAAGAATGAGTTTATGAAGTATTATAATACATTCGAAATATCTACAGAATTCAAATCTTACGAGAGTATGTTGATAGATAATTTTTATGCAATAGAAAGAAATGGATTGCATGTCGATCATAATATATTTGTAGAATCACTTAAGACAAACGGACTTGTTAATCAAAAAGTTTATACAGAATATAATCCATATACATCTACAGGCCGCCCTTCTAATAAATTTGGTGGAGTAAATTATGCAGCATTAAATAAAGAAGATGGATGTAGAAAATCATTTATATCAAGGCATGAAAGAGGAATGTTAATTGAATTTGATTATGATGCGTACCATGTTAGATTAATTGCCGATCTAATTGATTATAAATTACCAGAAGGCTCTGTACATGAATATTTTGGAAAACAATATTTCGGTGTAGATAAATTATCTAATGAACAATATGAACAAAGTAAACAAATTACATTTAGATTATTATATGGTGGTATAGATAAAGACTTTGAAAAAATACCATTTTTTGGTAAAACAAAGAAATATATTTATAAGTTATGGAATGAATTTAAAAAACAAGGTTATATTAAAACACCTTATTTTAAACGGCCAATGTATAAAAAATATTTACATGAAACTAATCCTAATAAATTATTTAATTACTTATTACAAGCATCCGAAACAGAAAATAATTTATATGTAATAAATGAGATAAATTCTTTATTAGGACAATATAACTCAGACCTTATATTATATACATATGATTCTTTACTAATTGATTTTAATATAGGAGATGGAAGAGAATTGATAATGAAATTACAAGAAGTAATGTCACAAAACAATAAATATCCAGTAAAAATCAAGGCCGGAATCAACTATCATACTATGAATGATATGACTAGTAAACTAGTTTAATACCATATTTATAATAAATGCAAAAGAACTTAACGAACATATTAAACGATTGGTTTTATAGACTACCCAATGGTTATGCCACAGAACCATATAATGATTTAGAACTTCAAGTTTTAGAACAAGTTCTTATACAACAAGGAATAGATTCTACACCTATCATACAAAGCTTGCGTGGTGATATTATAGAACCAACACAACTGAAACGACCAAATATTAATGCAACTCATCTTAAAGAAGGGTTAGTTTGTGTTGCAATTCAAACATGGTCAGACCATAAATCTATTATTCAAGAAATATCAAAATTATTATTTGAAACACCTACTGACAAATCAATAAATGAGATTCTAGGAGATGATCTAACTCCATTTTTAAATGATGCTATCATTGCATCAGCTGATAAATCTCATCGGATGGATAACGGACCAGAGTGGTTAGAGTGGTTTTTCAATACTCCTATAATACATGCACGAACTAGTAGAAAAACATTCATGAATGGATTTTCAGCTGGTAAAGCAATATTAACTACAAATGAATTCAAATTTGATGAAACGTCAGCTACTGTTGATAGAAGTCAAGTTTTAGATGATATAAAAAAATATGCATCACAAGCAATCCAAAAAGGATGGGCAGGTGATACGAAATTAAAATTCGGGCCTGATAGATGGAACCCAGCTGACATTATGGTTTTCAAAGATGGTAAGCCTCCTAGTTATAAAAAATTAGCTGCCCCAGGAGCTCCTACAATGGAAGGCCAAGAATCTTTAAATGGAATATTTCATAATGAACCTGGTTCTGAAAGACCAGTTATTGCAATATCATTAAAAGAAGCAAATGCCCAAGCTGGAAAGGCCGGTACATTAACTACAATGATAAAACCAACCGAACATTGGCCTGCAGGAGAAACTGCAGATTTTTCCACAGAAGAAAAAAATCAATTACGTACATTATATTTAATAACAAAAGAAAAAGGCCAAAGTGTTCCAGCCATTGCAAAATATGGAGATCATAATGGTCCATATGATCAAGAAACAGGAATGCAGATAACACCTAAAGAATTTAAGCATGAGCGTGGTGAAAAATATTACTTAAGAAAATGGAACGAACAAACAGGAGATTTAAGAAGAAGTTTAAAAACAGATAAATTAGCTGAATCATTATTTGGTAGTGAAGTAAATGAAAAATGGTTTGATGTAACATTACATGAAAAATATAAACAAACAGTTAGAAATGAGTTAATAGATGCATATACCGAACAAAGAAAGGCATTCAAAACAAATCTTCAAAAATATACGGCTATAAAATTACAAGACCAATTATATGATATAAAAGACCTATCAGAATTTATGATGATGAAAAAACTTGGGATTGCAAGATATTTCAATTATGTGGTTGCAAATTTTAATACTGGTGATTTCAAAGGAACTGTTTTAAAACAATTAGCAGCTGCCTCCGGTCCATTAGTTGCATTAACTATGATGGCTGTAGGCCAATCAGGTGCAAGTCCTACATTTTATAAATGTTTTGGTAGTGAAAAATCACTAGATGGAGGTAAGGTTGAAATATTCCATGGAGATGGCGAACTACGATTATCAGATGATCAAGAATTAACTTTAAATGATAGTCCTAATTATGGTGGATATGATGTATCATATAATGTAGACGTATTTAATGGTGATACAAAACATTCAACTCACGAAACATTGTTAAACTTAAGATTTTCTAAATGGACTATTAGAGTCGAAGTTGGAAAGTATCAATCAGTATAATCATAAGGTTACTGCAAGTAAGTTGATATTTATATAAGAAATAAAACAGGAAGATGAATTTTGGCCAAAACGAATTTATTATGTACATTTGCACATAGAAAAGATTTGACTATCATAGTAGACTATGTTAAACAAAGTTATACTATTGTTGAAAAGAAAATCTTTGTATTTAATGATGCGGACAAGCCAAATGATTTATATGTTACTTATAATGTAGATCCAAATGAAGATTATAAGAAAACACCAAATACTATATTAATACATAGAAAGAAAGATACAAATACTTTATATACAGTAAATGCATTAAATGAAATAATTAAAGCAGTTAATAATGGAGTTTTAGATAAATCATTTATTGTACAATGGGAAAATTATAAAAATAGTTTATTGTTAACTAATAATGATGGATACCGTAGAATCTCATTAGAATTGTATAAAAGAATTGATATATAAGTATATTTATATATAGTAAGAGGAAAAAATGAATCTAGCAAAAAAATATAAACAATTGTTTGAAGGTAAAGGAAGAAGTAATGATGCTGCCTTATTAACAGAAAAGGATGCAAAAACATATTTACCAATAGTAAAGGCAGATGCTAAACTAAAACAATTAGGAATGATTAATGTGGAAATAACGCCTGAAGAACAACTTAAAATGACGTTTAAACATATTCCGTACGAAAAAAGGCAACAGCTTTACGATACAATATTTAAACTAATACCTAGTGAAGACAGAGAAGGTGGACTATTTCCAATAGGATCTAAAATTATTGTTGGTTTCAAATCAACATCAAGTTCAACATCAACCTCTGAAGCTGTAGCAATGAAAACACTTATAAAATCATCAGGAGCCGAATACGACAAGATAGTAGCATCAGTTAATGTTGAAGATGGTAGTGTTTCAGGAAGGGATAGAGAAGCAAGTGGAACTATTGAAATAGACGGAGCAACATTTGATTGGACTATGGAAACAGACGATGGTATGTCATCATCATATCTAGGAGATGAAGAAGATGATGATTTTGTATTACATGATACTTTAATAGATGCTGTTGAAGAAGCAGGATATGGAATAGAATAATAAGGCAAGGTAAAATTAGGATATTTGAAAAATATTCTTTATATTAAATAAAAATTAAAAATTAAAAAATAAAAACTTTTTTACAACTTTTTTCGATAATCACTAGGACAAATGAATAAAAGTTGTTATATTATAAATAATTATTAACCATTAAAAAATAGAGGAAAAAAATGGCAATTAACTTAGACGCGATTAAGGCTAAACTTAATCAACTACAAACATCAAACAACAGAACTTCGAATCTGTGGAAACCTGAACCAGGTAAACAAATCATTAGAATTGTACCTTATCAACATAACAAAGACAATCCATTCAACGAATTGTACTTTCATTATGATTTAGGTAAGAAAAACTACTTATCTCCCGTAACTCACGGCAGACCAGATCCAGTAGTTGAATTTTCTGAAAAATTAAAATCTTCTGGTAACTCAGATGAATGGAAATTAGGTAAGAAAATGGAACCTAAAATGAGAACTTATGTTCCTGTACTTATTAGAGGAAAGGAAAGTGAAGGAGTTAAATTTTGGGGATTTGGTAAATTGGTTTATCAAGAACTTTTAGGAGTTATAGCAGATCCAGATTATGGTGACATTACAGACCCAATGAATGGTAGAGATATCTTAGTTGAGTTCACACCAGCAGAAGGACAAGGACAGTTTCCAAAAACAGTGATAAGAGTAAAACCTAATGTTACTCCTTTAACTGATGATACAGACGTAGCCACAGCGGCCGCAAAAAATCAACCTAATTTATCAGATATTTTCAAAGAGCCATCATATGATGACTTAAAAGAAGCTTTAGCGAACTGGTTAAACCCAGAAGGAGATGATGAAGTAACAGACCCATCTTCAACACCAGCTGAAAAAGTTAAAGATAAAAAAGAACCAGTTAAAGAAGGCGTAAATAAAGTAGATGACGTTTCAGCGGCATTTGATGATTTATTTAACGACTAATTAGAGTTATAAAATATGGCAAAGAAGACAAAAGCAGAACAAGCAGACGAGCTCGCAACAGCTTTAGGTGTAAGTATTCAAGAAGGACTAAATAAGAAATTCAAAAATACTAACTATAAAGTTGCATATTTCCTAGACGGAGATACAGACTCACCTAGTGAAGTTAAAGGGTGGGTAGGCTCAGGATCGTCTATGCTAGATTTAGCTATCTCAAATAGAACTAATGGTGGTTTTCCAGTTGGCAGAATAACTGAGATAACAGGATTAGAAGCTTCAGGTAAATCATTATTAGCAGCACATGCATTAGCTGATACACAAAAACAAGGTGGATTGGCTGTATACATTGATACAGAAAATGCTGTTAGCCGAGAATTTTTAGAGGCAATCGGATTAAACCTGGAAAAAATGCTCTATGTTCCATTGGATGCTATTGAGGATATTTTTGAAGCAATTGAAAGTATTATTGAATCAGTTAGAAAATCTAACAAAGATCGATTGGTAACAATTGTGGTAGATTCAGTAATGGGCGCTTCAACAAAAATTGAACAAGCCGCAGATTATGATAAAGATGGTTGGGCAACGTCCAAAGCTATCATATTATCAAAAGGTATGCGTAAGATTACAAATCTAATTGGTAGACAAAAGATCTGTCTAATATTTACCAATCAGCTTCGTTCAAGGTTAGGTGTAGCATTTGGTGACCCTTGGACAACAAGTGGAGGAAAAGCAATTCCATTTCATTCATCAGTACGGTTACGACTAAAATCAGTAGGACAAATCAAAGTCAAAAAAGATGGCGTTGATCAAACTGTTGGTATTAAGACAAGATGTCAAGTTATCAAAAATAGAATGGGCCCACCTTTGAAGACTATCGATTATGATATTTACTTTGAAAGTGGAATAGATAATTTTGGTGGCTGGCTTAATGTTATGAAACAATTCAAGTTGGTGAGTACAGCTGGTGCATGGTATACATATACAAAAGTAGATGGCAAAGAAGTAAAATTCTTATCGAAGGACTTTCAAGGTAAACTTGAAGCTGATCCAGAATTGAAGGATGAGATATACAAAGCTATTTGTGACGCGTATATATTAACATATAAACCAGGTGATAATATTGGAATAGATGACGTTGAAATTGATGAAGATTTTGTAGGTGAAGAATCATAATCGATATCAACAACTTTTCCAAGACGTTGTTAAGGAACATCAAGAAGGTGTACCATCGGATATAAATAGTAGAATATTAATATTCGATGGTCTCAACACCTTTATTAGAGTTTTTTCTGCAGTGCCTGCATTAAATGATGACGGAGACCATATTGGCGGTGTTACTGGATTCTTAAGATCTATAGGCGCAGTGGTACGACAATTAAAACCAACTAGAGTCATTATTTGTTTTGATGGTAAAGGTGGTTCTAAACGTAGAAAAAAGATTTATCCAAATTATAAAGCAAATAGAGCTGTTAATACAAAATTTAATAGATATCAAGAATTTGCAACTAAAGAAGACGAATCTGAATCTATGAAAAAACAATTTGGAAGATTAATAGAATATCTAAATTGTTTACCAGTTACAATGTTAGCAGTAGATAATATCGAAGCAGATGATGCTATAGCGTATATTGCAAACGAAGTATATACAAAAGATAAACATAAAGTACAAATAGTTTCTACAGATAGAGATTTTTTACAATTAGTAAACAATAGGATATCTGTTTGGAGTCCAATTAAAAAGAAATTATATACTCCTGAATTAATGAGAGAAGAGTTTGGTATTGATGCATCTAATTATTTATTGTATAGAACCTTCCTAGGAGATAAAACAGATAACATCCCAGGTATAAAAGGAGTAGCATTAAAATCTCTTAAGAAATATTTTCCTATGGTAGAAGAGAATAGACATATAGATTTCAAAGAAATATTGGAACATGCGGAAGATGGAAAGGACCGCTATAAAATTTATAAGTCCGTAGTTGAATCAAAGGACCAGGTTGACTTGAACCACAATCTTATGCAACTTAAAAATGTTGATATAGCCGGAAATTTAAAAATGTTTATACATGATAAAGTCACAGGACCAGTAGATAAATTAAATACATTTGAATTTAAGAAAATGTTTATGCGAGATAAAATGTATACAGTTATAAAAGATTTAGATACTTGGTTAGCTACTTCATTCAATGCACTTAATGCATTTGCTTCCATGCAAAAAAATTAGGATATTAGAAAAAAATTTATTATATTAAAATATGACAGATAAACTCAGTTCATATGGATACGCTTTTCAGATAAAAGTAATAACAGCATTACTTGTAGATAAAAGCTTTTTACAACAGATTTCAGATATAATGTTACCATCATATTTTGAATCAGATGCCAACAGTTGGATTATTGAAACAATTTTAGAATATCATAAAGAATATAAATCATCACCTACTTTAGAAGTTATGAAAGTTAAATTGGATAAAGTAGATCATGAAGTATTAAAAGAACAAATTATCTCTCATCTTAAAGATGCATGGAAATATACAGAATCTCCAGATATAGAATATATTAAAGATCAGGCAATGGATTTCTGTAAAAATCAAGAAATTAAAAAAGCAATTTTATCATCTGTCGAATTATTAAAGCAAGGTGATTATGATGGAATCAAAGCAAGAGTAGATGGAGCCTTAAAGGCAGGCGCAGATAAAGATATAGGACATAATTATATGACTAGTATAGATGAACGTTACACTGAAGCAGTACGAGACGTACAACCTACCCCATGGGAAGTTATAAATGAATTAACTGATGGCGGATTAGGTAAAGGAGAATTAGGAGTAATGGTAGCGCCAGCTGGGATTGGTAAATCTTGGGCATTAATGAATGTTGGAGCTCATTTAGTCAAACAAGGTAAAACAGTTTTACATTATACATTAGAATTAAATCAAGCTTATGTTGGATTGAGATACGATTCAGTTATAACAGGAATTGCAAATCAAAATCTAAAACATTATCAAGAAGATATTAAAGAACAAATAAGTAAATTAACAGGTGAGTTAATCATTAAACATTATCCAACAAAATCAGTTTCTGTAATGGGAATTAGAGCTCATGTTGAAAAATGTATAATGCAAGATAAGAAACCTGATGTAATTGTTGTTGATTATGCAGATTTGTTAAGAGGACATGGTCAAGAAAAAAGACATGAGTTGGAAGGTATATATGAAGACTTAAGAGGGATGGCAGGAGAATATGATATACCAGTCTGGACAGCATCCCAAGCAAATAGATCAGCTTTAGAAGAAGATGTTATTGATGCGAGTAAGATATCCGAATCATATGGTAAGGTAATGGTTGCAGATTTTGTATTATCATTATCAAGAAAAGTAGCAGATAAATTAGCTGGTACTGGAAGATGGCATGTTATTAAAAATAGATTTGGGCCTGATGGAATTACTTTACCAAGTAAGATGAATACAAGTAATGGACAATTTCATCTATATGCTGAAACATCTGTAGGTGGTAAGGATACACAAAAACAAATGGATGGTGGTAATGAGCTTACGAGAAAGTTGTTAGCACGTAAATTCAAAGAAATTTCCAATGAAGGTTTTGAGTAAAAAAGTGTATATTTTTTTATCAAAAGCGTTCATGAAGGCATGCTAACACCATATTTATATATGAAAATAAGTTGAAACGTTAACAATAAAGGTTACGATTTTTTACGTTTTATACACTAAATTTTAATCAAAAAAGAAGAACACTATGGATTTATCTACCCAAATACTCTCAGACATTACAGTTTATATGAAGTACGCAAAATACTTACCAAAACAGAATAGAAGAGAAACATGGAAAGAATTAGTTAATAGAAATAAAAAAATACATCTAAAAAAATACCCAGATTTAAAAGATGAAATTAATAAAGTATATAAACTAGTTCTTAATAAAAAAGTACTTCCTTCAATGAGAAGTATGCAATTTGCTGGTAAGCCAATTGAAATAAGTCCAAACAGAGTTTTCAATTGTGCGTATTTACCAATTGATGATTGGAGAGCATTTAGCGAAACAATGTTTTTATTATTAGGTGGCACAGGTGTTGGTTATTCTGTTCAAAAACATCACGTAGAAACCTTACCAGAAATCAGAAAACCAAATCCAGATAGGAATAGAAGATTCTTAATTTCAGATTCTATTGAAGGCTGGGCTGATGCTGTTAAAATTTTAATGAAATCATATTTCTTTGATGGTTCGACTATTAAATTTGATTTTACAGATATTAGACCAAAAGGAGCAAGACTAGTAACTTCAGGAGGAAAAGCTCCAGGACCATTTCCATTAAAAGAATGTTTGGTTAAAATTAAAGGAATGTTACATGAAAAAGAAAACGGAGATAAATTATCGCCTATTGAAGTACATGATATTATTTGTTATATTGCAGATGCAGTATTAGCAGGAGGAATCAGAAGAGCCGCTTTAATTAGTTTATTTAGTGCTTGTGATGATGAAATGATTAGTTGTAAAACTGGAAACTGGTGGGAATTAAATTCACAAAGAGGCAGAGCAAATAACTCGGCAGTACTAATGAGACATAGAATTACTAAAGATTTTTTTATGGACTTATGGAAAAGAGTTGAACTATCAGGTACTGGTGAACCAGGAATTTACTTATCTAATGATAAAGATTGGGGAACTAATCCTTGTTGTGAAATTGCCTTAAGACCTTTTCAGTTTTGTAATCTTTGTGAAGTAAATGTTTCAAATATAGAGTCACAAGAAGATTTAAACGAAAGAGTAAAAGCTGCATCATTTATTGGAACACTACAAGCAGGGTATACAGAATTTCATTATTTAAGACCTATCTGGCAACGAGTTACCGAAAAAGAAGCACTTATAGGTGTTAGTATGACTGGTATAGGTTCTGGCACAATACTAGGATATGATATGAAAGCTGCAGCCAAAATTGTAAAAGAAGAAAATATTAGAGTTGCAAAACTAATTGGAATAAATAGAGCAGCAAGATGTACTACAGTAAAGCCTGCAGGAACAACATCTTTAACATTAGGAACATCATCTGGTATCCATGCATGGCATAATGATTATTATATTAGAAGAATAAGAGTTGGCAAGAATGAATCAATATACCAATATTTAATGGAACACCATCCAGAATTAGTAGTAGACGAATATTTCAGACCACATGATACAGCTGTAATTGAAATACCACAAAAAGCACCAGAAAGTGCTATTATGAGAACGGAATCACCGTTTCAACTTTTAGAACGAGTCAAAAAGGTTGCAGTAGAATGGATTAAGCCAGGCCACAGATCAGGAAATAATACACATAATATATCTGCAACAATTTCATTAAGAGATCATGAATGGGATGCAGCAGGAGAATGGATGTGGAAAAATAAGGACTATTATAATGGATTAGCAGTATTGCCATATGATGGCGGAACGTATACTCAAGCTCCATTTGAAGATATAGATGAAGAAATATATGAAAAAATGATGGGTTCATTAACAAGCATTGATTTATCAAATATTATTGAAGAAGATGATGAAACAAATCTTAAAGGTGAATTAGCTTGTGCAGGCGGAGCTTGTGAAATAGTTTAACTTTTTTGCAAAAAGCTGTTAAAAAGATTTGGAACTTTGATAAAAAGTTGTTATATTAATTAAAAATAAAAGTTATGGTAAGAAATTTTCAATACGAAGATACATTTAGATTTAAAGATATCGACTTAACATTTGGTTTCCATAAATTACCATATTATGATAAAGAATATCTAAAAACTATGGTAGTAGAAACAATAAATGATAGGTCTGTTAAATGTACAGGAATTCCATTTAATAAATACTATACACATCCTGAAAATTATGCATTATTTAATAATAAACAGAAGATGATAAACTGGATGAGTGATTTCTACTCAGAATACGCAAACACAGCATCTCATTTACTACATGGAAAAAAGTATTATTTTGCATGGACATATCAATAAAAATATGGAAAATAATGATTTAGAAATAATTAAGATGACTATAGATAAGTCTGTAGAAGAAACAAAAGAAGGAACTGATTTTATTTATAGTAGTTTAAAAGGGATTACTGACGAAGAACTTATTTTGGGTTGGGTTACTCCTTACAATATGCAATTAATATTTGACATATGTAGAGTAATACAAAGACTAAAAAAATGTAAAGCAGAAGAGTTAGACGCTTTTATTTCATTTACACGATTTGTTCGTGGAATTGATAAAATATTTTGTGATTGGTGTAGTATAAATAATGGTTTGATTCAATTTTTTTATGATATAATTCTAGATATATGTAATAATAAAGAAAAAATATTATCTTTTAATGTGCCAGAAAAGCTTAAAGATCTTGTAAATAGATTTAATCAATCATCTCATGAAGAATATACTCATGTATCATCTAATGTAGATAAATTATTACCATTTACAACTAAAATGGACGAGATAGAATTATCTGATTCAGAAAAATCTAGGATAATATCAGAGATAGAATATGTTATGATGTTTCGTGATATGCTTAACCAAATAGAAGAGCGTTGGTGTCCATTTAAACATCATAAAAAATTAAAAGTTGATGGAGATCATTATAAATATAATTCTCATGTATTTGATGATGTTCAAACGGCACAACACTTATTGAAAAGAGATGGCAGAGTAAATAAGAAGAATCATTCAACTATGCCAGAACACGATCTTTTTCATACTAATGGAGTAACCATATTTGATGATTTTATGAATCATATAAAAAATTTAATAATATAGAAGAGTATAAAATGGCAAAATATCAATCAACAAAATTATTTGATAACTATTCAGTAGCAATTAGACAATGGAAAGCTGCTCATTCACATTGTGAATTACTTCATGGCTATGCATTGAAATTCAAAGTTTGGTTTGAATCAATTGAACCAATCGAAGAAGGTCAATTAGATGAAATGAATTGGATTATGGATTATGGCGGGTTTAAATCTACAGATGCAGAACCAACTCCTGGAAACGGCTTAAAAGATTGGA
>Ga0080013_1004779_pt1 | contig 13087 bp, 18 predicted proteins | sample ETNvirenome_6_85_FD_69236 | JGI IMG/M metagenome (GOLD analysis project Ga0080013, IMG submission 69236) | Marine viral communities from the Pacific Ocean - ETNP_6_85 (SPADES assembly) (version 2) | ecosystem: Environmental > Aquatic > Marine > Oceanic | place: Pacific Ocean | collected 2013-06-19 | reverse complement strand
AGGAGAACTTGGTTTAATCCCGGGAGACATCCACTCGGGAAATATTATGATCCGTCCAGAAGGAAAAGATATCGTTTTTGTTGATCTCGGATTATTTACGATAGGGAAAGCAAAAAAAGCAATAGCAAAAAAGGTAAAAACAAAATGAAACTTTTACTTGAAAACTGGCGAAAGTATTTGAATGAAGACGAGGAACTTAGTAACGCACAAAAAATTGCTAGCATGGTGACCGGTGCCGAAGGCTTTTTGTCTGCCCTTGCTATAGCAGAATCGATTAATATGCCTCTAGAGGAATGGGTTCCACATATATCAAGAAATGTCTTAGCCGGCGTCGATGCTTGGGATGCACGCGATGGAGTCGCAATAGAATCACTTTTAAAAGATCCTAGAATCCCCTCTGCGGCTTTACTGTGGTTATTTAAATATTATTCTTCTGATAAAGAACTTGATTATAATATAACAAACAAAATTAGTAGGAACAACCCGAAAGTTTTAAAAATGTTGGAAGACGATATCGAAAATCTCGATAGCGACTCTGCCGAATTGGTGACACTGATTAAAGGATGGGACAAGTTGCATTCAGAACTTGAATTTCCTCGTCAATCTTATGGGTATTAAAAAATGAAACTATTATTTGAAAACTGGCGAAAGTATTTGAATGAGGAAAATAGCTATCGCAACCGTATTAAATCTTATATCAGCGATAGAGATGAAATGCTTGGCCAAGGTGGCCAAAAAAATACACCTCCTTTTACTGGTGATTTGGGAAAACATGTCACTTTTGATAAACAAACGGATAATATTGATGAATCCGTAGAAGAAGACCCAGAGGAACTGGAAGAAAATGATGAGGACGATAGCTTTCAAAACTAGTTGACACTATTTACTGTTGTCGATAAGAGGGCATAAGATGGCTGATGATAACGGGTGGAGCGAGTATTCTAAATTAGTTTTAAAAGAGTTGACTACTCTGGCTTCTAGCATTCAGTCACTAAACAACGAAATCCAAGAACTTAAGCAAGAAATCGCCAGAATGCGCGAAAGAGAAGACCGCGTAGAAGAACTGAGGGCTTGGAAAGATAAAGTCGATGAAGTCGCCTCGCCTTCTCAGTTACAAACTGCTCTTAAGGAGATCGAATCTCTTAAAGAGTTTAAAACAAAATCAGTAACCGTTTTTATGGTAGTCCAATTCTTGATGGCCACAGCGGTTGCAGTATCGAAAATTATAGGATAATAAATGTTATTTGAATATGGAAAGTTTTGGCAATCTATAACGATTGTTGTTGCTACTTGGATCTTGTACGCTATTTTTGGATTTGAGTTCATCTGCGCAACGCTGTTGGCGCTATTATTAACTTCACAAATAAATGGAAGATAAAAAACCCTTTGGGGATATACATTCACAAAGTTTCTCGCCCGGTGATTTGGTTAAGTGGAGCAAATGGAACGCTGAAACCTCTAGTTGGGAAAAGAAGTATGGAGTGATAGTTAAAATAAAGAACGAAATAAGGACCAACCGCCTTGTTTCGATTTCTCACGTCTATGTATACGAGAAGGAAGGCCTAAAAGAATTCTTCACTCTCAGTTTAAAAAAGGTGGGTGACCATGAAGAGTATAATCGATCATATCGCGATATTAGTGGATGACTTAAGTATCGCTGAAGAGTGGTACTGCTCTCATATGGCCGCTATCGTTACTTATCGCGATGAAAAGTATATCCGACTGTCAACTGATAATATAAACTTAGCACTAATTGATAAAAAACATTACCCCCATGCCCACTTTGGCATTTTGGTAGATAAAATAGAAGATCTCCCTATGGAAAAAGGCGAAGTTGTAAAACATCGCGATGGAACTATAGGTGTTTATGTAAAAGACCCGTTTGGAAACTATTTAGAGTATATATGGTATTCAGATGACCAAAAAGAGGTTTTTTTGAGCAATGATTGATACACTTAAGCCGCTTGTTAAGCAATTTATGCCTTTTGCGCAAGAAAGGATGGGGTTTAATAAACCTCCAAGGTTATTTTTGCGTCAAGATGAGGATAACGCAAGAAATCCGCTAGGCAAAACTGCTTATTACGATCCCGATCAAATGTCGGTCACTTTATACATCTCCGGCAGACACCCAAAGGACATTATGAGATCTTTGTCTCATGAGTTGGTACATCATACACAAAACTGTAATGGAATGTTCAATGATGTTGGAGAGATGGGCGAAGGGTATGCGCAAAACGACGAACACTTGCGCGAAATGGAACGAGAAGCATATGAACAAGGAAATTTATGCTTCAGAGATTGGGAAGACGGAATAAGAGATACTATTTATTTTGAACATTTGCAAAAAGGAGCAAAAACTAAAATGTCTACTAAAAAATGGAAAAACAACGAACTTAAAGGTTTGTTAACAGAGAAATGGGGATTCCAGATGGATCTTCGGAAGTTAAATGAAGAAGTCGCTGACGAAAAGCCGGAAGAACTTGAAGAATGTGGCCCTCCAATGGAAGAGCCAATGGGAATGGGCGGCGAAGTCGAAGTTGTCGATGATATGGCTGCAGGCTCAGAGCCGGAGGCTTTGATTAGCCATATTAGAGATCTTTTAGCTCAGTTGGAAGGATCGATGGGTGCTGCGCCTATGGATGAGCCAATGATGGACGAGCCTCCAATGGAAGAGCCTCCAATGGGTGGACCTCCAATGATGGAAGGCGATGACGAAGAACTTGAAGAGCGTCGTGGAAGAGGCAGAGATCGCGAAGGCATGGAGCCTAATGAAAATCGACGTCCAATGCAGGAAGCAGCCGTTCGTCAGCGAATTCGCAAGATTCTCAAGAACGTTAAATTTAAGAAATAGGAAATAAATAATGAGAACGATTCTTAAAGAGGGTAAAGCAAACACCCATTTGACACATTTGGAAGAACTAGTTCTGACAAGAGGCGAAGAAGGCTATAAAATGGCCAGATCGTTCTTGTTGGAAATGATTAAAGTTCTTAGAGGTGATGGCGATACCAAAGTTAGCACTTCGGTTAAATGGGATGGTGCACCGGCAATCTTCGCTGGTATAAATCCAGATAATGGAAAGTTTTTTGTTGGAACAAAATCGATTTTTAATAAAGTTCCAAAAATAAACTATACTGTGGAAGACATCAATTACAATCACGGACACGCGCCGGGATTGGTTGACAAATTAAAGAAAGCACTGTATTATTTACCTTCTTTGGGTATTAACAAAATTCTTCAGGGCGATTTCATGTTCGATGATGGAATGCTAGAAGTTATTGATATCGATGGGGAACCTCATTATAGATTTAAACCAAATACAATTATTTATGCTGTTCCTGTTAATTCCAAATTGGGTCAACAAATAGGAAATGTGAAGTTTGGTATTGTCTTTCACACCACATATGATAGTTTACATAGCGGTGCCTCGTTTGGAGCCGATGTAAGTCAACTGAATAGAAGACCCGATGTCTGGTTTGATGATGCGTTCTTTAAAAACGATACGGGAACTGTGACTTTAACTGACGATGATGAGGAGCGAGTCGTAACGCTTGTTACACAAGCCGACGCAGTTAATAGCAAGATTAATTATGAAAATCTTCCTTTAGCGAAAATGAATATATATCTTAACAGTGAGATTCGCGGTGGTGCGTTTGCTGATGATGCAGAAGGCTCCTATCAAGGCTTTCTGAATTGGAATCAAAATAGGCTTGATAAGAGAATCAATAAATTAAAAAGCGAAAAAGGCAAACAACGTGCTATGGCCACTGGTACAGCAGAGTTGGAAGCCATTGAACGCTCCAAAAACGACATTTTAAATGTTTTTAGGCTCTCGCGACTGTTATTTGAAGCAAAGAACGTCTTTATTGAGAAATATAACAATGCGGTGTACGCCACTAAACACTTTGTTGACGATGGATCTGGCGATCTGAAGGTTTCAAACCCAGAAGGCTATGTCGCTGTTGATTATGCCGGCAACGGAGTCAAGTTTGTTGATAGACTAGAGTTCAGTCGTGCTAACTTTATGATGGACAAGGGCTTTAAGAAGCCTGACATAAAAGAAAACCAAATGTTGGAAATATTTTGGAATAATAAGAAATCCACTAAAATGTCCCTTAAAGAGTGGCACACATTGCTTCCAAAAACCAGAAAAACGAATAAAAGGCTTTTTGAAAGCCTTAAATCCGGTAAAATGGTAACTTCGTTGATACCTGACAGCAAAATGGTAAAGTTAGCATTAGCAGAAGCGGTCCAGTGGGCCATTGACGAGCAAGAAAATCTTTCCCCTAATATGACCCCGGGAAAAAAGATTGCAATCGTTCCAGGGGCCTTCAAGCCTCCGCATTTGGGTCATCTTGGTATGGTTAAGACCTACTCTAGTATGGCTGATGAGGTAGTAGTGTTGATATCATCTCCAAAAAGCCAAAAGTCCCAAAGAACCATTAATGGCATGCCAGTAACTGCAGAAAAGTCTAAACAAATTTGGGACATGATGATAGCGGACCATGGTTTGTCAAATGTTTCGGTTCAAGTTTCGAATTCGCCATCACCCGTTAGAGCAACATTTGAATATGTTGGTGAAGATGGGCCATTGGAGCCAGGAACAACACTAATTTTAGGAGCCAGCAAAAAAGGCGGCGACCATAAGCGCTGGTCGGGTGCTGCCAAATATATAAAGCCCGGCGTTAATCTAGTTGATCCGGCTGTTAGTGCTGTTGCACCAGAACTTCGTGGTGACGGAGTGCCTTTTAGCGCTACCGACGCAAGAAAGGCTTTGGAGAGTGATCCATATGCAGATCTTTTCTTTGGAGATGGCAAAACACAAATAGTCAGAGATATACTGGGATTGGATGAGATATTAGAAATGTCATCAGCCGGCGGTGGTGGCCTTCAAGGTCATGTAAGTAATGAAAAGGATGATGAAGATCCTCTTGAAGAGGAAAGAGAATTTGTCAATGAAGTCATCTACTATTTATACAAACAAGGAATTTTAAAATGAGTAATGAAACAATGCTTAAAGAGAGTATACGATCAGTTATAAAGTTTGTCAAGAAAAAAAGACTGAAAGAGGAAAAAGACCTTAGAAAGATCATTCGCAAGATGCTTGATTATGAACTTAAGAACCTGAATGAAGCACAAACTGCTGATACAGATCCTTCACCAAATAAATCAACTGGCATTAATGTTTTAGAAGATCTTCTGAAAAAAATAGTTCCTGTTTTAGAAACAGATTATAAAATATTAACCACTAGTGTTGAACAGAGAAATTCTTTTCGCTCTCACGTTATCCAAGCAATCGTTCAAACATTAAAACCGGTAGAGGTCAATAATGATGCTGCAGCGGCCGCTGTTGAAGATCTTAATGAAGATATTGAAATCGAATTAACAGATGATGAAAATGATGACGATAAATTTATTGATATCCGTACAGATGCTGAAAAACAATCAGATGAAGAGCCAGCAGATCCTAGAGAAGACTTTGGAATTGAAGGTCAAGATGTGACAGGAAGAAACATGGCTTATAGTTCTTTTAAGAAGATTGAGTCTAATATTATTGATGCTTACGAGTTGCTTTCTAATGATGAGGATAAAGAATTATTTCATGATTATCTGGTAGCAAATGTTAAACTTTATTTTGATAAGTTTGAAACAGAACTAGCAGATAAGGTGGATGAACCTACTAATCAAGCATACTCTACTGCTTCAGAAGAAGGCACAGAAGAGCCAACAGAAGATGAAATAGATCTAGGTCTATAAAAAAATACTTGACAAATGATTTGATCTTTGTTATAATATGGTTATAAAAGCAAATGAAAGAATTAAGAACTAACAATATTAATAGTCTAACACAGAAAGGCTTATTAAGCAATGAATTATTAGTTTTAATTTCAAATTTAACTTTAGAAGATTTAATTGCTATCAAAATTGAGTTAGCTTCTTCACATTTAAAAAATAGACTTTTTGGTCTTGACATTTGGAAGAAAATGGATTATATTACTAAAGAAGCATTACTGAGAGTTGCAATTTCTTGTACAAAATCAAATTCTGAAGCATCAAGGTTTTTAGGAATTTCCTTGGATAGTTATAGGAAGAACCTTCAGAAGTACAATATGTATAAGGAATAAAAATAATGAAATTTATAAATGAGTGGAAACAGTTCTTAAAAGAAGAAAACTTTATAAAAGACTTTCCTTTAGAGATGGATGAGGATGGGAATGTTATTTTATATCATGTTTCTTCAACAGCAAACATTACTGAATTCAGACCAGCAATTGCTGCAGCCAATGCCCAAAACTACACTACAAGAGATTATGTAACTTGGGATAGACCCAGAGTTTTCTTTTTTACTAAAAGAGGACAACAGGACACAGGAATAGGTCAAATACCAGGGCAAAGCTTTTATAAAGTGAAGGTTTCCCCAGACAAGCTTTATCCTGTGGCACAAGACCCAGCACAACTTTCTGCTAGACAGCAAGTTCAAGAATATATGGCAGAACACATTCCTGAATTTAATGAGAAATACGAAAAAGCACAAAAATGTGATTCAGCAAATATAGAATACAATGAATGGCACATTTGTTCGAAAGTAGAAGACTCTAATGGTTTGGCTTGGTATGAAAAACGCTTTGCGGGTAAAAGATTTTTAATCGATGATCCCAAGTTTCATTCAGAGAAACCAAACGTTTATGAATTAGTGGCTAGATTAGCAGAAGAGAGATATGGTGCGATTGGATTCATATATCCGCAAGAAAGTGGAGATCCAGACACTATGATAGCCGTTATATGGCGTCCCATTGAAGCTTCACAGTTAGAAGACAATTTTTATTAGGAGAAAAAATGAAAAAGAAGGATAAATTTCACGGTGCACCGGTCACCAATATTTGGAATGGTATGCCTCGATATGGAGTCGTGCTTGAATCAAAGGAATGCGGCAACTGGGTGTATTTGAAATGTGATTGGATTGATGATGAAGTTTATGAACAAGACATTCAGACAGTTTGTCATTTACGAAATGTCGAACGAAATGATGAGTGGGTCAGGGTAGATAAAGTAAGATTTATAAACATTCAGGAACATATAACTAAACTTTCTAAGCTATCTTATGCTATTTCAGAAATAGACGGTAGTAGTGATTATAGTTATTATTTAACAGATCATTCAAATTCTTATGCTATATTAACTTAAGGGGGTAATCTAGGCTTCGACAGGGTAAAAGATTAAAAGAGTGCAAGTAGGTTAGATACGACCTTAACAGTTCAAAAACAATAGTTGCAAATAACAACACACACTTCGAATCTGTCGCCTTAGCGGCATAATCGGGAGGCTGATTAGAGCCTTCTATCCAATCTAATCAACACAACAGACAAGTTGTTAAAATCAAAAAACTCAATGCAACAGGTCGGTAAGCGTTGTTTTAAAGCCGGCTATCTTTGTTAGTTTGTGATAGTAAACTAAATAAACTTGTGAATGACTTAATATTGGCGTTATTCTGGACGGGGGTTCGACTCCCCCTACCTCCACTTTAAATTATGGAAATATCTTTTTTAATACCTTTCTTGTTTTTCTGCTGGCTCTGGATTATGAGTTTGGTTGTCATATATTTGAGCCGAGAGTCATTATATGATGAAGCGATAGACACTATTCGGATGGCAAGAGAAAGATTAAAAACTCCATTCCCTCATGAGATGTCAGAGATAAATTTTAACTTTCGGCATCCCGTTATTGATGTTGAAGAATATCATGTTATTGAAGAGGAAGATTTTTTAACTTACTCGCATTTAGGAAAAAACATTTCAGTATTATTAGATACAGAACAATGAATAAATCAAAAATATACCCAAAGGCCTTAAAGTTAGATTCATCTTACAGACCAGTAGGAGTGATCGACTCTTTAGAGGCTTTAGTTTTATGTATTTGTGGCAAAGCAGTAGCAGTCGAACAATATTGCAAAACGATAAGTTCGGTTTCGCGAATATTTAAACTGCCAGCAGTTATTGTCTTGAGGACATTTGTTAAACACAGATTTACTGAAATCGCTCCAAGAAAAAGAAATATATTTTGGAGAGATGCAAACATTTGTCAATATTGCGCAAAGACGTTTCATATTAAAGAATTAACAGTTGATCATGTGATCCCTAAAAGCAGAGGCGGAAAAAACACATGGCAAAACCTGACGACCAGTTGTATGAAGTGTAATCAAAAGAAAGGCGCAAGAACCCCAGAAGAGGCCAACATGAAGCTTTTAAATAAGCCGCACAGACCCTCCAGCTTTCTTCTGAAGAACGTCGGAAAGGACCAAATTAGTGATTTGTGGTCTAATTACCTATGGCACGCTTAAGGAGTCGATTAAATGGCAGTTAAGAAAAACTACTTGTTAGATACTAGTGTATGTCTGACAGATTCAGAATCAATATTAAAGTTTGACAATCACGACATCTTTTTACCATTGAAGGTATTGGAAGAGATTGACAAACACAAGAAAAGACAAGATTCTGTTGGCATTAATGCTAGAAAAATAATTCGTTCGCTAGACGAACTTCGCGCGAAGGGCAATCTGCAGAAAGGTGTTCGTTTGGGCAAAGGAAAGGGCGTTTTAAAAGTAATGTCTTATGAATTCGCCCGATCGGTAAAGTTTCCATCTGATTTAAATAAAAATATTCCAGATCACATAATCATTGCCACAGGAATGGCCGTTGCTGCAGCAAGTCCGAAAAGAAAGACGATCATTGTTAGTAATGACATCAACATGAGAGTCATTTGCGATTCGCTAGGATTATTAGCGCAAGACTATACTTCAGAAGAAGTTGTTAATAATACAGATGAGCTTTATGATGGATTCAATGAAATTTTGGTAGACGATGAAATCATTGATAGATTTTATTCAGACGAAAAGATATTTTTAGATGAAGTCGATGTAGAAGAAAAATTGTACTCAAATCAATATTTATTGTTGTCGTCCATGGCCAACCCAAAGAAAACCTGTTTAGCGCGCTTTGAAGACCATCAGAGTCCCTTGAAAAAGATAATCCATACCAGCATACCCGATTGGAATATAAAGCCAAGGAACAAGGAACAGAGCTTCGCTATTGATATGCTTTTAGATCCATCAATCAGATTGGTTTCACTAATTGGACGCGCAGGGTCTGGAAAAACACTTTGTGCTATTGCTGCCGGCTTGCAACAGGCGATCGGAGACAGTAATTTATATTCGCGTCTGATTGTTTCGCGGCCGGTTCAACCAATGGGCAAGGACATTGGTTTCTTGCCGGGCACAATGGAAGAAAAAATGTTACCATGGTTAATGCCCATCCAAGACAATCTTAAATTTTTGGTAGGAGATTCAGTTAGCCTAGAAATGTATATGCAAAAAGGCAAGATTGAAATAGAAGCCCTAACTTATATTCGGGGGCGGTCAATTTCTGACGCCTTCATCGTTATTGACGAGGCGCAAAACCTTACAAGACACGAAATAAAAACGATTATCACCCGAATCGGAGAAAACACAAAAATTGTCCTAACAGGTGATATTGAACAAATTGATAATATTTATGTTAACGAAACCTCAAATGGTTTAGCCCACGCAGTTGAAAGCTTTAAGGACTATAAATTAGCAGGACATATAACATTCAGAAAAGGTGAAAGATCGGAGTTAGCCACGTTAGCATCGAAAGTTATGTGACAGAGGCTTGACAAATATTATTCAATATGTTATATTTGTTTTAAGGAGAAAATATGGAAGTTCAAGACGAACACGTTAAGACAGAGAAAGAAATACACACCAATCCAATGCTAGCAATGGTAATTGAGAAAGATACAGAATTAAAAACTTATCTTGTAGAATATGTTGGCAAAAAAATGGATTCCGAAGAAGTAACTGTTAATATGATTGCCGAAGTATTGGCGACTGATTTTGCTGAGTTCACTTTAGCATTTGCTGAAGAGAATTTCTTGAGAGGATATCAACTGGGGTTAAATGATGCTGAGTTTCTTGAAGGAAAGTAATCAAAAAATGAATAATTTTTATACCCCAACAGGTATTAATGTTTATGTCAAGGATCCATTAACAAATGGATTAGATATGGAAGAGATAATAAATGTTGTGGAGACTCGAATACCTCACCATTTTCTATCTGAAGTCGAAATGATCATTGTAGGAGACTTAGAGGAGTTCGAAGACAGAGATATTAATGCATTATATAAGGACGGCTGTTTGTATATTACAAATCAGCAAGAAGATGCCGCCGACTTGATTGATGATATCATTCATGAGGTGGCTCATTCTTTAGAAGAGCCTTACGGGCTTGATATTTATGGCGACAAGAAATTGGAGACTGAATTTATTAACAAAAGAGGCGAATTGAGAAACATTTTATGGCAGCGAGATTTCAAAGCCCAGTTAAGTTTCTTTATGAATACTGAGTATGATCCAGAATTTGATGACTTTTTATTAAATAAAATTGGGTATGATAAGTTATCTATCCTCATGCAAGGACTATTTATAAGTCCTTACGCCGCAACTTCTCTTAGAGAGTATTTTGCTACAGGGTTTACAGAATTTTTTATGCACCCGGATCATAGGCTCCTAAAGAGCGTGTCGCCGGTTTTATATAAGAAACTAAAAAAACTTTACAAAGATGATTGACAATCTTGTTTTTTCGTGTTATATTATAATCACGGAGAAGCAATATGAATCATATCTCATATTCTGAACTCAAAGAATGGGTTCATTGTGCATTTAGTCACAAACTGATTAGATTAGATAAAATCGATGGTTTTAAAGGGAACGCTTTCACAGCATTTGGAAATGCAATCCACAATGTCTGCGAAAAGAAACTCTTAAAAGAACAAATAAATGATGAAGAATATTTTCTTCAAGAATTTAAAAAGTTCCTAAACAAGTTACCAGAAGATGTAGAAGTCGATCAAAAACTTGTAGAGCAAATGCGGCATCAAGGAAAGTCTCTTTTACAAGAGCCTTTAATCGAAAACGCACTTAAGGAATATTTTAAAGATGGTTATGAAGTTTTGGAAGCGGAGATGGCCCTATACGAGCCAATCGAAGGACACGAAGACTATAGGTTCAAAGGGTATATTGATGGTATCGTAGCCACACCCGATGGCAAGGTACACATTTTTGATTGGAAAACTTGTTCATGGGGTTGGGATGCTCGTCGCAAAAATGATGCGATGACGACATACCAGTTAACTTTATATAAACACTTTTTCGCACAAAAGTTAGAAATAGATCCAAAATTTGTTGAAACCCATTTCGCGTTAATCAAGAGAACAGCGAAGAAAAACAGAGTTGAGTTCTTCAGAGTTACAAGTGGTCAGAAAAAAACACAAAATGCCCTTAAACTTTTGAACAAAGCATTGTATAATATAAGCAATAAACGTTATATAAAAAACAGACTTTCTTGCAGAAAATGTAAATTTAGACATACAGAACACTGTCCATGATTTGCTAAAAAGTCTACAAATATTTTGGAGTAGATATATATGTTAGCAGAGTATATATGGGTTGATGGTTCACATCCTCATAAGTTATTGCGTGGCAAAACAAAGGTAGTTGAGGGACGCAAAGACACCCTCAATCCTGATAATTTCCCGCTATGGGGCTTTGACGGCTCTTCAACAAATCAGGCTTCTGGCTGCAATTCCGATTGTGTCCTAAAGCCTGTTTTTGTCGTGCCTGATCCTTTCCGTGCACGGAATACTGATGGGGTTTTGGTTTTGTGCGAAGTGTTAAACGTGGATTTAACAGAACATGCCACAAATACACGTCAACAGGCGCGAGAAGTGGAACAGAAATATTTTAATCAGAAAGCACTCTACGGATTAGAGCAAGAATACACGCTTTTTAAAAACGGCCGACCATTAGGATTCCCAGAAAATGGATATCCAGAACCTCAAGGTAAATATTATTGTGGCGTCGGTGGAGACAGAGCATTTGGAAGAGACATTGTAACGGCACATCTAGAACTTTGTTTATCGGCTGGTTTAGAAATTGGCGGAATCAATGCGGAAGTTATGCCGGGGCAATGGGAGTTTCAAGTTGGGCCACTAGGAACAATATCGGCAGGGGACCATCTTTATATGGCACGTTATATACTTGAAAGAGTGGCAGAGATGCATGGTGTTTCAGTAAGTTATGCTGCGAAACCGGTTGAAGGCGATTGGAACGGCGCAGGCTGTCACACTAATTTTTCTACAGAGAATATGAGAAAGTCGTATCTTGCCTGTATTGAGGCTTGTGAATCTCTTGGCAACAACGTAAAAGTACACATCGAGAACTATGGCCACAATATCGAAAGCCGACTAACAGGAGATCACGAGACTTGTTCTTTTAAGGAGTTCCGCTATGGAGTGTCAGATAGAACAGCGAGTATTCGCATACCTTGGCAAGTCGAAAAAGATCGAAAAGGCTATATTGAAGATAGAAGACCTAATGCGGATTGTGACCCGTATGTGGTCTGCAGTTTAATTTTAAAAACAGTTATGGAGTATTAATGAAAAAGATAAAGATATTGGCGATTTCGGACCACCCGCTATCGCCTTCTGGTGTAGGAACACAAACAAATTATTTTATTGAAGCCTTGTTAAGAACCGGTAGATATAAGTTTGTCTGTTTGGGTGGAGCAATAAAACATAAAGATTATAGTCCGCAAAAAGTTAGTCCATATGGTGATGATTGGATAATTTTCCCGATCGATGGATATGGAAATGACGAAATAATCCGATCGGTTTTGCAAAAAGAGCGACCAGATGTTTTGTGGTTTATGACAGATCCGAGATTTTACGGCTGGTTATGGGAAATAGAAAATGAAGTTAGACCTAATTTACCGATGGTATATTATCACGTTTGGGATAACTTCCCAGCCCCGCACTATAATGGTAGATTCTATAGGTCTACAGATGAGGTTGTCTGTATTTCGAAAGTAACTCATGATATAGTTAAAGAGGTAACACCAGAAGTTAGTTCTTGTTATTTACCTCATGCTGTAAATTCGAATATATTTTATAAATATAAAACAGAGGAAAAAAGAAAGATAATAGAGGATACAAGAAAAAGAATTTGTATTGATGCCA
>Ga0080013_1004778_pt1 | contig 13088 bp, 18 predicted proteins | sample ETNvirenome_6_85_FD_69236 | JGI IMG/M metagenome (GOLD analysis project Ga0080013, IMG submission 69236) | Marine viral communities from the Pacific Ocean - ETNP_6_85 (SPADES assembly) (version 2) | ecosystem: Environmental > Aquatic > Marine > Oceanic | place: Pacific Ocean | collected 2013-06-19 | reverse complement strand
AAACACCTTATTTATCCCCAAACTATCCACATATCACTTGCTTTATTTTTTAATATATGATATGATAGTTGTATCCTCATACCAAAAAGAGTAAAATGGTAATTGATGATTATGCAGAAAACATTCTTCGGAGTGTTTTTTGTTTTTTAAAATATTGTCATTTCTGGTTGTGTTTCTAAGCTGTCATTAAAAGCTAAAGCTATACTCCAAAAACTATCTCCGTGTCCTTCAGGTGTTGTTATGGCATTCAAATCATTATCTACTACCAATACTTGATTTATAAGTCTTTGGTCATTTAAAAAAGTCATTGTTTTATTTACAACTGCTTTTTCAAATTCAGTAGCCATTGCTACTTTTATTTTATTAGTAAAATGCACAGGTTCCATTTCATTTGGTAATACTCCTTGTTCATATAAACTTTCAAATTCTCCTCTTGTATCATCATAATATAATCTATCTACTTTTAGATTTTTAATAATCATATCTAAATAATCTACTTGTTTTATATAATCCCAATGGTCCATAAACTTTTGAAATATCATTATCATTTTACCATCTACAATTTCAAATACTGCTAAATGACTTGGGTGTGCTTTTTTTCCTATATCAAATCCTGCCACAACATCATTATTTGTTTCATAATCTTTTATTGCACTTTTACTATATTTTTCATTAACTAAACTTATTATTTGTTCTCTATGAAAAAATGCTTGTTCTGTATAAACAGGTGTACATAAATATTCTTGATTAAAAACTTTTGTTCCCCTTTCTTTTTTTCTCTTTTGTAATTCATTCCAAGACATCCATTCTTTCCACAAAACTTTTTTTTCTTTTTCATTTACTATTGCTGGAAGAATTAAAGTTTCAAAACTTTTTTGTAATTCTTTATCAAAGAAAAAATCTACTACTGTTTGTGGTGTTCCAGCAATATGTAATTGCCCATCTTTTTTTACCATATCTAAAATCTGTGTTTTTAAAATACTATTTATTTTATCAATAATAGTTGTTACAAGTTTACTTGCGGGGTCTTGGAAAGGGTCATCAACATAAATTAAATCACAATGAATTCCCCTTTTAAAAGACATTAGCCCTTGTGGTTCTAAAGTGTGGTGGTGTTTTCCGTCCCAAGTAAGTTTAATAACATTCTCTGCATTTGTTTTCATATCTCTACAACTATTAAAGATAGGATTTTCTTTTATTAGTTGTCTTATTTTTCTTATATGATAACCTGCCATTCCTTGCTTGAAACTAAAGTAATGACCTTCTACATTTTTATCTGCATTCATCATTGAGTGTCGCATAAAATGAGCATAAAAAGAAGTAGATTTAAAATGGTCACGAGCCGAAATTCGCATCGTTCGTTTGTTTTCCATAAACCTACTTATCTGGTTTACATATTCTCCTTTTACAAAATCATCAAAACTTAAACTAAATATTTCATTTACAAATATTTCATTATTTACTAATGATTGTATTATTTTTTCTCTCATTTGCTTCTTTAACTAATTTAGCTATATTTGCCATATCATACATTTCTATACTCCCTATTTGCCTTTCCAATAATCCCATATCCATCATCTTATCTAATAGTATTTCTTTATGTTTTACTAATGTTCTAATAGCTTGTATTTTATTATTATCTTCCCCAACAGCAATAATTTCTCTTAATTTTGGTTCTAAATCATTTATAAAATCATCAAACTCAGCTATTATTATTTCTTTTGTGTGTCTATCATATCGCTTTGTTCTTTCATCTCTTATTTTTGCGAGTATTTTATAAACATACTCCTTATTTAATTTATAACCAGCTTTTTCTAATATTCTTTGTGCTTCATAGCCATTAACATTTGGATTTCTAATAACAACTCTTTTTGTAATAGCTAAATGTTCTTGTTTTTGTTTTTCAGAGTATAAGCTCATTTTATTTTACTTTATTTAATTTCATTCCATAATTATCAGTTTTCTTTTTAATCTTTATATTTTTCTTTTTAATTAACTTATTTCTTTTAAATAATCTATAATCTACATAATGATGATTTCTTCCCCACCTTTTTATTACTTTAACTAAATCAGGGTGCTGACGAACTAATGATTTAGCAAATTTCATTCTATTATCTCCATCAACATAAACTTCATCAGTATTGCCACCCTTCATAGACATAGTAGTAGTTTTTTCTTGTAAAAAAGTATTAAACAAAATAGTACAATAATCAGCTTTTAATACTCGTAAACTTAGGTCTGTATCTTCATTATATTTACCCCTCCATCTAAAAGGTAAGTTATTTTTTATAAGTATACAAGAATAAATACGAGAATTAAGATAAAATGGTGGATATTTAGACTTTGCAGCTATAAAGAAATAATAATTTGGACCAGATAAAGCTACATTAGTATATCTATCTGTAAAATCTTCCATCGCTCTAAATATAGCTCCATTACTTACGCTAATTTTTTTATTATTATTATACCTTCTAAAGTTTCTTATATTATCATCAACTATCCAATGTCGTTTATGACCTTCTTTAATTGAATGCTCCCAAACCCAATTACGAGCAGGTATAGAACCTTGTCCTAAATTGCTAAAAGGTAAAGTTAATATTTTATTTTTATCAATAACTTCTGCATATTTATTAAATTCTTGTGGCTCAACAACTATTCTATATGGTACTTTTATTTCTTCAAAAGCTTTTGCTGTCAACCTACTTTCCCATCTTCCTTTAGATATTATATATACAGGATATTTAAGTTTCATATTTATTTTTGCTTAACCACTGTTTAATATATTTTTTTAAATTATCAGTTGGTTTATAACCTAATTCTTTTTCTGCTTTTGAGTAATCACATAAAGTTACATCATATTCTCCCTGTCTTGCTGGTATATAAGTTTTTTCACAATCAAACATATCAGCTAATTCATTTATTGAGTAATTTTTACCAGTACCAAATTCATATTCTTTTGCTTTAGATTTTTTGCCAACACAACTAACTAATCCATCAACTATATCATCTATATAAGTAAAATCTCTTCTTTGTTCTCCATCACCTGTAATAGTTAATGGTTTTCCACTTAAATATTGCATCTGAAAAACACCAATAATAGTAGCATAAGTTCCTTTTAATATCTGATAAGGACCATACACATTATAAAATCTACATATAGTTGTAGTTAAGTCATAAACTTCGCTATATAATTTACATAATTCTTCGCCACCATATTTAGACCAAGCATATGGACTACCATATAATCCGTGATGCTTTGAACTTGAACCAGCATAAACAACTTCAATATTATTTTTTCTGGCATATTCCAAAATATTTAAAGTTCCATTAAAATTATTTTCAATAGTTTTTTTTGGTGCAATTATTGACGGTTGTATTCTTGCCAATGCTGCTATATGAAATATAACATCTACCTTTATATAGTCTTCTAATATTCCCTCTATAAATGAATAATCTTTAATTTTAGTTATATCTAAATTAAAATATTGGCAACCTTTTTGTTCATTTTTTTTAAATCCAGTACTATAATTATCAAAAGAAATAACCTTATGTCCATCTTTTAATAATCTCTTAATTAAATTAGTACCTACAAAACCAGCACCACCTGTTACTATTACTTTCATTTTATTTACCATATTCTTTATCTTTTAAAACTTCTTTAATTTGTTTTGGATAATATAAATATTTAGTTTTTTTTGTTATAACTTGTTCTATTAACTCAGCAAATTGTTGTACTGCTTTTTCTTCTGTAAAATGTAGTATTAAACTTCTATATGGTGTTTCATCTTCATTATTAAACTCTGGCATTCCGTCCCATTCTTTTATTGCATCTACTTTATTTTCAAAATCAGATAGTCCTATTTCCCAATTTTGAAAACCAATACTTTTTAAATCATCTATTTCAAAATTAGATAATAAATCCCAATCCCATTCTCCTACATTTTTGTTTAATCTTAAATTAAGTTCTTTTTCTTCATTTTTATTTAAAGCAATATAATACACAGGCACTTCTTTTATATCTAATCTTTCGGCTATTCTACATCTTTGATGACCACCAATAATAATATTTTTTCTTTCAGGATTAGAATTAACTATAATAGGGTCAACTAAGCCAAATTTCTTTATACTGTTTTCTAAATCTAATACCTGTTTTTCTGTCATCTGTCTTGGATTATATTCAGCAGGTATTAGGTCTTTAATTTTTACTTGTTTAATTTCCATATATTTATATTTAATTTAATTTTCTCCAATAAGTCGGTCTGCTATTCCAAAGTTTTGTTTTAACATTTTCATAACCATTATCTCTTAATGTTTTATTAAACAATCTACTGGTTTGTCTACCATTATATGAACTACCATTATGAAGATAAGTATTAAAATGTCCTGTAGCATCTGCTGTAAATGCATTTGCTATTATAAGATACTTAGGTCGGCAATATTCCAGCGTCTCTAATAAGTGTTCTACTGGTTTTTCAAAATGTTCAAAATATTCAGAAGCAAATATTAAACCATCTTTCTTATCTTTTAATAGCTTAATATCTCCAACTACTGAAAAATTATATAGTTCTCCAAGTTTTTTAGCTTTTTGATATTGTAAGCTCTGCTCTCTATTAGTTCCATATACATTAGAATTTGGAAAAATATATTTAAGAGTAGAGGTAGTTTTACCATTGCCACACCCCATATCAATAATATTTTCTATATTACCAATATCTTGAACTATACTTATATTTACTAAAGATTTGGGAGATGTAATAAGTTTTAGATATTTTTTAGAATATATATTCCAACACTTATCACTCTCTATAACATAAGCATTATCATCATAGACAGTATAATCTGGCTCTCCATTAGCTAAGGATTGGTACCATCTTTTTTCTAAATCTTGAAGTATTATTTCATTTTTATTTAACATAATTTTATTTAATAAATTACTGTTAATTTAGCTTCTGGTTCTTTTTCATTCCAGATTGCTTCAAATATTTTCCATTTTAATCTCCATACTTCTGTTACATACCCTTTAATTTCTACATACTCAATACTATCATCATTGTGAGTTATTACAAAATCAATAAAGTAATTACAAATATGAACATTATTTACATCTAAAGATAACTTTACTTGTCGCTTCCAACTTTTAATGTTTTTAGCCCTAATTCTTAAATCTAACTCTTGGGCGTAAGCAGCTTCTTTAGCACTATGATAAGTAATGTCATTATAAGTAGTTTTACTGGCATTATATTTATTTCCTTTTACTTTTGTATAATTTCTGAATTTTTGTCTGTACATTTTAATTCTTTAATTAAATCCTTATATTCTTTAATGCTTTGTTTTAAATTATAATTACTTCTTAACTCTACAGCCCTATCTTTTATTTCCCTTGTTCTTTCTTTAGGTTCTAAAAACCTTATCAATTCTTCTTTAGTATTAGCCACTGGAATACCTAATGCCCAAGCATTTATTGTTTTGTTATTACTTTTATATTTCCAATGTCCTGTCTTTAGTCTTGGATTAACTATAATATCACATTTTTGTAAATCTCTATCTACTCCTTTAGCAGTCCATTTAAGATTAGTAATTTTTACACTATCTTTAGCAAAAGTAGGTGGTACAAAAGTATTATTAGAAATAACTATAAATTCTAAATTAACATTGTACTCCTTATTTAAATCATATATTCCTTTTATTATACCACTTTCATTGATTATTGAAAAATTATGAGCATAACCATACCAACCTATTTTAGTTGCTTTGTTTTTATGTTTTTTCTTAAAAGGATAACTATTTAAATCTAATCTATCAGGAATTACCCAAACAGGTTTATCTGTAAAATTAGCTATATCTAAAGCTAACTCTTTTGTTGAACAAGTAATTGCGTCACAGTGACTAATCATTTCTATTGTTTTATAGCCCCAGTGTAAATAATCTGCATCACATATATCTAATATCTTTATGCCCTTAAAATCTTCAGCATAATTTATCCAATATATTTTTTGAAATATAATAACATCATATTTTTCTCCGTATCTATATATCTCTGCTTCGTCCCAATACTTAACTAAATTATTTGCTCTTATTCTTGAACCACCAATGCTATCTATTGATTTTTTATGGAAATGTTCAAATGTTAAAAAACCTACTTTCATATTATTGTATTTTAATGTTTAAGTTTTTTTCTATAAAATCCTTCCAATCTTGTTCGTATCTTTGATGAGTAAAAATCTTTTCTGCAGTTTTTTTACCTTCCTGACCTATTTTAATTGTTTGATTATAATTTTTAATCAAATATTTAATTTTATCTACTACTTCTTTAGGATTTCTCGGAACTATAAAACCATTTTTCCCATCTTCAATAAATGTATCAGCATCTTGCCAAGGAGTTGTTAAAACACAACAACCACTTAACATAGCTTCAGTTCTTGCTCTTGGCATAGGACTTTCTTTAGATGGGTGGAAATAAAGTAAACTTCTCCCTAAAAACTCCTTGTAATCGTCCCAATTTTTAGCACTCCAATCTACTGTTATATGACAATGCATTATACCTTCTTCCATTAAATATTCTTTTACTGCATTTAAAAATGTTCTATCATAATAAAAATCTAAACCTGCTGGACCTATCATAGTAATTACTCTCGGTTCTTTTGGTAAATCTACCCACTCTTCTTTATTTAATCCGTGCCATATAGGAGTACCAAAACCCCATTGTTCTGCAGCTTTTTTTGAGTTAACTATCACTAAATTATCCCCAATAACTTCTTTTGTTTTTTCAATCAATTCTTCTTTTGTTTCAAAAGCTTCTGGGTAACAAGGAGTTCCGTGCATTATAATTATTTTAGGTATATCTTGTATCTGTTCATTTAATTCTCTATATAATTGACCTTTACCCCTTGACCAAATATTATGTTCCATACATTGCTGGTCTAAATGTAATAAAGCAAAATCATATTTACCTGCTTCATAATGTGTTACATAATCTCCTTTAAAGAAATCTCCCCTTGGCAAATCATTATATTGCCTATGATGTTGTATTAACCAATCCCAATCTATCCATTTAAACTTTTGTAAATTATATTGATGTGCTAAATGCCAAGGGTAATTAAATACCTTTAATTTTTTCTTTTTTATCATAATCCCATTTTATAAAGTTTTAATTTACTTTTAATTATATCTGCCCTTCTTTTATTAGTTAAATGACTACCTTTAACTTGCTCTGCTTGAGCTGAAGGACAATATTTAACTTTGTTACCTTGTGATTGCCACCTTTCTCTAATTTCTTGGGACATACCACCATATCTATTTATTCTTTCACAAAACATTCCTGCTTTAATCAACCTACTTCTTTTTACTAAACTAAAGTTTTCTACAAAATGTTTTTTATTTCCCCCCTTATTTCCAAACAACCAATTCTTTCGTACTTCTTTACCACCTTTTAATTTTTCATCAAATCTTATCATAAACTCATTTAAGGCATTTTTTTCAGGTTTTATTCTACCATCTATAAACCATAAGTATTTACCAACAGCTTCAATAATTCCCATATTTCTTGCCATAGCTAAATTATAACCATCTTTTAAGGTATTTATATACTTAATAGCAAAACTCGCCTTATTTCGCAGTTTTAGAGCAAATTGACCTATATTTTCATCACTATTATCATCGCAAATAATCCATTCGGCTACAGGATAGGTTTGTTCTTCTAATGCTAAATACATTTCTTTTAATTGTTCTAAATTATTATAACAAGGAGTTATAACTGAAACCATTTCTTCACTATTTAAATTATTTAATTCAATATAAAGTTTAGCATATTGTCTTGCCATCTTTTCTTCAGTAAAGTTTTTAATTGTTTGCCAAGCTTTTTTTCTTAATTTTTCTCTTAACTCTTTATCATCTTTAAGCATTTTTATTTTTACCTTCAAAGCTTCTTTGTTTTCAAATGGTATAACTAAACCATTTTCTCCGTCACTTATAATATCGGCAGCTTCCCCAGATAATGTAGTTATTACTGGTACTCCTGTTGCCATAGCTTCTAATAAAGGTAATGTTCCTTCTTCTCTATTATCTCTGGAATTACCCACAAAACACATCATCTCTCTATAAGCATCTATTCTTTCACTATCTTTAATATTATTATATGTAAAATCAATAATATTTTTATCTTTTAAAGGTATTTCTGCCCAATATTTTGGCTTATCCATTTTACCCATTCCTAATACCTTTAAATCATTTTGATTTGCAGCCCAAGCAATTTCTTTTAATCCCTTCCAAGGCACTATTCTCCCAACATAACCTATATAAGTTTCATTCCCATAATTATCATTATAAGTAAAATAATCTAAATCAATTCCGTGTTGTATTATATAAACATTATCATAAGTTGCTACTTGCAACTTTTGTTTATTTTTATCAGTGTGTACTATATGAACATTTATATTTAGCTCTTTCCAATTAACTGATAATGTATTCTTTTGATTATGATGTGTCTGTATTGTTTTATATTTTTTTAATTCAGGCATTCTTTCAAATAATTGCTGTGTAGTTCTCCAATACTGAAAATGTATAACATCAGGTTGCTTATCTAATGCTTCTTTAAACTTAACTATATCTCTATCAATCTCTTTTGGGTGGACAGCTACAAAATCCATTTCTATATGTGGTGTATATTTAATTATAGCATCGGATAATTTACCAATAGCCCAACCATCTCTTGGTGTATCACTTACTATTAAAACTCTCATATTATTTATCTTGATAATTTTTTAATCTTGTATATTCTGCACCTACAAATGCTTTTAATCCTTGCCATTTACCTTTATATAAAACCATTATATTACCGACCTTGTTGTATTTATAATATAATCTTATCCCTTTTTTAAACTCAAAACTTCTTACTTCATCGTTTTCCATATACTTATTTTTTAATTATTTTCTTATTTGTTTCCCATATTTGTTTTAGTAACTCTGGATTATAACCCTTCTTTTCTGTTGCACCAATAATAGCTAATAAATCTTTAGGATAACATTTACCACCAAAACCCCTTTTATTTTTAAACACTGCTGTGTGCATAGCTTCTACTCTACTATCTAATAAAAGCCCTTCTCTAACTATCTCATAGCTACCACCAAACTTTTTACATATTTCATACCACTCATTACAAAATGTTACTTTCATTGCACCCCAAGTATTCTCCATATACTTAACTAATTCTGCTTCAGTAGGACTACAAATTAAATACTTTTTAGCTGGTCCAGTTTTAGGATAAAAAAAAGATAATACATCTTCGCAATCTTTTTTAGCCCCACCAACTATCATAAAACTATGCTTCAAGGGATTTGTTGGGTGTGGGTATTTAGGTGGAGTATAGTAATTTCCTTCTCCCATATATTCAGGAGAAAAACATATTCTTTTTTTATATACTTTGTTTAATGTTTTTGTTGTATTAGGTGGAACAGTAGACTTAATTAAAATTAAATCAGTCTTTAACCATTTAATTGTATTTACTAATATAGATAAATCTGCTTCTAAAAACTCTTTTTCATCAGGATTTACTTTTTGTTCTCCCATACCCCTTGGGGGTGTTGGTACACAAACTATTGCTAAGCCACATTCCTGATTTATAACTTCTTTAGTTATTGATTTTTTATATACTGGGTCATAGATTAAAGCATCAGGGAATATCTTATGCATACCCTGACCTACAAAACCATAACCAATAATTGCTACTTCTTTTTTCATAGTATTTTTTTACATTTAATTAAATAACCACTCGCATTATGATGCTCATAATCTTTAGAACCTTTATTGCCTTCAAAATTATTCATCATATTATAAGAATTAAAACATTTTAATCCTTTATATTTAAAATCAATTATCTCAAAATCTAACTCTGTTAATAATTTTTTTACTCCCCATTCAGTATATCTTAAATAATCTTGCTCTTTAGGATTATGTATAGGGTATAAAAAATGAAAACTTATATATAAGGTTCCATTTTCTTTTAAAAAATATCTTATGTTTTCTATTGCTTGAACAGGATTATAAATATATTCCATTACTTCTAAACAAAATACAGTATCAAAACTATTTTTATAATCTATCATATAAACCCCACAATGCATTGAGTTTAAGTCCATCTCAATATCAATAGTAGCATTTTTCTGATGTGGTTTTTTTAAATCTAAAATCTTATACTCCTTTGGCTCGCCTTTAGCCCTACCTAATACAGGTAATTGACCACCACCAATATCTAAAACTTTTTTATCGGTAATATCAATTTTTTTTACCCATTTTTCTAATTGTTCTCTGGAATATGACATAATTTAATCTTTTATAGAAACTCCAATATACTCAGTTGAAGTTCCTGTAAAAGATGATAAGTCATAAATCATATAAATAACTTATCATCTCGGTTCCGAAAGGAACAAACATTATGATGGACAATTCAGGATTTCCCCCAAACCGACCTTGTGTTAATTAACTTAAATAAACTATTATATTCATTACCCATTCTCTCTAATCCTATATCTTTTAATATTTCTACTTCTCTTGTACCACCTTCTTTATTAGTTCCTATAATCTTTAAGCCACTTGCTTTAGCTTCTAAAACTACATTTGGGCAACTATCTGCATAAGATGGATAAATTAAAACATCTGCTGTTCTCATTATTTTTGCTATCTCTGTTTTATTAACTACCCCAAACTCTCTTACTTTTTCATTGTCTATAAAATCATAATTATACTCTTTACCATCAAATCTACCAACTAACCATAACTCTATGTTTTTATTATCCTGCCATAACCTACTAAAAATATGCTTTACTTCTTCAAATCTTTTACAAGAATTGCTACTATGTTGAACACATAAATATATAGTTTTTGAGCTATCCTTAGCTATTTTATCTCCATTAGGATTAAATAAATCAGTATCTACTCCATTATAAATTACCATTCCATCATTGTTTTCTCCTAAATAATAACCAGAATACTCATTTGACCACTGTGATTGATAAACTATTACATCAGCTTTATTAGCATAATCTTTTAATCTTTTAGGTATATTTGCCCTTCTATTTCTACTCGGTTTAGGTATTCCATTAACTCTAAAAACTATGGGTATTTTATTTTTAATAGCTGCATCAACTTCTCCTTTTTCTGTTTGTGTAGCCCCAGAAATAAAATAAATATCTGCATCTTCTACCCTATTAACAAAACTAATATCAGAGTTTACCATTTTTAATGCCTTAACCAGATTTTGATTAAAAGTCCAACCACCACCAATAACATTACTTCTATTGAGTTGCGTTATGTAGAGTTTCATATTTTTCTATTTTATAATTATATTTTAAATATCTAAATAATCCTTCTAAAGCCAACCAATCATTATTATTTTCTATCTCTTGACTATGTCCCCAAATATGTAAATACCTATCAGTATTATTATATATTTCTGCCTTTCTTTTAATATAATCTACCCAATTAACTGTTCCATATTCCCTTCTATTATGGCAATGTGCAGTAGTATATAATCTAAAACTAAATGGTAATATCTTTGGTGCTTTTCCTATATCCACAGTTCTGGCATATAAAAATCCTGCTTTATCTACTGCTTTTATTGTATCTCCATTATATTTTCCCCTTGGATAAGCAAACCATCTTAACTCATAGTCTGTCCAATTTTCTAACCACTCTTTATTTTGTGCTATTTCATCTAATTGTTGTCTATAAGTAAGCAATTTCATATCACTTGGGTGTGTAGTAGTGTGTCCACCTATTTCAAAATATTTTGCTAATGCTTGTATTTGGTAATCTCTTAACTCACATAATGTTGGTATTAAGAAAACAGCAGGTAAGTTATACTCTATCAGTAAATCTGCTAACCTTAAATCGTGATTACTTCCATCGTCCCAAGTTGTGATTATTTTTAAAGCCATTCCATAAACTTTCCTTTAAAAAATCTATATACTTATTTACTAATCTTAACTCATCTTTAGTTTTACCATAAATACCTTTAACACTATCATATTTATTTATCATTCGTTGCAGTTCTTCGACTTTTTCTTTTTTATTTCTTTTCCTTGCTTTTTCTAATTCTTCTCTCATTTTATCTTCTGTCCAATCAAAGATATTATCGTGTTCTTTATTTAAAAATGCTAAATCCATTTCTAAATGATTTCTCGCTCTATTTTTTCTTCTTAATTCGTTAAGAATAAATAATTTTTTAGTTATTTTTTTTATCATATTTTTATTATAATGCTTTTTTAATTATTTGACAAGGCATTTGTAAATAAAACTTGAAAAAATACTTTAATACATTTAAATTACTTCCATTTTTACATACAACTGCACAAAACTCATTGTTAGTTATTTCATTTCTATTTACAATTATCATTTCACTCATATTATCATCTCCACCTTTAACAATACGGAATACATTTGACTTACATTTTTCTTTGAACCATTCTCTTAATAACTGAACTGAAAAGAAGTAAAGGTAATATTTATCTGCTGTTACCCATATATCAGCTTTAGTAGATGCTAAACCACTTTTATTACCCTTAAATCTAATTTCAAATGCCAAGTTTTGTGTTATTTCACTCCTGAAATCTCTTTTAACTTCAATAGTTATTCCAGACATTGGCATTACAATATCATAGTCTGGAAAATTTCCTTCTGTCATATAGGCACTAAAATCATAAAGTTCTTGAATTATTTTTAGTACCTTTTTTTCTTCAGCTTCTCCAGACTTTAGATAAGCATCAAAATTAACTTCAATTTCACTTATCATATTCTTTTGTTATTATCTTTAAGTGAAATAATTACTTGTACCTTTCTTTTAGCCCAAGCTTTTTTACCAGCTTTTTTCTGTATAGCGTCCCATCTCTCTCTATGCTCATCTCTCCATTTATAAACTGCAACTTTATGTTGTTGTTTATATTTTTTGTTAGTAGCATATCTGTGTTTAGAGTAACAAGCTAAACATTTTCCTTTAGCATAATATAATCTATTACTTGTTCCACAACTAATACATTTTTTATGCCATTTATTCCATTTTTCCATAGTTTTATACCTTTCTACTTAATTAAATTCT
>Ga0080013_1004777_pt1 | contig 13104 bp, 29 predicted proteins | sample ETNvirenome_6_85_FD_69236 | JGI IMG/M metagenome (GOLD analysis project Ga0080013, IMG submission 69236) | Marine viral communities from the Pacific Ocean - ETNP_6_85 (SPADES assembly) (version 2) | ecosystem: Environmental > Aquatic > Marine > Oceanic | place: Pacific Ocean | collected 2013-06-19 | reverse complement strand
CGGCTTGGAAATGATTATTGTTATTGGCAATTATCAAAATTTCAATAAGTTTAAGGTCATTCATTGAAGTCGACCACCTGCACTATCCGTTTATTTTACCACGTCGAAGCCTTGACACCCCCGCTAAATGTTTATCTTTTTTTGTAGTTAACTTAATTTTCCGAGAATATCATCGTATGAACGGCGATCACCGCTGTCAGGGCCCATCGCCAGCGCTCTCTTGAGAGGTCCCAATTCCGCTGCGCGAATTGTAATTTCGTCACGTGCGAGGTTCCATGGAGGGATCCCAAGCAATTTAGCCAAGACGGCTTTTTCTTCAATGCTCAATTTGATGATTGTTTGATCGACCTCTCCCTCGTCATCAGCTGCATTCATCGCATCCAGTGAATCCCCGGGTGCAGAACTTCGGTGCGGCTCAAATTCCGCTTTCCGTGATTCTAATTCTTCCTTAATCATATTTCTCAATCTTTTTGTTGTAAGTTTCATAATAATCTCCCTTATGCTATCTCTGTTTCGGCGCCACCCTGATGTTTGGTTTTAAGAAAATCCATGACTTCTTCTGGCGCGCCCCTGTTGACTGTATCAGCAATACTCTTGATTCCCTTGGCAGCAAGCAAATTTGCCACTGATTGCAGGAAATTTAAATCAGTTCCGCCAGGCACAACGATCGTTGTGCCATCTTCTAATTCAATAATCCCTTCCTCGGGAGTACCGGACCATCTTGCACCTATGGGCCCATGGGGCGGATCCTCCTCGTATTGGGGGCCACCAGGTACAACGTCGTCGCCTGCTACGACTTGTTCTAGTTCTTCCTTAATCATATTTCTCAATCTTTTTGTTGTAAGTTTCACTTTATTTTTCCTTTAAAATGGAGAGAGATTTCTCTAACACAATAAATAGTCCATTCTTTTATAAACATCCATTAGCAGACAAAGAAAGCCACATAACAAATCCAAAAGACAATATCATTATAGCAGAACCGCCGGCGAAAGTCAAGTAATCTTTTGTGGGAATTTTCATTTTTTTAGGCTCTTCTTCTGTAACCTCGTCATCTTTTACTAATCTTAGGCTCATAATTTCATATCTCCATCATACCACATGCAAAGGATTGTCAATGCGAGAAGAAAAAAAGCCAGCCCAATCAGGGCATCGAGACTAAGGGGCAATGTAGGGATGTATTCAAGCACCCAATTATCTATCCCACTCGGACTGATATTTGCCGAGGACCTTTAAAATTCTCAAGAGATTTCGGGTGCTGGGTTCTAATTTATCTATTCTGCCGTCACTCAGGGCCTTGGCGCCGAGTTTCATATGAATATCTCCGACAGCTTGGCTATTATTGGCTATAGTTTCTAGTGCCGCAACTACCTGGGGAGACATCAACTCTGCCATTGCAGAAATTCTGCTTTGGAGTTCTTCTTCTGTATACCACCCAGTTTGTGCCATTGCAGCTTGGATATGTGATAAAAAGACCGCAGGTTCATTGATTTCATTGAGTTCTTCTTTTGGGTCGGGGAGGGGCACGGGAAGTTGTTCGCGTTGCTCTTCTAGTCTCTCGTCCATGAAATAACGAGGATCAAATCTTTTTTTATTTTTCTTAATAGCCATCTATAAACTCCAATTTAGTAGCGATCATCCTGATCGTCGTCTCTATCCATTCACTCTTCTAGTGGAGGCTCTTCATCCATCAAATTCGGCAACTGCTCTGCACCACCAAGCCCTAGGGCTTCTAGAACTTCTGGACTGGCATCTACAATATCAATGCCACTATTTTGCCAAGTCTGAGCAGTCTGGATTAGGGCATTTAGGTCATCGAATTCGGCGCGCCCAATTCCAATATCTACAAAATAAGTCTGCTCGGTACCACAACCGCCTATGGCATCAAACTGTCTGTTTCTGGCGTCGACTTCAGCTTGATCTTCATACGACGCGTCCAGGTGGTGCATCGCATTGTCCTCGAATTCTTCTCGGTCCGCATCAGCTTTCTGTGCAAGAGCCTTCTTTAGTCTTTTTCCCACAATTTCTGGAGGTTCAACAACAAACTTTTGACTGGGCCCATCGACAACCATTTCAGAAACCTCCCCCTCTTCTAATCTTTCATTCATAAAATAACGAGGATCGAACCTTCTTTTATTTTTTCTGTAATATGTCATCTAAAGATCTCCCTTCTTATAAACATAAATAGTTCTTATGAGAAGAAGAAAGCCACTTTATTATGGTCCGTTATATAGGCATCCGCATAATTCACCGTTTATTACCGTAGAGCCGTATGTTATTTTGATGTCGTGGCAATCTGGTCCTAATTTTCCATAGATCCTTACACTGACTTCATCACCGGTTGCATGGTTAATAAGCTTCATTGTATTTTCGTTCGCACAATACCATTCCCAATCCCAATCATAATAGCCATATCCTTCCACGGTATTCCAATAGAATACATATTCGTCATCCAAATAAGTGCAATAATTTTTATAAGAGGGCACAAAAGTGTTAGCAATTACATTTTTCGTTGAGAATTCCCACCATTTTTGCCTAAACATGTCTTCATCACACGTTTCTACAATATAACTATCACCAGGGTAGCTTGGGCCGGCCTTATATCCAGTAGGGCTATCTTGTTTACAAGAAATTCCAGTTAATAAAAGTAGTGATAAAAGTAGTCGCCTCACAATAGTAACTATGCAATAGAAAACTTAAAGGCGATTTTTATTTATTCTGGAGCTGTTTCGCTCTCTCCCCATTGTCCGGGAGTGCTACTCGGTCTATCGTCTGAAGTCTCAGCCCCAACTTGGGCAATTGCCTCCTGAAAGGAATTAAGTGGTGCCATACACGCTCCTTTCATAGATCCATCAGAAAGCCCAGACACAAGATGTGCCAACGCAGTGACCGCCATTTGAATTTGTTGTATAATTTCCGGGTCAGAACTGTTATTAATGGCCTCGCCTTGAGCTACGGCTTGCATGGTGGCAATTTGAACCTCTTCATTGCTGACTTCTTCCAGTCGATTGATCTCTTCGGTGACGATTTGCTTAAGTTTTGCTCTTGATAATTTCATTTCTCGGGCCCTCTTCGGTTATAAATAGTCACTCCACGGGTCGGAAACCGGGATTTTTTTCGCAAAATTTTTCATTTGAGCCATTTGCGTCAACAATAGTTAATAATAGGGAGTTGTTGTAATAACATCGAAGTTTCCTTGGTAATCATATGCAATAAACTCGACTTCATAATAATCCCCACACCATAAGTGCGTCTCAATAGTTTCAATCCATGATGATTCCCAATATTTCTCTCGATTATGATATAGGGGGAACGAATCTACGAGGTAATTATCCTCAAAGATGTCGACGAATACCTCGGCAACCTCTTCAAAATCATATCTTGGGTAGTGAACCCAGGCATCGAAGTACCATTTATAGTCATCATATGTATAATTGTAGTAACATGAGGCCTTAACTGCCTCAATCATTGGCCCTCTTTGGGGATTATTCGCTTTTCGATCATAATAACCCTGATCAGAGACATAACATGACGTCAAAGACAGGAAAAGAAGCACCGTCATGAAGAAGATCATGACGATAGGCGAGATAAGTTGAAGGGGTTCTAGTTTCTTGTTGTTCATATTTTTTCCTCTATCTTAAATATAACATAAAATAGAGGCTTTGTCAAGCGTTTTCTGCCCTATTTGAAGAGAAATGGATCAAATATGCGATCCATAAGCCAACTCAATCCGAGCATAAGGTAGTGAACAGCTAAAAGAAGAACCGAGATGATCGCAACGAACGCAAAAAAGGCGAAAAAACGTAAGAAATTAAGTTAATCATTCCGGAGCAGCTAAAATTTCTTCCTTAAAAAGAGCTTTTGCGGCCATATATTCAGCTTCAGTCGCGAAATTCTCCTCTTTTGGAGCATTATAAAGGTCTTTCAATTGGCCTTTCGTCATTCGGAGATGTCACCCATGTCGGAACTGTTGCCACCATTGATATTTTGATCGATGTCATCGACTCCGGGGTTACCAAGTTCATTATAATTTTCGCTTATTTCCGGAAATTCTTCAGAAATGAGCTGATCAAGTGATTCAAATGGGCCAAATGGGGGCTGTTTTCCTAAAAATACACCAAGAGGGACGCCAATTACGTCCAAAATCTCTTGTTTTGCGTTCTTTGCCGTAAACCCAGGCCGGCCTTTGTAATAATCGATGACTTGCAGTGCGACGACATTCAACAAATTCGCGATTTGGTTAACTTGATCATCCCATGGTGCGCGCGAATCCTCATTGTCATCATAATATGCTTTGGTTTCTTCGTCTTCGCGACCTTGGATTTCTTGGGCGCCCTGACCGTCGAGCCATGATAGTTGTTCACCAGATGTCGGTTCATCGTCATCTTCAGTTAAAAAGGTCATTTTGTCGATCGATTCGGATATCATAAGGCGGATAAGCTCGTCTAAGCGCTTTCGTTCGTCGCTCATTAGATACCACCATCTTCACCGGAAGCTTTGAGGCCCGGAGCAACATGGTTCATAACAGATCGGAAGAGGCGGCCAGCTGGCTGGTAAAAGTTAGCAACGCCGCTAATTCGTTCGAATAAGCCGTCACGCATAGCAGAAGATAGCTCATTGTCGCCAGAAGATTTCTCCGCAATTTTGGAAGCTTCCCAGAGATCCTGGAAAAGCTGCCTTTCATTGGTAAAGAACTTCGCGAAAGCCTCTGCTGTTGGTCCGGATGGAGAACTGGGTAGAGTTTCACTAAGGAATTCATGGATGATTGGCATCAATGCAGGTAGGTGGCTGGTATTAAGATCGACTTCATCGTCGGACCTATCATCCCATGATGGCGAATCTTCGCGCTCGACACCCCAGTTTCGGTCTCGCGCTTTCTGGTGCGTGGCCCACGGGTCTTTATCATCACCTGTCGGGACGTATCTACCCGAGGCGGAATCCCATTCCTGGCCTTCATTCTGCGCGAATTCTCTGAACCTCTCACAAAGAAGCCTATCTTTATCGTTGCTGGAATATTTTTTTGACATTTTCTGAAATCTCCTGTTTCTTGCTTATAAATAGTTGGTCTGTTCTTAAAATGCATCCCTTATATACTGAAGAACGTCTTTCATCTGTTTATCTGATAATGTTCCTTCCCAGGGTGGCATCACGCCGCTCTTCCCTTTAAACCCGGCCTTAATTGATTCAAGCAATTCGTCGTTTGTTTTCTTCATTCTCTCCCCATCCGTGAAGTTGGCGCCCAACATTCCGTTCATTCCGGTGCCATCCGCCTGGTGGCAACCGGTGCAATAGTTCTCGTATACAACTTGGCCATGTGTTGGATCTCCGATCCTATCAATTTGAGCCGATGGCTCTGGCGCATTGATTGTCCTTTCGTACACAAACGAGCCGCCGCTTAAGAGTAGCGCAGCAAAACCGACCACCATACAAGCGCTACCCAGGCTTTTGAAGCATGTTGCAATTTTCATAATATTCTGTTCCTTCTTTTATTGTACTATAATTATACCACAATATCGGAATTCTGTCAAATATTTTTTGGGGATTTCATTATAGTTCTTTCCCTCTTATCATATTCAAAATTTCTTGTTCTAGTGCTTCGTTATCTATTTCCCCATCCTCTGTGTCGTACAGCGAAATAGAGCCGCTAGCGTCCATTGAAGCAACTATTTTAGTGCCGTCAGCTAGTGTGACGATAAAGGTCTCGTCGTCCGAAACAAATGGCTGAAGAGCTGGGGCCGTGTATGAATGTGCTCGATACATTGGATCCATTATCTTCTCGGCACCAGATACATCTGTTTTTTCAATGTTTGCCACCATACCTTCGTTCAAAGCCTTTCCAAGCTCTTCTTTGATAATCTTTGTTAATTGGCTTTTTGTAATTTTCATGGTTTGGATCCTCTTTTCGTATATAAATAGTTCATAGAATCGCAGATCTGCACTTTTTTATTCTGGGAAATTTAAGTATGCGAATTCTCCGTTTAGTTCAGTCGCCTTTTCGCTCTGTTTTTTCTGTTTTTGAGTTCTTTGCGAACCGCTTGTTTAATGGATCCTACTTTTCTAAGAATTTTTTCCTCCAGATCTCCCGTCTCGCCTTCCCCGTCAGGGGGTGATCCGTCCGCCCGTTTTGTAGGAGCATCTGGTTCATATGGTACTACTTCAATAAATTGATCAAACTCCTTATGGTCTGAGGCCTTCATGGGGCTCTCCTTCCCGGCCTGATTTTCTAAGGCATACGCCAGATTATACAAGTTTCTGCCCGCGAATTGGTTCTGAACCTTCAAGATGGGTTCACCGCCTTTTTCGCCTAATTTTAAATATTTCTCGAAGTTATTGAAGCCACCTCGGGCGCCGCCTTCCCCTTGGTTCGGCGAAACGGACCTGACCATAGCGTTAAGAATGTGTAAAGCTGTCAAATCCCCCCATTTGGGCCTATTCTTCATCCACGCTTGCGCGATGTCGTCAAAGTATTCCTTTTTCACATACTCGCTATCCAAAAGGTCCCCGGTTTTCACCGTAACTTTATCGGCGGGTCCTCGTTCCTGCTCCGCAAGTGTGTTAGTACACTCTTCTTTAATGATTCTTCTCAATTGGTTTTTCGTGATTTTCATGGTTTGGATCCTCTTTTCGTATATAAATAGTCAGCTTGAAACGGAAGATCTCGTTTTTTTATCAATCCCAAGAATCTTCTATGCCGGCTTTGCGACCAGCAGTACCATTTGCTCGATCGAATTCGGCCACCGATTCTTCATCTGCGGGATCAACGTACATTCCACCCCTACCATCTTTAAATTTCCAATATTCCATCCGATCTTTACTGTTTTTGTATTTTTGCCGCTGATCCAGATCCGCCTTGGTCAAACTCCCCTCCCACTCTTTTCTTTGTTTTGCGGCGCGCGCAACGGCTTCTTTTTCTTTTTCCGCCTTCGCTGCGAAATACTCGTCATCGGCCTTCATAGCCGCCTTCTTCTTCGCTGCGGCAGCCAAGGCTGCCTTCTTCGCGCGATGCTGTTTCAAAAACTCCTTCGATGAAAGTGGCTCGGAATCAGACTTCTCATCATCGTCGCTGCCGAATGGCCACCACCCTTCTTCAAGATCTTTATCGCTCGCTTTTTCTAAAACATTCGCGATTTCTTCTTTAATAATTTTTCTTAATTGGCGTTTTGTGATTTTCATGGTTTGGATCCTCTTTTCGTATATAAATAGTCAGCTTGAAACGGAAGATCTCGTTTTTTTATTTAAACCAACCCCTCGGATCCCAGGCGGGCGGATTAGCTTTGCGGCGGCTAGCGCGCTCCTCTTTCTTTCGGTTTAGCCAATACCGGTATTGGTCTGGGGTCGCACCCCTAAGCTCTAGGTTGCCCTTATCTTTAATGTCTATCTTTTGGCCTATTTCTAGAAACCACGTCTCTTCATCCATAAAATTCGGGTGTTGCGCGTGTTCCCGCGCTTCACTCTCTTCTTTTTCCGCCTGCGCTGCTTCCCAATCCGATAAATCGTAGTCCCCACTCGTGTCTAGACCCCTGTATCTTGATCCCCCCACGGAATATGATTCTTCAAGAACTTTTGAAATCTCTTCTTTGATAATTCTTTTTAGCTGGTCTTTTGTAATTTTCATCGTGGGGATCCTCTTTTCTTTTCGTGTATAAGTAGTTCGGGGGATTTGATATCTGCGTTTTTTATTCTGTGGTTTTTTCGACGAGCCTTCCCATGGAAGCGAGCTTTTGCATTGTCTGCGGGCCTTTTGTATACCTTTTGCTCAAAGGAGACTCGGCCCACCTGTCTTTCATATCCATATCCTTGGGGTCTACGGCCCAATCATTCCAAGCGGCTGTTCTTTGATTACAATTATCGTCTTCGATATCCGGTGTCAACTCATTTTCGAGATTATCCAATTGATGAGGTATGACATCGCTCCTTTTATTGAAGAAATAATCCCATACTTTGCGCGCTTCGCCTGAGACGGTTAACCTATCGGACATAAGTCCGCCTCCATTTAACGTTGCCCACTCCATGGCAATATCATAAAGCATTGGCCCCCAACCACTATCGGCTGATACTGATTGAATCTTCCACGCATTTCCGCAGGTACCCTCACGGCTCTTTTTGATAATGATCCCTCCGAATGGGGAGCTAGAAGGATGGAGCCCCCCTTGTTCAACTCCGAGTACTCGGATCTTGCGCCCGCGCGTTCCATAAAAAAAGCGAGTTCGGAATTCTATGTTGGGGTCGGGCGCGATTACGACAAAAACGTCTTCCGGGAGATCTCCTGGACCCTTTGCTGCTTCTTGAAGGAGAACCTTGCCGATTTCTTCATTGATGATCTTTCGCAATTGTGACTTTAATATATTCATTTTTCATGTATAATTAGATCAGAGGTTTTCATATATGCCGTTTTTTATTCTGGGAATTTTTTTAGGCCCGTCTCGCGGCTGTACCTGGCCGGCGCGCCTCGATAACCCAGTTAGGAAGCCACTTTCCGGCCGGTGGGAGGGGGAGGGGTACCCCCCCTATAATGCCCTTTGAACCTGACAAATCGTTTGCTGCTTCTGAAAAATCAGTTTGTAACTTGTTTATTTTTGTCAATACCTTTATGTCAATTACTTGTCAATTCGCCGTAAGGGAGTTTGAACGCGGACAATGGGCGTGTCAAGAACTTTCTTGTCAACTCTATGTCAATTCGTTATAATAATACTTGACAAACGAAAAGGCAGGATCAAACTGCTTTATCGCGATCACAGTGTGATTATCAACGAGTGGCTGATAGAGCAATTTGTCCCTGCCTTTCCATCTGTCAAGTATTATATTGTCAAGAGAATGTAAATCATTATAATAAAAACTTGACAAAGAAAAAGCCAGCATAAAGCTGGCTTCTCGGTGAGTGGGGGGATATTATCGTAGGGTCGCGGTCAAGCGTTTAGGTTAACGTTCTCTCCTATGGTAGATAGATTTGCGCGCGCGAAAGCACGGGTTTAAACATCCTTTTCGATGGCGTTCAAAAAGATAGTTTCTAACAGGAATTTCCGGTCTTGGATGTTTCCCGATATCAGAGTTTTAACCTCCTCTTTCGCTGCGCCGTCAGTTTCTTTGAACTGTTTAAGCAATTCCTGGCCTTCTAAGCGCATATTTTCGATGGTCTTGAGAGTCTCGGTGATAGCTGCGTTAAGGAGCATGTTGATAGCGAAGGATGAAGCACGCTTTTTGGCAGCTTCGATAGGGGTCAGTTTGTCAGTTTGTAAGGGCATGATAGCGATATCCTTATAGTAGGGGTAGAATGGGGATTATGGGTTAATGTAAAATAATGTAATTTAAAAGGTTATAATTAAGTGCTTGATTATCTAGTTAGAATGGGTGTGATACGCAGCGTGATTTATCAGTTTCTCCCTCCCTTATAAGGTATCTTCCATAATGGTATTTATTCCTACGTTTTCATTGGGTCCTTTGTCATCCCACGATAACCCACTTTCAACCACTTCTTTGGCCGTAAATATCATTGTCCAGCTTGGACGGACAAAATTAGCCGTCGCCATTCTCCAGTTTCCTCCTACGTTTTCCTGTCCCCATGTCGCTTTACAAGAGAACAATATCACGCCTTCTAAGTACGTTTTGCCAGCCTTCGTTATTATCACCCTCAAAACTTCTCTTTCGATAAGACGCCCTTTGCGCCCCGAAGCGTAGTTACAAGCTATGATATCACCAGCCTTCAATTGGTCAGGTTTAACCTTCATTATTTCTCCAATGGGCGATAATCAAGTTTCCAACTGTATACTTCATGGTTTAAATACTCCAGGGGGATAGTGAAGGTTGTTCCTGCCTTAGAGAGGTACTTGGCCATGCCGTCGAGATCTCTATAGATGATATGCAAGGTTAAACCTGTATAATCATTTATATACTCACTATTGGCCTCGGAAGGTTCTTTTGCGAGAACGAGGTATTTGCCAATTACTTCGCCGTTTTTGGGATGGTCGGCGCGGTTGGAGATACAAACTAGCATATCACCGACTTGAGCATCATTAAGGTTGAAACTCATTTATTCTCCAATGGACGATACTCAAGGTTCCAAGTCGTTATTTCCGATTGCATAACATCTATCCTGAAAGTGCAGTTTCTTCCTACATAATCGCTTATAGGAGAATAGTTCTCTTTAGCCTGGATGATATGCAAGGTTAATTCTGGACTATCACCATTTTTATTATTGTTGGCCTCGGAACTTCCTTTTGAGACGACGATGAATTTGCCAAGTAGTTCCTCCGGTTTCGGCGAGTTCAAATAAGCCAAGTAACAAACTAGCATATCACCCACTCGTGCATTTTCAAGGTTGAAACTCATTTATTTGTTGTCCTCTTCGATTCTCATCGGTTTGATGAAAGCATAGTATCTATCTGAATATTTAGCCTTTGAGAGACAGACCTCCACCCGCTCATTCGATGTTAGGTGGAACGCGCTCAAAGCCTGCTTAGTAACTCGAATATACTGAAACATAAATATCGAGTTCTCCATTTGAATAGGCACCGAAAAGGTGGTTTTCCTCTGCCTTTTGAGCCAATGGTTGAAAGCTCCGGTGTCGTTGAAAGTCAAGGTTTTATCTGTGTTATCGTCTCCCATATTATAATGCCTCCACGTCTGCGTCGATGTTCTCCGCGATAACGTCGGATAAAACTCCGTTTTTGTTCATCGCATCTATAAGGTTGCACCATGCCTCTCGGCGAGCCGGTCCATCGACGATGTTATCCCGCTCATAAGCGTATTTGATACTGGGTAATACGCTAACCCTGTATTCGTCAAGTGCTAACTGGGTTTTCTTCGTTAGTTCATCCTCGAACGCGGTTTTGACGGTATCAAGCACGTTATCGACTACCTCCTCGATATCGGCTTTGAAACTGGATTGTGCTTCATAGGCTACATCCCATGCGTCAATGTCGGAATCCAAGCTATAAAGCTCATCTTCGAGCGTTTCCTCAATGGCGGCGTTGATGGCGGATAATAGGGCGGCGTGGATTTGGCTGATTTGGTCGGTTGAAAGTGGCATATGATAGGCTCCTGAAAATTAAGTTTGAAAGTTGGTTATTGGGTTGGCGGATTACCGGGTTTCTAAGCCGGTAATCTCTTGAATCTCGGCGGGTGAAGCCGGTACGGTTGTGAAGTTAGAAGGGGAATAATCGCGCACTGCCTGATTGCGGTGCTTTGAAGTAGTATTTGAATACCTCTTCGAATTAACCATGGTCAAACCTTCGTTATGAAGGACGACGACCTGTGGAACGTCATAGCTCAAAAGAGCGGTATAAACTGGGGTTTGGATGAGTGTTTGATTTGAAGCTGGATTTGAAATTTTCATGGTTGAAAGTACCTTTTGAATGAGTGGATGATAGTTGATTAGGGGTTGGTGAAAAGTAAGGTTAAAGGAGGACTACCACGAGATAACGAGATAATCACGGACAAGGGCGACATATTTGGTATTACATTTGCGTTCGATAGTCGCCTGATTATCTACTTCAAAACCCGCCTTTCGGAAGATGGGCGCGAGCTTATCGGCCAAGTATAGGGGGAAAACTTCTCTGGACTTTTGCAAGGTTTCAAGCCGAGAATCGCCCATTCCTGAAAAGTAAGTATCAAGGTGACTATACCAAGAGGGAATGTTGCGGTTGATGTAATCCCGCATTGAAAGCGTGTTATTGACAAATTGGTTTCTGCCTAAATAAAACCAATCGTGGCCGCACGCCTTCGATAAGGCAGATTTGAAGTAGGATAATGGATGGACGGTTGTGCTGCTTCTACCTGCAATAGCGGCCTTTTCAATAGCTTCATTGATGCACTCGACTGACGCTTGTAAGGCAGCTTCAAAGGGGATTTTGGCCTCGGCGCGTAATTGTTCATCGATTTCGATGCGCTTTTGAGTGGCCCGCTCCCTCATTAGTTCGGGCGAAACTGCGCTTTTAAGCAGAGCAGCATCGAGAGCGTCGAAAGAGGGGGTTGAAAGGGCGATAGTATTATTTGGTGTGGTAGTCATGGATTATTGGCCTCGAAAGGTGAAAATGGATGAGTGGGTGATAGTTGATTGGGGGTTGGTGAAAGTTAAGTTAGAAAGTAGAATCGAGAGGGGGGCCAAGTCACAATCGCCGAACGGAGGCTGCGGCCCTTATATGAATGTCATCGACGGTGAATCCTCCAAAGCGAGGGGTGAAAGGTGATTATCGAGCGGGCTGAATGTCCCAACCAAGCCCTTGCAAAATGCCGATTGCGAGCACCAAATCGATGTCATCGATATGGTCGGGTCGAAGCCGGTTTTGGAACTGTTGGGCGCATGCGGATGCACGGACTTCAAAGGCCGAAAGGCCGCGAAGAAGCTCGCCTTTGGGGTTGGTGAGATTATACATAGAAGAAACTCCAAAATCGCGAACGCGGTAACGGCGCGGGGGCAAAGGGAAAAAAGTGGTGAAGTGCTCGCTTTCATACATATATTATACTCGTTTTTAGCCACTTTGTCTATACCTTTATTGTCAAGTAAATGTCAAGGGTGAAACCCTGGGTTGTAACTTGCTTATCATTGACGCTGTAAACATTTTTCTTTTGTTGTTGTCGAAGTTTTGAAATAGCGCGGCGCGAACCATCATTTTATCCCATTCTCCACTGCGGACCTGCATTTATCGCCGCCTTGCTTATAAACGAGGAAGAACCTGGCCTTTGGTTGCGGGGGTTCCCAAAACACTCCTTCATGAAGATAACCACCGTCAAAACTGTCTTATCTGAAATGCCAACGATTATGTGCCTTTGAAGCTCGAAAATGGACTGCTCAAACATTTGCCTCTGATTCGATGAAGAGTAAAAGGTCCATTTGCTAATTATATCCCCGACTTTCAAGGTGTCGGGATTTATTCGAGGTTCTTTCTCCATTACCACCCATCTCTCCAATAACCGGCTTTCAAAGAGCTAAATGAGAGAAAAGCCTGCTCACCCGGTCCCTCGGTGGTACCCTTTCGCCTCCAACGTAAATATAAAACGGAGGTTTTAACTCCGTTATTGAGCTTCTCGATGATTATGTGCCTTGAAAACTCCACAAACCCGCACCCGGTTCCCAAGGTTTCACGCGGCGTTAGTCTCGCCCATTGGCTA
>Ga0080013_1004776_pt1 | contig 13105 bp, 12 predicted proteins | sample ETNvirenome_6_85_FD_69236 | JGI IMG/M metagenome (GOLD analysis project Ga0080013, IMG submission 69236) | Marine viral communities from the Pacific Ocean - ETNP_6_85 (SPADES assembly) (version 2) | ecosystem: Environmental > Aquatic > Marine > Oceanic | place: Pacific Ocean | collected 2013-06-19 | reverse complement strand
GGTGAAGAACAGTTTGTTACTTATTTTATTTGTTACGCTATTATGGTTGCGATTCTTGGTTTGATAGCCGTGTGCACTTTCTGCGCAGCTTTGGTGCTTTTTACATTTCAATTTTTAAAAAAGCCCTTGACACGCAAAAGCAAGCATGATAGTATATATTTAGCATTATAAGATTTGCGCGCCCGTAACTCAGTAGGTTAGAGTGCCACTCTTATAAGGTGGATGGCCCTGGTTCAAGTCCAGGCGGGCGTACTTTTAGAAAGGAAAATTAAATGAAAAAATTTATTGTATTATTGGTCGGAATGACCTTTTGTGGAGGATGTTATCTTCCTTATCCTGCAGTTGGCGTGAGGCCACCCCAGATTGAAACTTGGGAAAAAATTTGCACCGTGGAAAAAAACCCTTTGCCGGCAAAAATATCAAAAAAAACTCATTGCCGATGGGTTCGTTCGCGCTAAATGAAAAAACGAATACACGTCAATCAGCATATAATTCGGAGCAACAAAAAGAATGATGAAAGAGAGCCCGTGCTTACAGTTAAAACTTATAAGTCGAACGAGTATTGTCACGAGGCGATCATCGACGGGCCCTCTAAAATTATCTATTCACCAGACAAACCGCTTCCATGCGGTGCGCGCGTATGGATAGAAACAGACTCAGAAATTGTTTGCATAGTAAAAGACGACATACTCCCGTAGCTCAGTTGGTAGAGCAAGCGGCTCATAACCGCCAGGTCGTAGGTTCAAGTCCTACCGGGAGTACTTTAAAAAGGAGAAAGATTATGTTTAATAGTGTATGGACTGCAATTACCTTGGGCGTCGTTTCGCTCACTTTTTTTGTTTATAGCTTGGTCAAGCATGAAGAGCGACTTCAAGTAATGGAACAGAAAATTTCAGCGGCCCAAGAAAAATTTACTGAAAAGTAATTCATTAAGGCCGCAGGAAGGCATGGGCTTACAGATGTCTTATACGAACGAAGGAACAGATGAAAACTTTAATAGGGATTGCGTTTTTTACAATTGGGAATATCTTGGCATGGTTTCAGTTTAATTCTCAATTTGTTTGGGATTGGTGGAAAGACAAACCAATCTTGTCAAGCTTCATATTTGCAATCCCCATGGGGCTTTGCTTCTGGTACGCTGTTAAATGTGTTGTGGAGGACCACGGCCTTTTGTGGACTTCGAAGCTCGTTGGGTTTGGTGTTTCTAACATCATATTCGCTATTCTAACTTATTTCTTTTTAAAAGAAAGTATACTTGTCCCAAAAACTATGGTATGCTTAGTGTTGGCAGTTGTCATCATTGGCATACAAATACTTTGGAAAAATTAATGCAACATATAAACCTGGAGAACCCATAATTTGAATTATAATGAAAAAGAAGATTTTTCACAGTTTGGAAAATCTTTTCAAGAAAATCTATGCCAGCTAATTCTTTTCGACCGCGCGTTTGCAGATCAAATGAAAGAAGTGTTAAACATTAATTTTTTAGAGTTAAATTATTTACAAGTTTTTGTTAAAAAGATTTTTGACTATAAAGAACAATATAAAATACATCCCTCCTCTGAAATTATAACAACAATTTTAAGAACAGATATTTCTCAAGAAAACGCACTAGTACAGAAACAAGTGCGTGATTTTTTTGCACGAATGTCAAAAACTTCTGTTCAAGACACAGAATACATTAAAAATGCCGCTGTTGACTTCTGTAAAAAACAAGTTTTAAAAGAGGCAATATTAAAATCAATCCCGCTTCTTAAGAAATCATCGTTTGAAGATGTTCAAAAATTAATCAACGATGCCATGAAACTTGGAACAAATAATGATTGCGGCTATTATTATTTAAAAGACTTCGAAAAAAGATTTGAGCTTATCGCGAGAGACCCTGTTTCAACAGGGTGGGATATTATTGACAAACTATGTAAAGGGGGCCTTGGAAAAGGTGAACTTGGCGTGGTGATCGCCCCAACAGGAGCAGGGAAATCAATGGCCTTGGTACATTTAGGAGCAAAAGCTCTTGAACAAGGCAGAAACGTAGTACATTACACGTTAGAGCTAGCAGATACTGTCGTCGCGACAAGATATGACAGTTGTATCACGGGTATTAACCTGGAAGAGATATATCACAAAAAAGAAGAAGTTTATGATGACATTAAAGATATTAAAGGGCAATTAATTATCAAAGAATACCCTACAAAATCTGCTGCTGTTAGCACCATTCGTGCCCATTTAGATAAACTAAACCAACGCGGGGTAAGTGCTGATTTAATAATTGTTGATTATGGTGATTTATTACGAGCAAAAATGCCGAAAGATGAGAAAAGACATCAACTAGAGTCTATTTATGAAGAGTTGCGAGGTTTGGCACAAGAAAACTCTTGTCCAGTCTGGACCGCATCACAAACTAATCGATCAGGTTTGAACGCAGAGGTAATTACAATGGAAGCAATATCTGAAGCATTTAACAAATGTTTTGTTGCAGATTTTATTTTTTCCCTATCTCGAACAGTTGAGCACAAAAATGAAAATGGAGGAAGAATGTTTATAGCAAAGAATCGGTTTGGGCCTGATGGCTTAATATATCCCCTCTTTATGGACACCTCGAACGTAAAGATTGATGCGCTGCCACAAATCGAAACATTTTCAGAAATCAAAAAGAATGTGCTTAAAAAACAAGAAAAAAGTTTACAAGAAAAATATCAAAAGTTTAGAAAAGGCAAAAAATGACAAAAAATGCAGTAATTAAAAGAAAGCTTGCAAAAAAAGAAACACTAGAGTACTTCAATGGAGACGAACTGGCAACAAACGTTTTCCTAACAAAATATGCTCTTAAAAATAAAGAAAATGAATTTGTTGAAAAGACTCCAAACGATATGCATAAGCGCCTTGCCAAAGAATTTGCAAGAATAGAAGATAATTTTGGAGGAGCGAACAAACTGTCTGAAGAAAAAATCTATGAGCTTTTAAAAGACTTTAAATACATTGTACCACAGGGTTCGCCAATGATGGGCATTGGGAATAATTACGTTAATGTCTCTTTGTCAAATTGTGTTGTCGTCGAATCACCCCAAGACAACATCTCTTCTATTATGGACGCCGGCAAAGAATTGGCAAATCTTTTTAAAAGACGGTGCGGAGTCGGCCTAGACATTTCAAACCTTCGTCCAGAAAACGCACCAGTAAACAATTCAGCAGGAACAACAACTGGGGCATGGTCCTTCGCTGATTTTTATTCTTATGTTTGCAGAATGATTGGCCAGAATGGGCGACGCGGAGCATTAATGATCACAATGGATGTGCGCCATCCTGACATTGAAAAGTTTGTTGAGATGAAACAAGATTTGTCAAAGGTGACAGGGGCAAATGTTTCTGTTAAAATCACTGATGATTTTATGCGCGCCGTCGAAACCAATAACAGTTTCGCCTTAAGATACCCCGTTAGTTCCTCCCCAACAAACTATAAAACTAGTAAAGAAATTGAGGCTCGCTCTTTGTGGGAGAAAATTGTAAACTCTGCAACAAAAACAGCGGAGCCCGGGATATTAATGTGGGACAGTATAATAAAACATCTACCAGCAGAGTCATACCAAGAAGAAGGATTTCAGACTATTTGTACAAATCCATGCTCAGAAATACCTTTATCTGCTTATGATAGCTGCAGGCTTATTTCTATCAATCTAAAGAATTTTGTAAAAAATAAGTTTACAAAGAATGCTTACTTTGATTTTGAACAATTTAAAGAAGTTATAAAAGCAGGCATGAGGCTGTCAGATGATTTAGTAGAGCTTGAAATAGAAAAACTTGAAAAAATTATGAAAATTGCAGATGCCCCTGATGAGAAAAAGCTATGGGGAAAACTCTTATCTGCATGTAAAAAAGGTCGAAGAACCGGTCTAGGCACGCACGGTCTAGCAGATGCGTTGGCCTGCCTTAGAATGTCATATGATTCGAAAAAGGCACTAAAAGCAATTGATAACATATATGCTACGCTAAAAGATTCTGCTTACAAGGAAAGTTGCTTTCTAGCACAAGAACGAGGAGCCTTCGAGGTTTTTGATTGGGAGAAAGAAAAAGATAATCTTTTCATTAAAAGTCTGGCGCCAGCACTGCAAGAATTAATAGCAAAATATGGTAGAAGAAACATATCAATATTAACAAATGCACCAACAGGATCTGTCTCTATCATGTCACAGACTAGCTCTGGATTAGAGCCTGTGTTTAGAAACTCATACGTGCGCCGTAGAAAATTAAGCCATAATGAAAATGATGTTGAAGCAGATTTTGTTGACGAACTAGGAGACAAATGGCTAGAATATAAAGTATACCATCATAATTTACAAGAATGGGTTGACCTACACCCAAACAATACAATACCAGACTTTTTTGTCACAAGCGACAATATTGATTGGGAGAAGAGAGTAAAGATACAATCTGTTATTCAAAAACATATTGATCACGCAATTAGTTCCACAATTAATTTACCGAAGAACACATCTCCAGAAATTGTTGGAGAACTCTATCTTAAAGGCTGGAAAGCTGGTCTCAAAGGTATCACAGTATACGTAGACGGATCTAGAAGTGGAGTTTTGGTGACCGAAAAAAACACCAAACAAGAATCATTTCCTCAAAATGGAGCCCCAGAACGACCAAAAGATTTGGTTTGTGATATCCACCACACAACAATTAAAGGAGAAAAATGGACAATACTAGTAGGGCTGTTTAAAAATCGCCCTTATGAAGTGTTAGGTGGTCTATCAAATCTTATTGAAATTCCTAAAAGTTATACGACAGGTGTTTTAACAAAACATCATTATAAAACAAAATCAAATCGATATGATTTAAAGTTTGGTACAAATGGCGACGAAGTAATTGTTAAAGGTGTTGTAAAAGTTTTTGACAACCCAAATCATTCTGCTTTCACAAGAATGATTTCTTTAAGTTTGCGTCACGGTGGACCACCAAGATTATTAGTAGAACAACTATTGAAAGATAAAGATCACGACATGTTCAGCTTTGCGCGCTGCTTGGCCAGGATTCTTAAGAACTATATCGAAGACGGCGAAGAAGCGCATTCTGATAAAGCATGTCCAGAGTGTAATGCAGAAGGATTGATTTATCAAGACGGCTGTGTGACATGCTCTAGTTGCGGTTATGCAAAATGTGGTTAAAAAAATATATGAATAAGATATAATAAGACACAAAGGAGGAAATTATGTCTGTTGAATTAAAAATACTCGATAAAGAGGAAGAAACTTCGAAAGAAGTAAATGTTGTAAATTACCTTAAAGCTATGCTTGCAATCGAACAAGCTATGGAGCCATATAAGGAACAAAAAAAGGAATTAAGAAAAGAATATATTGAAAATGGTTGGCTTACACGTCAAGATATTTGGAGCGCAATTAAGGCTCTCCGATTATATGAACAAGATGCCGACATGGACGATTTAAATGATATGTTTGAGACGGTAGAAAAGCAATTTGGAAGCAAAAATGAAGTTTAGGCCCCTCAATAGACATCTGTTGGTGCGCTTAATAGAAAACGAAGAACCCGAGCAATCTACGACGATTCTTGTACCGGATGATTATGTCAAAGTTAAGACCCCATATGAAGTTTATGAAATTTTAAACGTCGCAATGGACTGTGAAAAAATTCGCCCCTCGAATATTGGGCAACAAGTTGTTGTCAACAATTCAATGGTCGAAGAAATTAAAGTTCATGGGGAAACATACTACTTACTTTTAGAGAATTATATTTATGGAATCTTTATTGATGTGGAAGATAAACAATGGCAAAATTAAATTTTGAAGAATTAAAAAAATTAATTCATAAAAGTAATGACGATAAAGCATTTTTAATTGAATCGTCTTACAATAGGATCCGAGATCATATTGAGGGCGGCGCCGCCTTTGTTATAATTACTTCTGATAGGCACGAACGAACTCTACCAGGGTATACAGGGATAACAAACAAAGAGGCGTACAAACAACTTAAACAAGATTTCAAGAAAGCAGGATTCCCTTTCACAGAAATGAAAGGAGGCTACAAGGAAACAACAAAAATGGTTCAAGATCCTGAAACAGGAGAGACAAAGCAAATTGCTTTAGAAGAGCCAGTTCACGTTACGGAAAATAGTATTATAGTTACAACACATGAGCGTGGAGATGTTGGTAGAGAAATATTAAACTCTGCAGAACAACTTCGCAAACTCGCAGCTAAACTAGCAAAAAAATATGACCAAGAAGCTTTTATTTTTGGCCAACCCGCAACTACAGAAACTGGAGAAACATTTAAATATATCCGCGCCTTCGACCAGAATGGGAAAGAGATCAAAGATGAATGGGCCCGACAACCATGGACGTCTTTACAAACCGTAGAAAGGGATGAAGATTTTTGGTCGAGAGTAAAAGGGAAGCATTTTCAACTAACAGAAAAAAAGAAGACTTCTCAACCACGATCTTGGATTGAAGCTCTAAAGAAAAGTCGTTTGAAAGAAACATGGTAGGAAAGAATACAAATGAAAAATAAAGGAGAATTAAAATGAGTTTCATTTATACCTTACGATTTGGCGATTTGGGCCAAGAGGTAAAAAGACTTCAGACTGCTTTACGCACTCGTTCAGACGGCGATTTTGGTCCCAAAACACTGGCAGCCGTCAAAGCGCATCAAACCAAAACTGGTCTTCATGTCGACGGTTTGGCCGGCCCGAAAACTCTAAAAAGCTTGGGCATCGAAGTGTTCGCAGGGATTGATGTTAGTTCACATAACGGACATGTCGACTGGAAAACAGTAGCTAAACAAGGGGTTAAATTTGCCTGGGTGAAAGCTACAGAGGGGCAAACCCACGTTAATCGCAACTGGGTAAAACGATATAATGGCGCTGTTGATAATAATATCATTGTAGGTGCATATCATTTCGCAAGGCCTGACTTTAATAATTATGATAGTCCTGAAGCCGATGCCGTCGCCGAGTTTGATCATTTCCGGAAGACTCTCGATCAGGTTGGTGGACTTAAGTCCGGCAATTTGGTACCCGCGATTGACCTTGAGGCAGGCATGAAAACGGATGATCAGTATAATGCCGACTGGTATCTGGAATGGCTTCGCCTCACAGAAGAAGAGTGGGGCGTGAAAGGGATTGTGTACACAGCTAAGTGGGCATGGAATTTATATTTGCGCAAAGCGCGCCAAGAAGACTTAAAAAAGTTCACAGAATACCCGGTGTGGTGGGCAAATTATATTCGCGAAGACCACCTTGTCGGCCCAGAGAAACAGCTTAAGGGCTGGAAAAATTGGGATGTATGGCAGTACACAGGTCATGGAAGCTGCCCAGGAATTAAAGGCAGTGTCGATTTGAACTGGATGGCTGGTAATCAATTATCAAAATTAATTGTGCCCTGAGAGCATGAAATGTCATTTTCATTTTGACAAGGTTGTTGTTGGGGGCAACTTAAGTGCATTTTTGTACAGCTACGAGAATAATTTACCTCTGATAATTAATAAACTTTATTGCCCACACCTTTTTGAGCCTAAAGAAAAAGAACTTTGGAACAAATTGTATTTTTTATTATCTCTTTCTGGGCTTAATATTTTAGGAGATAAAACAAACAATATTCGAATAAATGACAAAGAACTATCAATAACAACAAATGATTCAAAAGTTATAAAAGCAAAGTTTAACAAATTAATTATATTTAATGATGATTCTACTTTTGGACTGCCAGTACCAGTGAAAGAAAAAGATAAATTTATTGTATTAGATTGGATGGTAACAAAATCTTGCACTAAACATAAAAAAGATCATATACCGACTGATGATGATTTTGTAAAGGACATTTACTTTTACCCAACAAAGAGACTAGATGGAAATCATTTAGATATAAAAGATTTGGTAGCAGTTTCTTTCCTAACAAAAAAACAATTACAAAATTTTGATTATTCAGATACATATGCACGATTTAAAACAGAAAATATTTTAAAAGGAAATGGAATTACCGGTAGCAAAAATGGATTCCAAAATGGAAAACAAATAAATTATTCTTTAAAACTCGAAGTTAAAAAAAGAGAAATAAGAAAACTAGAAATGAACTTATACGAAGACACGAAAGATATAAAATTTATGTATAAAAACGTTTTACAATATAAAAATTCTAATTTAAAATACATAAACAAACTTAATAAAACATTTGAGGCCATGTGGTAGAAACAGGCACACAAAATTTACACTCTTTTCACTTAGCGGGGATTATACCGGTCGCCGGCCAAAAATTAGATTTTAATTTCCCATGGCATGACTGCTTGCAGCCGATAGGAAAAGATTATTTAGCAGTCGAAAGAGCGGCCTTAGAATGTGCATACGCGGGATGTGAAACAATATGGATTGTTTGTCACGACGATATGCAACCATTAATTAAACATCGCTTGGGAGACTATATTTTAGATCCTGTATTTTTACAAAGAACAAGGTTTAGTTCCGAAGGGGAACAATACGAAATACCAATATATTATGTGCCAGTCCACCCAAAAGATCGGGACAAAAGAGATTGTTTAGGTTGGAGCGCGCTGTATGGTGCGCTAACTTCTTATTGGCTAAGCAAAACAATTAGCAAATGGGTAACACCAGATAGATTTTATGTGGCCTTCCCATATGGCGTATACGACCCCGCTTTGGTCCAGCCTTTCAGGAAAAAAATATCTAGCAAATCTCCTTTTTATATTTCTTGGAATAATAAAAACATCAAAGATAATGAGTACTTAGGGTTTACTTTTGATGGAGAAGACTTCAAAAAATGTCGAAGATTTTTGAGGGAAGAGGGAACAGGAGAATTCATGGGGTATGATTCGGATAGAATTCCTGTTGAAGAAAGATGGTCAGCTAGATTTTTTGAGCTTGACAAAGTATTTAAATATGTTAATATAGAAGGTGCAGATACATTGAAAGTCCCATGGTATTATAATATCAGCAACTGGAACGATCTTTGTGTTTTTCTTGGCTCGAAGGAGCGCAAAATACTTGACAAACCTTCTGGCATGGGATATCATAAATTAAGTTCGATTGGAATAGATAATGAAGAATGAAATACCTTTTGTTGGGCTCCACGCACATAGCGTTGCTGGTTCCCCTTTTGATGGGCTGGGATACCCGCAGGAGCATATGGATTATGCTTTTGGAAATGGATCCGATGCCTTAGCATTAACAGACCACGGTAATATGAATGGTATGGCTTATCAAGTTCTACACGCTAAACAAATGCAAAAAGAAGGAAAAAACTTCAAACCAATTTTTGGTGTTGAAGCATACTTTTTGCCAAGTTTAAGCGCATGGAGGAGGGAATACGAAAGTGCAAAAGCAGATAAGAAAAATAAAATAAAAGAAAATGCTCAGCTAGGAACAACTATTGAAGACGAAGGCGCCTCAAAACAAAAATTAAAAAATATTTTAAATAGGCGCCGCCATCTTATTTTATTGGCACAAAACCAGCAGGGACTAAATAATATATTCAAGATGGTGTCACGATCCTTTTCAAAAGAGAACTTTTACCGTTTTCCCAGAATTGACTATAAAATGTTGAAAAAGCACAACGAAGGAGTGATTGCTGCTAGCGCATGCCTTGGTGGGATATATGCTGGAAATTATTGGGAAAATAGGGGCGCCGGCGAAGACGCAGTTCTTGATGCATTGCGTGACACTACAATTAATATGTTGGATATTTTTGGAGACCGCTGGTACGGCGAACTTCAATGGAACAACATCCCAGAACAACACCGCCTAAATAAATACATTATTCAAATGCACTATGAATTTGGTATACCATTAATATCAACTGCTGATAGTCATTATCCTTCTCCTACTGCGTGGAAAGATAGAGAACTTTATAAACGCTTGGGCTGGCTAGGAAAAGGCAATCTTCCTGAATGGATGACTTCTGAATTGCCAGACGGCGTGGAAAATATTGGCTACGAGCTTTATCCTAAAAATGGAAATCAAATGTGGGAAGCTTACAAAACTTACTCTGAGAAATGTGGCGTAGAATATAATGATGATTTAATTCGCGAGTCCATCGAAGAGACTTATGGCATTGCTCATAACAAAATTGAAAGCTTCATGCCAGACAATACAGTTCGACTTCCCGATTTTGTTGTCCCCGAAGGAGCAACAGCTACACAAGCTTTAACAAGAGTTTGCATAGATAAACTTCGGGCAGCAAACCTTCATCATGATAAAGAATACATCTCTCGTTTGAGAGAAGAACTGGAAGTGATTAGCGAACGAGGATTTAGTAAATACTTTCTTACAATGAACGCCGTAGCATCTAAGGCAAACGAAAGTCAGCTAACGGGACCAGGAAGAGGCTCTGCTGCTGGTTCGCTTGTTGCATATACTCTCGGAATTACACAAGTAGATCCAATTAAATATAATCTTCTCTTTTCTAGATTCCTTCGTAGAGACACAAAAGATTATCCTGATATTGATTATGACGTTTCAGACCCGATGGAGCTGAAAGAATTATTAATTGAAAAATGGGGTAGCAACACAGTGGTTCCAATTTCCAACTTTAATACTTTGCAGCTCCGTTCTTTAATTAAAGATATCTCAAAATTATACGAAGTTCCATTTCCAGAAGTTAACTTAGTAACTTCAAAAATGTTAAATGAAGCTACACCATTTGCAAAAAGAAAACATGGCATTAAAGCTGGAGTTTATGTACCAACTTTTGAAGAAGTAATGGAATTCTCTGATTCATTAAAAAAGTTTTTGCAAAAATATCCTCGTGTAGCCCACCATGTTAATGTTTTATATGGGCAAGTACGCTCTGTGTCTAGACATGCTGGCGGAGTTGTTATTGGCGAAAACCTGGATGAGCACATGCCGCTTATTAATAGTGGCGGGATTACACAAACTCCTTGGTCAGAAGGGCAAAATGTCCGACATCTTGAACCCATGGGTTTTATTAAATTTGATATTTTAGGACTATCGACTTTGAAAATGATTGAGGGAGCGATTGGGCACATTTTAAAAAGATATCATGGGATCGAAGCTCCAACATTTGAACAAATACAAGAATATTATAACAGCCACCTTCACCCAGATAAAATTGATTTGAATGATAAGCAGGTGTATAAAAATATATTCCATAAAGGAAAGTGGGCCGGAATATTTCAGTTTACTGAAGCTGGAGCACAAAACTTTTGTGCAAAAGCAAAACCAAACAACATAATCAATATCTCAGCAATTACCTCTATTTATCGTCCAGGCCCACTTAGCGCCGATGTAGATAAACTTTATGTTACAGCAAAAGAAAATCCAGGAAAAATAAAATATGAAAATGATATTGTAAAAGAAGTGACCAAAGAAACTTATGGTTTCTTAATTTTCCAAGAGCAAATTGCTTTGCTGGCACACAAGCTTGGTAAAAATATTAGCTTAGATGAAGGAAACAAGCTTCGAAAACTCCTCACAAAAAAAGGCACAGGAAAAGGAAACGAAGAAAAGAAAAAGATTTATACAAAATTCATCGAAGGGTGCAAAGAAAAAAATATGTCAGCACAAGAGGCTGAAAAGCTTTGGCAAAAGTTTGAATTTTTCAGTGGTTATGGGTTCAACAAATCACATGCCATTGCCTATTCTATCATTTCCTATCAATGTGCTTTCTTATTCAATTATTACCCTGTAGAATGGATGGCCGCATTTCTTGACAAAGAGCCTGAAAACAGAAAAGAAAGGGCCATAAATTTTGCAAAGAAATTTGGATTTAAAATCCAATCAATTGATATAAATAAATCTGGCACTGTTTGGGAAATTGCGGAAGACAATAAAACACTTATTCAACCATTAACCTCTTTAAAAGGTTTAGGCGATAAAGCAATTGAGCAAATATTAAACAATCGACCTTTTAACACCTCAGAAGAACTCCTCTTTAATGAAAATATTACTTATTCTAAATTAAATAAAAAAGCACTTGATGCTTTAACCAGAAGTGGGGCTCTTAATAATTTAATTGATGAAAGATTTTCAGGACTTAAACATTTTTGGTCAGCAACCGTTGTAGACAGACCAAAAAACCTTAAAAAATTTAAAGAAAATATTGAACTTTATAAGCCAGAAGGCGATTTTTCTAATGAAGAAATGATAGATAATCTGGTATCATTAACTGGTATCTTTCCAATGAACATGGTTTTAAATGATAATGTTTTAGACCAATTAAAAGAATATTACATTCCGCCTTTAGGAGAGTGGGATAATGAGCTTGGAATCGCATGGTTTATACCAAGAGAAATCATTCTTAAGAAAACAAAGAATGGCAACCCCTATTGGATTTTAAAAGTTATTGATGTAACTTCAACAGTTAACTCTATTAAGTGTTGGGGGGTTGATGCCGCAAGAGATAAAATATACATCAACCGGCCCTATATAGGCCGATTAGATTACAGCGAAGACTGGGGATTTAGCACAAGATCAATTAAATATAATCTCAAGCTTTTAAAATAAAAGGAGACGACTAATGAAAAAATGTAGCAAATGCAAAGAACAAAAAAACCAAACAGAATTTCATAGAGACAAAACGCGCCGCGATGGCTATCATTATACTTGCAAGGCCTGCAAAAAGCCATCCTGGACGCGTTATTGGAGAGAAAATAGAGAAAAGATTCAAGCACGTTGTCGGGCAAATTATTGTCCAGAAAAGGAAAAGATTAAACGTGAAAAATGTCGAAAAAATGAAGTATATAAATTGACTTTTCCAAATGGGTCTTATTATATCGGCCAAAGTACATGGGGCGCCAATCGTCGTTTAGGGTGGCATTTCAAAGGCGCAGCGGGAGGCAATCCTCATATCAACAAAATGATTCAAAACGGATTAAAACGAAATGAAGTTATAATTGAAATTATTAAAGTTTTCCCAAAGGGGCAAGAAGACAAAATGAAAAGCTTTGAAGCATTACTCATCGAACAAAGCTTAAAAGACCCAGAGTGTTTAAACATACGGGTGGTGCGATGATTCTTAAAGTATATCGAATTAGAACAGACGCAAAACTACCAACACGAGCGTATCAAATGGATGCGGGTATGGACTTATATTATTGTCCAAATGGAGACAAGAGATTATATGAC
>Ga0080013_1004775_pt1 | contig 13105 bp, 11 predicted proteins | sample ETNvirenome_6_85_FD_69236 | JGI IMG/M metagenome (GOLD analysis project Ga0080013, IMG submission 69236) | Marine viral communities from the Pacific Ocean - ETNP_6_85 (SPADES assembly) (version 2) | ecosystem: Environmental > Aquatic > Marine > Oceanic | place: Pacific Ocean | collected 2013-06-19 | reverse complement strand
AGTTAATTGGCGACCACACGCAAATCATGTAATTATCGTCTTCTCGGACGAGGAAGGTCAAAGTTATTTAACCTCGAATCAAGTTGGCCCGGCCACGGGTAAAGGCACCGCAGGTACATATGGTACGTATATCGATCAAGGTCTCCTTGTCGGCTTGATTCCTAAAGATCCACGATTGTCGATTTATACCTTTTCCCCAAAAGGGGATTTTTATAAAACAGGACCATATGGGTGGGAGCCGTTGTCGACAGCCAGTGCCAAAGGAAAATGGTATCCACTTACCAATTCCACCGTAGAAATTTATAATTATTTGTCCGAAATATTAAGCGAAACAGCATGCGGCGAAGAGGCGCCTCCAACACCATGAAATATATTTATGCAATTATGGTGGCTTTTTTCATTTCATTGATGATTTTTGGCTGCGGCATTGAGAGCAAAATTGACAGTGCCAGTACTAAATGTCAAGACAAAATTTCAGAACTTCTAGAGGGCGTAGAAGGCATGTGCCTAACCAAAGAAGAAATATTAGAGCTTGTAGGTTCTATCACAATCAACGAGGATGCTGACACGTGCAGCGGGGAGGGCCCGCAGGGTTGAAATGGATTATAACGTTATTATCAATTTTATTGCTTGCGTGCGGTCCACAATATGTACAAGACCCAAATGCGACAGTATTCGTCACTTCTGAGTATGAAGATGGGTTTGGTAATGTCGAAGTTAAATGGATTCACCCTTTTCAAGATCCGGCCCTATGTAAACCTCAAGCCGACTGCAAAGACAAAGATGATCTATCATGCTCTATAGTGTTATACGATGACTCCCTCAAGTATATGAAGGAGGGCAACAAGCTGGCCGGCCAAAATCTCTATCTATCAGCGTGTATAGAGTACCTACAAGCGCTTTCGCGCCTATACGAAGCTGAGATTAGGCTTAATCGCTCACAACACGCTGGAACGGGGTTTATGGCTAAAGTACAGAAACGAATATTGACGTGCGAGAAGACTCTGCGCACTTACGAAATGAAACATAAATATTCCCGCTAATTTAAATGAAACTGTTGGCCGAGAAAAACAAAAGAAAGTTTGCAGTCGGCGATTTAGTACAATTTGATATATCACATATATTAGGAATTGTAACTGACGTAAAAATAGCTGAAGCCTTTAGCCCCCTAGAAGAAATATTAGATGTACAGGTCCGCTGGATTGACGGCGAACAGTTCTGGTGTTTAGAATTCACTTTAAAGCTCATTTCTAGCGTTAAGTAACTATTTAATAATATAATGAAACTCCTACTTGAAAATTGGCGGAAATATCTATTAATCGAGCGCTATTCAATTGAAGATGGAATGGAAGCGATTAAGCCCACCAACAAAAAAATGCGCAAGGTCTATAAAAGATACAACAATCAAACTTGGCATTGGGAAGTTGAGCGTGGCTGGATTGATCCTAAAGAAGAGCCACCGCCTGCCGTACCAGAAGAAAAAATAAACAAGGCGGCATACGGATACAGAACGTATATATTTGAAGTAATACCGCAAGATATTGGGAGACGATACTCAGATGGACGCACCGTGCCAGAAAATAAAAGAAAAGAAGTAGCCGATCAAAATCAAGGCCTTGCTGTCATGTGGATTCGTAAGCTTTCTATAAAGGATCCAAAGTTAGCTAGAGACATTATAGACGGTGAAATAACATATTCTGGCCGCGGACATGGCGACACCCCATATTCAGACATCATGCCCGACCTTGAAATTTACTTCCAAAACCTCGATTTAATGCCCAAAAGAAATTTAATAGAGCTTGAGTCATTTGATGAGTTACATCAAATGGTAGAAGAAGCAAAAGAAGAAATTTATGCTCGGCAAGAAAAGAAACAATATCTCGATGCAGAAGAAGGTACAAAAATTTTAAGCGGCAAAATGGTACCCAACGAAGAGACTGGAAAGTTAGAAAGGAGCCCGGGTAAAAATGGGTGGTTTATCGCAGAGATCCATAACAAGGGCGCCGCCTGTGAGCTAGGAAAAGGAACAGATTGGTGCACTGCAACAGACTTAGACTTTTTTGATGAATATTATGAACCTGATGATCCGCTGTTTTTCTTTGAAGGCTTCTGGACAGACCCCAGTACAAGATTTCAATTTCATTATGGGTCAGAATCATTTATGGATGCGGGAGATAGGCCTGTAAATAAAGAAACATTCAAGACCCTTCACAGCTTGCTTATGCAAACAGAAGCACCAGAGAAATATCAAGTTGTACAAGACAAACAATATGAGATAATAGCCGGAGATTCAGACACGCCGGCAGAAGAGCTAAATAAAATAATTGAGCTATATTTGCAACGAAGGTCATCAGGATGGGGCTCAAATATAATCGAAAAAGTTGCAAAAAACGCTAAAACGCCATTAGAATCCCTTAAAAAACTATATCACTCAACTGACAATAAATATATTACTAGAAGTATTCAAGTTAACCCTGTTATTGATTTCGCGCTAGCAAAAGAGATTCTTATGTCAAACCCTAAAGACGAACTTATATATGCACGAGGGATAAAGCAAATGACAGGTTATAAGCGTTGGGGTATATCGTTCGAAGAAGTTAATAAAATAATTAACGCCGTCGAAGCGGCCAGAAATTACGAGCCACGCCAAATCCCGCAAGAAGTTGCAAACCTATATGAACACAAACTCAAAATAAGGATAAAAAGATGAAACTACTATTTGAAAATTGGCGAAAATTTATAAAAGAAGATGTAACTGATTTAGCAGCTCGCCGCCGCAGTAGTGAAAAAGAATTCGTTTTCGATGAAGACGAACTTAGCCAACTTAACAATTCAATTGCCAATATTGTACAAACCGCCAAAGAAGTTCTTGGTGCCGATGGCGAAACTCCTATTTTCTCACCAGAATCCTTAGAAAAAGTTGAATTAGCAGAGCCGCTAAAAATGGTTGCAGAACAAACCGATGAAGAACTTGGCGTCACGCCATTTCAATCTTCTCAAGCTTCTCCTGAACAAATGTCTCTCAGAAAACAATATTATGGCCCCGAAGGAGAGCTAACTCAACGAGGCCCAAAATCTGTTAAGGGCTTAGAAAAAGGTTTGGGCCATATGTCGGCCGAAGAATTTGAAGAAGCCGGCTATGTTATTAAAGTTCCAGAAAGCGTTTTAGGAGATTTTCGTTCTTTGGTCGAGAGCACAAAAAAAACAGATGGATTATATGAAGAGGCCAAAGATTGGTATCACAATATTCGTGGACTCCTCGACAAAGAAACAGAAGACGACAGAGATTCCGCTTTGTTGGGATTATTAATTGCAACTTACTCTCCACGAGCTAAATTTGCTTTAAACTTGGCCGAAGCTGTTTTTATGTATAAAGCGGTTCAAAAGGATGCCTTTGAAAACCCAGAAGCGCTTAAAAATTATCTTGAAACATTCCCTGGTGCAGAAAAAAGAGAGCCCGGAGAATTTCGAGGATTTACTGGGGCTCACAAAGTTCCAAATTTTGCTCTCAATCTTGTAGCTCCTGATTTGGCTGGTAAGAGAGAAGAATTGGGAGACATCGTTTATAACGATCTTTATGAATGGAATTCGACAATTGACACATGGATGATTGATGCGTTTTATCCTTCTCTTCGCAAAGCTTCCACGGCAAAAGAATGGGAAGCAACCAAAGGAAAACTGATGTCTAATGTTGTATCTTATCGTTATATGGCCAGGCTTGTCGCGCAAGAAGCAAAAAAATTAAATTTACTCCCTCACGAATTACAAGCACTTGTTTGGGTTGCCTCACAAATACGACAAACTGGCGAAGCTGGTCTTGGCGTAACAACACAATTCGCCTTCGATCAGATTAGAGAGTCAATTACAAATATTGCCAAGATCAATAATGACCTAGAGGCACTTAAAAACTTAGAAGAAGAAGATTGGCTAGGAACAATCATCGACACAATTGATGAGAAAGGATTTGAAGAGGCCTCAAGATATACTCTGGGGATGAAAGATGAAAAAGGCAAAATAACAACTCCCGGAATTCGAAGCATCACCGCAAGTGGTAAAAAAGGCTCAGCATTTGAATATTTTCCTGCACCAGAAAAAGTAGAAAAACCAAAAGGACCAGCAAAGCCAAAAGGGCCGCCAAAAGAAAAAGTAATGAAGCCGCATCAAGATCCTCAATACGAAGGCTTAAATACACACTATGTGATGAACAATGTTATTCAAATGCCAACTGGTAAATTTAATAATTTATACGATTCAGTTACCCTATATTTAGATCCTGAATTTTCTACCGACAAAGCAGTTGAACATATTTTAGGAAGGTTCGACCCAGAAGCAAAAGCTAGCAAAGATTACTTTACTGAAAATTTAAAACACTTTAAAGTTACAATAGGAAAAAAATAACTATTTAATATATAATGCCTTGTACTATTAACAATAATACTTCCAATGACCTTTCTCAATTGGAAAATCTAACTCAAAAATTAGTTCCTTTTGCACAAAAGCAGATAGGCTTTAATCGACCACCCACAATTAATTTTGATGATGATGAGAAAAATGCAGCCAATCCTCTCGGAAGGACTGCTCAATACGACCCTTCAAGTATGGAAATTATCGTCTTTGTTACGGGGCGCCACATAAAAGATATTCTACGGTCAATTGCTCATGAACTAGTTCACCATGGCCAAAATCTAAGAGGAGAATTTAGCAAGCCCATATCCACTAAATTAGGCTATGCACAAAACGACGAGCATTTACGAGGAATGGAGCGCGAAGCGTACGAAGTTGGTAATCTTTGCTTCCGAGATTGGGAAGATGGAATAAAACAGCAATTACCACTGTATGAAACTATTTATAGGGAATCTCTTATAGGAGGAGAAAGCATGACAATGAAAAGTTGGAGAATCCAGGAACTTAACGATCTTTTAATGGAAAAATTCGGATATAAGCCCCCCGGTAAAAAGAAACTTGATGAAGATTTAGATGCCTATATGACAATGGTAGATTATCAAACCGGTGAAGAACATTTGGGTGAAGATGATGAAACCCTTGAAGAAGACGAAGATGATGACGAAGACGCAGAGTCTAGTCGCGGGCCTCATAAGATTGCTCAAAGCGTGAGCGCTCGCATTAAAGCACGCATTATTCGAAAGAATGATGTTATCTTTGAGCAAGATGAGAAAAGGCTCAATCCGGTCGAGCGCAGGCGCGGCCAAAAAACGACAACATCTCCTGCAAAAGCTGGCGGGAAACTCAGCAGAGTGGAAAAAAGAAGAATCACAGCCCTTCAGAGGGCATTAGCGGCTAGGCTTGAGATGGAATATGAAGAATTAAAAAGAAGGTTCAACATGCACTTCAAAAATGAGCCGTCCGCAGAAAAAGCTTTCATCGAGCTTTACAGAGCGCCCCAATGCGAGCCCCAGGATAAGCCTTGCATAAAAACATTGCTGGACGAAGTAGAAATCCTGACCAAGGAGTGGATAGAGAAGGCAGCGCCCGAGTCTGCGGCGTATCCGGGCGATGAAGAAGATGACGCGCCGAGCCCAGAGGAAGAAGAAAGAGAATCGATTTTTTCCCGCTCATGGGAAGAGGAAGGATCATTTTTAAGTGTGTGTAGCCAAGCACGACCAGACTGCAAGCGCATTTGGAAGATGACAGACAGCATCCTATACTACGGTGAGCCCGGCAGCGCCGATTATCAGAATCAAAAGACTCGCGAGGTCAAGGCGGCCGTCCGGGGCTGCCTTTTGGCGGATTGGGTATATACCGGAAAAAAGAAAAAAAGAGGAAATGTAACTGTAGAAAAATGTTTAGAACAGGTCTTGGGGAAGAAATATAAAGATCTCATAACAATAGAAGGAGGCTCTGCGGAACGATCTGAAGGAGACGAAAAGACGGCTAAGACAAAGAAACCTAGTCGTGCTAAGCCCGGTACTACTCGTAAACCAAAATCCACAACCCCCGCATCGCGCGCCAAACGGGCACCACTACCATAGGGAGAGCTTTTATATGAAAATTATATATAAAAGCCGCGGCCTCTTAAAAGAACAAGAAACACCTTGGGAACAATTTAAAAGGCGTCGCGACGCACGAAAGAAGCGCGCGCCCCGAAGGTCGAAAAGAAAAAGTATCACCTTTTCTGACAAAGAAGTTAGAAACATAATGGAAGCTTCTTCAAAGTCCGGAATAAGCCCCGTATGGATTGCAGGCATGACAAAGGCTGAGTCTGGCGGCAATTGTCTTTCGCGTGCCTGGAACGGCACGGCAATCCTAAACTGGAAAAGAAAGAGTGATGGGAAGAACGTTGCACAAAGGTTTGGAGAAGACTCTGAGGCTTTAAAGAGAGCCGGCCTAACCAAAGAAACCGAGTATAGCGACCACCATGGGGGCAATAATTCTTATTTCCATAGAGCCTACAAAATAGCCCCGAAGACAGCAGTTTATGTTACAGCCTGGGGCACTAATCAGGTTATGGGCTGGGAGCTTCTCAGAATGGGCGGCATATCTACAACAGGCCCGGGCGGCAACCCGGATAAAATAGTTAACGAATTTTTTAGTAATCCCTGCAGGGTTAGTACTATGTTGATAGCATCATGGAAAGACCACACAGCCCCACCCGGGTGGCTAAAAAGGGCAAATCGCGCGGCCAAGACTGGAAATATAAGTGATTGGAACTGGACTACGTGCGTTTATTTGGGTGACTCCGACAAAAAGAAGAAAGGATGCCAGAGAAACTCCAGATATACTAATAGAATTATTGCAGCTGCAGAAGTTTTTAAGAGAGATTATCTTGATAAGCCCCCGCAGCGCGCGTCCACATCTTTATCAGATCCTTCACTAGATCACGATTTACGCATTCAGCGAAAAAGGTTTCCACGTAAGAACATTAAAGTTAGAGCATCTATGCAACCGTGGTGGCATTTTTCTGACCGGCCTAGGTTTGATCCCAAAAAAACAGGAACCTTAGACCGGCCGGTAGATTTTGATGAACCTATGATATATGATTATGAAGGAATTCCAGTTCCAGGCGCATGGCCCGCGGGCCAGGATAAACCAACGCCATTCCCCACAAAAAAACAAAAAGTACGAGTTGCCCCTGCTTCAAAAAATTTAAAAAATGAAACAATTATTATGATTGGTGACTCGCAGATGACCGATATGTACAAAACTGGAATTGGAGTAAAATTAGAAAAAATGCTGCGTGCAAGAGGCGCGAATGTATATAGATTTGCAAAGGGCTCCGCCGGAGTTAACTTTTGGAGTGAAACTTTAGCTGGTAGGCTCTCGAACCTAACGAACAAACACACAAAAAAGTTGACATTAAAATATCTTAAAAACTTAAACCCCACACAAATTATTGTTAGCTTGGGCGGAAATGATCATTGGCGTACCAAAGAACATATTAAGAAACACTCCGGAGATCTGATGGAACAGTTAAAAAGTTTAGGCGCGCCTGTTATATGGTACGGACCTGGAGATCGATCTCCATCAGTGCCGGAAGGGCACAAACGAAACAGAGTTAAACAACGTAGGGAAAAAGTTGATAGAATTTTGGGGGAAATAGCCCAAAGTAAAGGAATTAAATATGTTTCAATGTTAGCTTTCGCGCGAGATTTGTATAGACATGATAAAGTTCACTATTATGTTCCGAAAGGAGGTACCCCAAAAGAGCGACAAAAAGGATCTGAAGCCGTCAGAAAATACGCACAAGAAATGATGGCAAGATACAATAGCCCTTGCGGTCTGATATATATAGATAACATTCCCGGGCTCACCTTCATACGCGCTAGAGGGGGTGACTACGGCACAAAAGAAATGGTAAATTATTTAAAAGGGCTACCAAATGTGGGCCACGGAGGTTGGATTGTTGGAGATATGTCTAGGTGGAATTGTAAAAGGGGCCCCCGGTGGCCACACGCTGGTCATGTTACAGGCGGCGAGGTAGATATTTGTATCCCAACGAAGGACGGCCGTTGGTCATGTAACATAATTGCCAAAGATCCAAGTGGCCGGCCAATTTGGGATTTTTCTAAAGGCGGAGGGACTAGGGTTACTAAAGATACTTTAGATATTGAAAGATCTTTGGCCTTCTTGGAATATACATTACCACGATCCGGTCTTGTTATATTGGATACAAGTTTAAAGAAAGCCCTGATTAAAGCCGCCAAAGCTTCTGGACGTTTGAAACTTGCATCCTTGATTAACCGCCAGGTCAGATACCATCCAAAGCATCAAGATCATTTTCATGTTCAAGGAATAGGCGCCGGTTTCGCCATTGAACCGGCTGAACCGGCTGCACCAGAAGTTGAGACCGCACCGGCCGAAGAAACGCCAATTCCTGCAAAGCCGGCGGCGCCAGTAAAACCTGCAAAAAAACAAATTCCATGGCATTTACGGATACCCGGATCAGAACTATGAAAAAATTGATAATTTACACAACTATAGGACTAATTAGATAATATAAAACTAAATATTAAGAAGGGAGAAATTTAGATGCCTTACAATTTAGAAAAAATGCTGAAAGAAAGCATTAAACAAACACTTTTAGAAAACCCACATTTGATAGTTGAGCAAAAGCCCCCCGGCGGCGGCGCCGGGCCCACATGGGCTTGGATCAGAAAGATCCTCGCGAGGGAGGCCGTGGGCCAAGCAAAGGTGTTGGCCACTGAGATCGGCCTTGGCGGCATTCGAGGCATCAAAACCGTGATCGGAGAAATCCTCGGGACCATTCCGCGATTCACTCGCAACGCGTGGAAAGTTCTTCCACTTAGTGCGTGGGGCGGCAAGAAAAAAGCGTTGTCGTACGCCGCAGGCCTCGTTGGGTGGCACCTATATATTGCGATGCAGCAACGCGGAATGGCCATAGGTCAAACCTGGGGCATGACAGAAAAACAGGCTGAAGAATTTTACGCGTTTAATCAAAGACAGTTGGATCTGTTCGAATACTTTAAATGGATGATAGCATCGGGCTATGAGGGCAATCTTATGGCCAACCCGGAAGTACCGACCGAAGACTGGCTCAACAAGCGCGCACAACAAATTATGGCACAATTGGTTGAATCAGGGACAAAATGTGAAGAACTAGATCCCATTGCAGCGCTGAGTCACGGAAGAGTAAGAAGCATCTGTGGGCCAGAGTTCTCCCAGGATCCAGACACCGGCGAAATACACAATTGTGGTGATCCAGATAGACTAAAGCAATCGGTGCAGGCGCTCAAACTGAAATGCACGCAACAGGACTGGAAAGCCATCGCGACGCAACTAAACACTCCTATTGCCGCGGGCCAGGAAGATCCTGCGGCGGCCAGGGCCGTCAATCCAAAGCATCCGGAGTATAATATTATTAACACAGCTCTTAAAAATAAAGATGCAATTTTCGAAGGCATGACGAATCCAGAGTTTGCTGAATCCAAATCAGTGTTGGATGCCCTATTGAACCGCGTCTGCGCGGTTCATGCTCAAACGGCTGGAACCGGAATCGACTGGGAGGGCTGCTCAAAAGACAATCGCGGCACTGGCGGTCGACCACAGGGTTACGATAACCTCAGCGCCGACGAAAAAGCAGATTTTGACTTTTTTGTTTACGCCCTTTGGGATGAAGACACAGCGGCTCGAATGGACAAGGAGCCCCTCCCGACAGAGCTAGCCGGCACAGAAGCAGAAACGGAACCGGGCACGGAGCCAGCGTAAAATATGGGCACACCCGGACACATGGCCCATCCGTTTGGCGACGAAGACCATCCTATTTTATGGGAGCGCGTCAAAACTGGACAAGATCTACTACAATACTTTCATGATATCAAAGAATTTCTCGAATTAAATCCTGGTAGTCTTAAGATCGATGGCATCAATGTCAGCTTCAAATTAATCACCACAAAAGATGGCAAAAAAGAATTCCGAATGGATCGTGGCACAACGCACACTGAATCTGTTATCGGAATGACCGCTGAAGATGCCTACGAAAAATGGCCAGAAGGTCATGGGATGCCCCACGCAATCAAGACTCTTTTAGAAATATTCAACGAGGCGTTGCCAAGCATCCAGTACGAGCTTAAAGATTTGGGAATGTGGGATAATCCCCAAAAATTCTTTAACACTGAATATGTTGAAGGAAAAACAAACGTCCAAGAATATGATAAAAACTTTTTAGCTATTCATGGTATTAATCAATTCTACGAAAAGAAAGCTCCTAAGTCTTGGGTAGCATCTGGAAAATCCATGGACCGTAAGGGACTAGAAAGGCCAACAAATCCCAAAACTGGCAAACTCGTTAAAGACACAGGCGTCGAAATTCCTTATAATAGGGGCGCCTTAGAATCTCTTATCAAAAAAGTTAAACCAATCGCCTCGCAGCGCGGATTTGAAATTTATGGCGACATACCAACACAACTTGTATCAGAAATTGATTATGCTGATACTCTCGGATCCCCTTTCACAATCCAAATGACGGCGGAAGAACAAACCACAAATTCTTTAAGTGAGTGGCTTAAGGAAGTGCAAAACCCTAAAAATGAAAAAGTTACAAAAGCCGATGGAAAAGAGGTGTGGGCCATTAGTAAAGACATTTACATGGCAGTAGCAAACGGAATTCCACTTTTGGAATACCTCAAGTCTCCAGAAGACGTAAAGAGGGCCATTAGCGGCGCCATTTTCAATCACGCGACCCGAATGCTAGGAAATGACGTTAAGACCGCTCTAGATAGCTCTATGGGCTCTGTAGCGGATCATGAAGGGGTAGTACTTAGAGGGATGGAAGATTTCCCGATAAAAGTCACGGGAGAATTTATTGTCGGCGGCCAACAAACAGCATTTCGGGAAGGGGTGATAAAAGAAGCAGAAGAACTAAAAGGCATAAAAGATGTAGAAGAAATGTACAACATAGAAACTATTGATATGGATGAAGCAGAAGGAAAAAGAGAAATTGCTTTAGTTCCGGGAGGCTTTAAACCACCGCATAGAGGACATTTAGCTTTAGTCACACATTATTTAGAAGAAGTGGCGCCCAATGGTAAGGTGATCCTTTATATGGGAAGTGGAGGAGATACTCCTCGCACAATTCATGGAAAAACTATCACTTATGAGGAAGCTTTACAAATATGGAAAATATATTTAAATAATGAAAATATTGCATTTCCCAATGAAATACTGGAGATTAGAGAAGTTAAAGGCGGTCCAATCGGAGCAGTGGTAGACTATGTTAAGGAAGCAGATCCAGAAAGAGAAGTTATTTATTTAGGGGCTGGTAAAAAAGATGGTGAACGTTGGAAATTTATGCTTGATAATCCTAAGTATAATCCTAATAATGTAAAAATATTTATTGAACCTGTTCCGAACTATAATGACAGCGAAGACAAACCAATGAGTGCTAAAAACTTTCGCAAAGCAATCGAGAGTGGCGACGAAGAACTAATTAAAAGCTATATACCAGAAAGTAGCCATGATTCTTATAGAGAAATTATGGATGTTTTGGAGAGCCAGCTAAAGGAGTCCCAGCAACCGCTGGGCATATTTCTGCGGCTGATAGAAGAAACAGTTGATGAAGCTAGCATTGGTGACATGTTTGGATTTGCTTCCGGCCTTTTAGATCGTATAGATCCCGGTGGTTTTCCCGAAGAAGATGAAGATGAAGACATGTACGACGACAGAAGCATAGAAGGAGCGGCTAAAGCAATGATTGATGCATTAACTTCAACCGCAAAAGAATTTACAAAAGATGGAGATAAACCAGACCTAGAAGAAATGTCAGCCATGGGAGCAGGAGCAGTCGAGGGCGGTGGTAGAAAGAAAAATGATGAAGAGAAAGAAACGTTAATTCGTGAAGTTGAGGACTATTTATTTAGCATACTAGGAGTTAATTCATGAACCAGGAAGAAAGAAAGCTAAGATCATTAGTTAAGAGTGGCATTAATATTATTTTAGAACGGAGAAAAAATCAGCAAGAAGAAGTTCAGAGATTACGTAGAATTGTTCGTCATTTAATTAGTGAAGTCAAAGGAACTGCTAAAGTTGCCAATAGAGTAATCCATAAAAATAGTGGAATTAATGCACTAGACGAGCTTTTAAGAGATATCATTGAACAAATTGAAAGCACATATAAAACTCTTGCCACTGATGAACTACAGCGCAAATCATTTAGATACCATTTTTTAGTTAATTTTAAAAACATTCTTGCTCCCATTGATGCTAATCGATTCGCTCCAACAACGCAAGCAGCTTTAACTGAACAAGATGAAAACCCAGACTTTACGGTCTCAATTGATGATGAATTCGAAGATGATGATATAAATGCTCCCCCCGATCCTGATAAGTTTATTCCTTTACGGCCTCGCGATGAAGAAAAAGCCAAAGAAGAAAAAGAAAAAGAAGAAGGTTTCGTTAAACTTGATTCTGATAACCCAGACGTGCAACAAGGCGCCGCCTTTGCTGAAAAGGCCTTCAATAAAGTATCAACACAAATTATATCTACATATGAAGACTTAATTCAGACAAAAGATGCAGCAGCATTCGAAGACTGGGGTCTTACTAATTTAAAGCTTTATTTTGATATGTTTGAAGACGAAATGTCATCCGAAGGCACAGAGCCAGAAAGTCCAGAGTATCCCCCAACAGATGAACCAGCAGCGCTGGAAGAAGTTTATGAATATTAACTAACTAATTACTTAAATATGAAACTAACTAAATCAAAATTAAAGAAAATTATTAAGGAGGAGCTGAAAAACATTCTTTTGAATGAAGATGATGAAAAACGAACTCAATATCTTTGTATTGAATGGTTTGACGATGATCTGGATGACAAAGAAAAAGCTAGAATTAAAAGAGCATTTCGGTCTTCAAATCCAGGAAAACCTCATGGAAGCGGCGATCTTTGGAATAACTATCTTAGCAAATGGGCCGGCTGTCCCCATAAACCGCCAAACCATAAAGTAACTGTAAACACAACTAAAACACCTCCTAAAGAATAGTTTTAAAATTAAAACAATTAATTAATAACTAATTACTTAAATATTTTATCATATTTCAGAATTTAAATTAAGATGGCTTGGAACAAAAAAAGAAAACTTTTTGGAAAAAATGCTTACTACAGTGTTTCTAAAAAACTAAGAAGAGAGGG
>Ga0080013_1004773_pt1 | contig 13110 bp, 13 predicted proteins | sample ETNvirenome_6_85_FD_69236 | JGI IMG/M metagenome (GOLD analysis project Ga0080013, IMG submission 69236) | Marine viral communities from the Pacific Ocean - ETNP_6_85 (SPADES assembly) (version 2) | ecosystem: Environmental > Aquatic > Marine > Oceanic | place: Pacific Ocean | collected 2013-06-19 | reverse complement strand
TCCAATGGAGAAACAAGATTATATGGGACCTACACGATTTGGTCCAGCACAAAAACACACAGGTTCATTTTTAGATAATGTGTTTAGTCAAGGTTATAGACCTGTAACACCGACTGGACAATTTCAATCAAGGTTCTCTCAATATGGAGGAAATATATTAAGTGGTATTATGGGAGCAGTAAATCCTTTCTTGGGAATGGTTTCGCAAGGTTTTCAAAACTTTAGAGATACTCCTTATTTACAAGATTATATAAGAAATTTAAAACCGAGACAAGGTGGAGGTGGAAGTCCATATGGTGGTCACTCTCCTAGCCACTGGAATAGTATTATAGAGGCTTGGGACGCTTATGATGGTCCTATGAATTTTCCAGAGTTTTATCATAGCCATATTAATAAAGCTCAAGGCGGAAGAATTGGGTATGATAGAAGAGGTAGTGGAATAAAAACTGTTCCTACTCAATTTGTAGATGAAGAAGCTTGGGAAGAAGTAATAAGAAGAAAATAATGGCAAAGATAGTACAAACATTAACAAGAGCAAGTACCGAATATAGAGAAGATGTGGCACAATCTTTAGTTAGAGATTTAGATGGTGTTTTAGAAAAATTAAACACCACTTTTCAAGAAGATTTAAAACAGGAGATAGAAGCTAAAAGCTTCTTTATGGAATAATGGCAGTAGTAAATCAATATAAATTTTATGGTGTAACTTTAACAACTACAGATGAAACAACTATGTTTGGAGCTAGTAGTCCTTTAGCAACTGAAACTTACATTATAAAATCTTTTCGTGTAACTAATAACACTGGAAATACCCCTACTATAACCATTAAAAATAATGCCTTTGCTATAGAAAATGCTAAAAGTTTATCAGCCAATGCAAGCGTAGAAATTCTAACTTTACCCTTGATTGTTGAGGGGGATACTTTGTTGAAAGTGACGATGAGTTCTAGTGATTCGGTAACCATTGGTATTAGTTATTTAAACATTAAAAAAGAGGTTACTACGTAATGAAAACAACGATAATAGACGGCAAAGAAATACCTATAGTAAAAGCTACAAAGGTAACAACGATCTTAAAAAATAAGAAAACAGGAGAAGTTTATAAAACAGAAGAGGAGCTAAAAGCAAAAAATATACCTGAAGAAGACGTGCAAAGAGACGTTCACGTTTTAATGCCTGCACTTGATTTGTTTGCAAAAACAAAGTAAAGTATAGGATCAGGAAATTTACACCTGCTTCAATATTAAAATAAACAAAATTATGGCTATAACAGATATTAATATTTCAGAAGAATTAACAACCAACGCACCCTCTATTAAATACAGAGGAAACGAAGGCCCTAAATCACCAGAAGAACAGCAACAAATAATGATGGCTCAACTAGAAGAAGAGTACTCTAAATATGTATTTGAAATGGAAGAACAAGGATTACAACCAATGTCTTTCCAACAGTTCATAGAACAAGCTATATCTGAAGGACAAATGAGTTCTACACAACGTATGCCTAATAGACAGATGGCAGCTTATGGTGGAAGAGCAAGGTATGGTTTAGGAAGCATTGTTAAAAAATTTACAAAGCCTATTAAAAAAATAGTTTCAAAAGTTGGTGATGTAGCTAGTAGTGATTTAGGTAAAGCTGCAGCAACTTATGCATTAGGTACATGGTTAGGCGGAACATCTGCATTTGGAGGAGCAGGTGGTTCATTTTTTAATAGACTAAAATCTCCTTCTAATATTTTAAATTTAAAAAATTTAAGTGGTTGGAAAAACTTAGCGGTTGGAGCTCCAGGTAAATATATGGGCCCTGTTTCAAAAGGTTATATGACACCACCAACAAAAGGAATTTTAGGAACAGGTGGACAACTTGGTAAAGGAAAAATTGCATCAGCTTTAGGTTTAACATCTTTACTCCCACTTGCAGGAATAGGTATGGAACAAGATGAAGTCTTAGAAGATTTTCCTATAGCAGATAAAGTATCTCAAAGTTTTGATATTGATTACTCAAAAATGAGACAAGAGATTGCAGAGGCCGCTCAACGAGGTGCAGGGTTAGATGAAATAAAAGCTATTCAAGTTAAATACGGTGTAACACCAAGTACATTAGGATCAAGTTGGGACACTATTAAAAAATCTGCCGAAGGTGGAAGAATTAATCGTTATAGTGGTGGATTGTCTATTCCATCAGAATATACAATTGAAGATGCAATTAAAACTTCTATGCAAGATAAAATGGGTGGCATAACAGATGTTATGAAACAAGCAGATTTATATCGTCAAGGAGACGTAGGTCAAATGTACATGAATCAAGGCGGAAGAATCGGAGCTGACGAAGGAGGGCTCATGGACCTTGGTGGTATGGAAAAAGATTATAGAAATGAAGGTGGGTTTGTGCCCATAGGTAAAAAAGAAAAAGCTGATGACGTTCCAGCTAGATTGAGCGTTAATGAATTCGTAATGACAGCTGATGCTGTTAGAGGTGCAGGAGATGGAGATATAGATAAAGGTTCAGAAGTTATGGAAGGCATAATGGAAAATTTTGAACAAAAAGGAAAAGCTATGAAAGGCGCTATGATGCCAATGAAATCTAAAATGAAACCGTTAAGCTCTAGAAGGGACCCTATGGAATCTGGAGTGGGAAAAGTTCTTAGAGGAGCATTAGAAGCAACAGGTGAAGTACCATCAGCAAACGTACCAATGGAAGAGTTAGAAACACTATCTGAAGGAGTTAGAAATATGTCTAGTGACCCAATGAAAATGGCTGGACCTGATTGGTATATAAAAAGAATAGAACATCTTATGTTTTTAGGTTATAGTTATGAGGAAGCTTCAGACATAGCTTATGATAGTGAAAAATATTTTGACGCAGTAGGGGGATACTCAAAAAAACAAGGAACTTCAGATATGTTTAAAGTTTCGGAAAGATTAAGCGAGGTAGTATAATGGGTGATAAAGCACTAAGAGGAAATAAACTTACACGTATAGGTTTTAAACAAGGTGGGGCGTATGGTCCTTTAAGAGGAACTAGCGGACCTAAAGGAGTTGCAAAAGCTTTTCGTGGTAAAGAAGGGTTTAAAGAATCACAAGCTTTACAAAATAAAATATTAAAAAATGCCATTAAAAGAACTCAAAAGATGCCTGATAAAAAATTTAAACATGTAAACTTAGACACAGTAAAACATACAAATCCTAGACCAAAAGTGGCCGGTAAATCTGGAGGTAAAACTTATGACATTCCTACAGGCAAATCTGTAAAAGGTAGTAAAGGTAAAAAAAATTATATACAAATGATGAAATATTATCATCATCGAAAACAACCCAAAGGTAAAAAATAATGGCTGTAACACAATCACAACTTTTACCAGCACCATTTCTAACGGATGTAACAAAACAATACTCTAAAGATATTGGAGCGTTAACAGCTGCTCCATTGGACACGGCTAAGTTTGCGCCTCAGGTTGCAGGACAAGATCCTTTTCAAACACAAGCTTACAATTTAGCAGGTTCGGGTATTGGTGCGTATCAACCATACATTACACAAGCAGCAGCTTACACAGGACCTGGAAGTCAATCAGCTTTTATGTCTCCGTATCAACAAGACGTCATTGATAAAACATTAGCAGAGTACGATGTGCAATCACAAAAAGGATTAACAGGAATAGGTTTACAAGCAGCTAAATCTGGTAATTTAGGCGGAGGACGTGAAGGCGTAATGAGGTCAGAATATCAAACACAATCAGATTTAAACAGAGCTTTATTACAATCAGGATTACTACAACAAGGTTTTGGTCAAGCTCAAAAAGGAGCACAGCAAGCATACATGAATCAAATGCAAATGGGTGCCGCTGTTCCACAATTACAAGCAGCCGACGTAGCAGGTTTAGGGTCAATGGGCGCGACTCAACAAGCCCAAGCGCAGGCTCAATTAGATGCTCAAAGAGAACAAGCAAGATTAGAAGCTTACGAACCTTATGAAAGATTAGGTTATTTAGGATCTGGATTAGGTTCTATGTTGGCTGGTTATCCTGCTCAATTCCAATCTTCAGTAGCTCCTAACCCGACTCCGTTGCAAACTGCGTTAGGAATAGCTTCTGTTGGTGGTGGAGTATTAGGTAATATTTTAGGTGAGCATGGAATTTGGGGATCTAGAGGATAATGACTAGAGTTTTTCACAGACCAATGTTTAGAAAAGGCGGAAGTGTCAATGAAGGCATTACATCCGGTATGGCTCCTCGACAAGGATATGCTAATCCTGCAGGTATTGTAGAACAAATTAGACCTACCCAACAAGAGTATGAATCTATTTCAGGTATGCTACCACCACGAGGAAGAGATACTTCTCTTAATGATTTTTTAATTAATTTTGGTTTAGACCTTGCAACTAGATCTCCTCAAGGAGGTATATTTCAAACGGCTGCGGAATCTGCTAAAGCTCCTTTTGGACTACTTCAACAACAAAAAGCTGGAAGAGCAGGTGTTGAGAGAGCAGAAGCTGTAGATCTTTTAAAAACTATAATGGATGCCAAAGCATCTGCCGTTGGATCTGAAGGAGGTTCAGGTTTGTTTTCTAAACAAGCAAGTGCTTTAGAAGTTGAAAGCTTAATGTCTGACTTATTTAAATTACAAGCTGACCAACAAAATGAAGCTACAGCACTAGACAAAGAGGTATTTGAGCAAGAAAAGAAAAAAATTATAAGTCAACTTCAAGTATACGTTGATAATCCTGCTGTAAAATCTTTATTTAGTAGTTCAAAACAAGCAGAATTGGTAATTGATGGTATTCAAAATGCTATTATGAATAGTATGGAAGAAATAACTATTATAAATGATCAAGGTGAAGAAGAAGTTGTAGTAGAAGGAAAACATGCAGAAGCAAACCCTAAATACTTAGCGGATAAAACTGCAGAAATGTATTTAAAACAATATCAAGAAGCACTTGAAGGTTCATTAGGATTAAAAAAAGCTGAAGGGGGTAGAGCTAGTTATCAAGTAGGGGGAGAAGTAATGGAAGAAGAAGTTACAGAAACTCTTTCTCCTCAACAATCAAATGATTTATCTTTTGAAGAATTAAGAACTCGATTACCTAGAGAAATCAGTGATGATATAATTCATATTTTAGTTGAAAGCCCAGATGCTTTGATAGAATTTGCAGAAATTCAAACCCAAGACGATGTTGATCAATTCAACATGAAGTACGGAGTTAACTTAGTGCTACCATCGGGGGCGTAAATGGCCGATAAAAAAAGAACTTTAATAGGCGATATTAAAGAAAATATCTTAGAAAAAATAGGAAAAGAAAATATAGCTGAAGGTGATACTAGAGGTTATGGTAAAAAAGTAGAGGGAGGTGTTTCTAATTATATAATTTCTGATTCTCTTCCTGACAGTCCAGTTAAAGTTTATCCTAAAAAAACAAGAAAAAAGCCTATTGAAGATATGAATGAGTTTCAGAAAGTCTTTGCGGCGGCTATGCTTAAAGCTTATGAAAAACAAAAAATACCTGTTCGATATACTGAAAAAGGATTAAAAGATTTAGCCTTGGCTGTTTCTATGCCTGGAGTAGCAGCTCTGAAAATAGAAAGAGACAAAAAAGCAAGAATAAAATCAGGCAAAAAAAGAGAATACATTGAAGGATACACAGACATAGCAAGTGGTATCTTAAGAGGAGGACCTAATTTTGTTCAATCAGCTAGTGAGTTTGTCTTAACTCCTATTGATTACATATTTAATTCAGACTTTCAAACTTCATTTAATAAAGTAATGGATAAGGCAACTTTATCTGGAGATCCTGAAACATTAGCTGGTGGTTTAACAGAGTTAATAACAGAGTATGCTATTCCTCTAGCTGCTGCAACTAAGATAATTCAAGGTGCTAAAACTTGGAATAAAATAAAAAAATTACAATCTTTTATGGGCACCAGTAAAGCTTCTAAAATTGCACAAAGAATGACTAGAGATGCTGCAATATTAGGTCTTGCAGATACAATGGTTCATTCAGGTTCACGACCTGATATGCATTATGGAATTAATTGGAAAGTACCTTTTACAGATATTGGTCCGGGAAGAATTAATAAACCTATTGATACAACAGGATTAAAAGGACGGGAATTAGCTAAAGCGACATTCATTAATAAAGTTAGATTTGCTAAAGAAGGAACTATGATTGGTGGTGGCTTTCCGTTAGTAGCTAAAAGTCTTCAATTAGGTTATAAACATGTAGCTCGACCTGTAGTTGGAAAAGGATTAACGGTTGCTGGAAAAGGAATGGATCTTACAGCTAAAGGTATAGCAAAATCTCCTGGACTTGGTACTTATATAATACCTAACGCAGCTAAAATTATTAGAAACTCTATAGGATACCCTGCAGAAAAAATTATATCTCCTTTAATTATTGCAGCTTTTACAAAACAAAATCCTTTAAAAGTTAAACAACAATTACCTCCTTTTTCAGAATGGAGAATACAAACAGTAACCGACCCTAATAAAACATTAGCAGGAGCAAAATCTTTTGATAATTTTTTATCTGTATTTAGATCTTTTTCTGAAGACACAATAGAAATGGGCTTAGTTAAAGAGTCTTTAAAAAACAAAATTAAATCTAAATCAAGAAGAATAAATAAAGCAGTTGAAGATTTAGAAAAATCTTGGTACGCATTAGCAGAAAGTTTTCAAGGCACCTATAATAAAGCTATTACTTCTCCTGTAGGTCAAAGATATTCATTAGATAAAGTAATAGAATACCTAAAAGGTCAAAGAAAATTATCTGATCTTCCAAAAGAATATAGATATTCAGCAGATGATATTAATAAAAATTTAGAAGAGTTAAGAAAAAGTGTAGCTAGTGTTTTACCAAATGTAGAAAAATTTGCAGATTTTAAAAAAGAACTTCTTAGTAAAGGAAGTAAATATATGAGAGCTTCTTTTGATATATTTGAAAGACCTAAGTATGCACCTCCTCCTAAAGTTAAAGAAGAAGCAATTAATTATGTTCTTAAAAAAATATTACCATATAATAAAGATTGGAAACAAGTTGCACGTCGAGATTTTCCTAATCTTTCTCAATCAGAAGCGTATCGAAAACAAGCTGAACGTGTAGTAAATAATATATTATATGTAGGTAAAGCTGAAAAAATAGATCCGGTCAGTGCTCTTAGAAAAATTGGAGTTAATTTTTTAAGAGACGATAAATATAAATTTTTACAAAAAGGAGAAGACTTACCTGATGCAATAAGAAAATTATTAGGAGAAACAGTTGGTAAAAATAAACCAGGTTCTTTAAGATCAACCGTTTTAACAACAGCAGCCGAACTAATGCAACCTCTTTATACTAAAAGAGCTTATGATTATTTAGCTAAAGTTTTAGAAGACTCAGGACAATTAGTAAAAACAGAAGCTGAAGCTATGAAATGGCCTGGTTATCAAAGAATAAATAAAGTGCCAGGACTAGGAGTTCTAAGCAGTAATATTCAAGGAAAATATGCTTCTATGGAGTTAGCAAATTCAATTAAAAATACAGGCGGTTTATTAGATGAATTAATTAAAAGTTCTATTTACAGACATTTATTACAATTTAAAGTGGTAACTCAAATGGGTAAAACAGTTTTATCTCCTCAAACACAAGTAAGAAATGTTTACTCTGCTGGTTTCTTTCCTTTTGCAAGAGGGCACATAGGAGGAAGAGCTAGTGTAACAGATTCTTTTAAAATAGTTTTAGAAGATATTTTTCCTAAAGGCAGAATAAATAAAAAAGATTTATTTAATTTTGTAGAAAAAGAAATACGTCTTGGAACTATGGATGAAAACATTATTTCGTCTGAGTTAGGTGCTGTGCTAAATGATATTAAAGGTGGAGCAATTAATTCTGTAGATGAACTTTTTGAACTCGCGACTAAACATCCAATGATACGAGACGCAACACGAGTGTATGCAGGCGGTGACACGTTATGGAAAATTTATGGTAGACAATATGTTAAATCTCAAATGTCTGAAATACTACCAACAATAGAAAAAGCTTTAGAATATGCTAATTATATGGGTTTAAAAATTGGCAAAGTTAATCCTTTAACTACAGCTAAAAGAACTTTAGATGATATATTAGATGAAATATCTGCTCATGAAATAAGAAATACGTATCCAACGTACACTAAGGTGCCACCGGCAATTCAAACAGTTAGAAAATTACCTATTGCTAACTTCGTTGCTTTTCCAGCAGAGATCGTGCGTACTGCAACACGAATTATAGATTTTAATTTAAAACAAATAGCTCATTCAGACCCACGCATAAGACAAATAGGTTTAAAAGCTTCAATGGGAACTTTCTTATCATTTGGTGGAGTAGGAGTAGGAGTTACAGCATTGAGTCAGGCACTAACAGGAACTTCTCCTGAACAATGGGAAGCTTATCAAAGATCATTTGCTTATGAATGGGATAGAAACGCTAATTTAGTTGCCTTTACAGGTTTTAAAGATGGTAAAGCAAAAGCATTTAATTTTTCTTACTTTAGCCCTTATGATTTTTTACAAAAACCTATTACTGCAGCATTAAAAAAAGCTGAAGACCAAAACTTAAATCCTCAAGATACCGAAGACTATGTTTTAGAATTAATGTTAGCTGAAGACGGCCCTCTTATGGAAATGTTACGTCCATTTATATCAGAACAATTAGGTATTGAAGCTTTAATAGATGTACAACCAGGAGGTATATTTCTTGGAGGAAGGGGTGGAAAAACAGCAGAAGGTTCGCAAATTTATTCAAGATCTGATGACATAGGAACTAAAGTACAAAAATCATTTATGCATTTATTAAATGCAGTTGAACCTGGAGCTGTTTCTACAGCACAAAAAATATATAAAGGAGCAACTGGTGATCTAACGGCATCAGGGCAGCCTGTTAATTTAAAAGATGAGTTACTAGCATTATTTTCTGGAGTTAGAATTATCAATGTAGATATTTTAAAATCTATGGGATATAAAACTGGAACTTTTAAAGCACTATTAAAATCAGTAGACGATACTGAAAAAATTTATTCTCCTGAAAACTATAAAAATAGAGGACCAGAGATAATACTTCAAGAGTATAATCAAATGCAATTAGAAGCTTATAAAATTCAAAGAAATTTCTATACAATGATTCAAGATGCACGAACTATTGGATTGTCTAATTTTCAAATAAAGAAAAAGTTAAAAGACCTGGGACTTGGAAGTGAAATGATTAGAAATATAATGAGAGGCACTTTTACACCAGTAAATTATTCTGTTAAAAGATTTGAGAAAAAAGTGAAGTTAGTTAGAGATGCTATAACGGAACAACAAAAAGATAATCCAGACTTTAATTTTTTTGTCGACAAAAATTATTTGTATCCTAAAATACAATTAAACATGCTAAAATTAAGTTATAAATTTAAGCCATTAGATCCTGAAGGTACATCAAAATTAAGTTTTGAACCTGATGAAAATCCAGCTACATCTGGATTTTTTGGATCAGGAATTGGTGGACCAGGTTTTATACAACGTGGTAAAAATTTAATTAATAAACTTTTACCTGGTGATCCTATGAGTAAAATACAAACACCGCCATTAGGTGATACACCAATGCCTAAATTTGCAGCAAATACACAGCAAAAGGATCCAATTACTAACTTGACAAGAACAGAACAAGCCTTACTATCGCCGAGTGAAAAAATAATTGCTGGGAGAACCTAATGGCTAGAGATAATGCAATTCAAAGAATAAACTCTCATGAAAAACTTTGCAGAATTATGCAAAAACAAACTCATGATAAGATTCTTAAATTAGAACATCAAATCAATAGAGTAGAGAGTATTTTATTAGTTTCCGTAGGCGCCTTGATTACAGGTATGGCTTATGTTATATTTACATTAATCACAAAATAAAAATCATGCAGCTTAGTAAACACTTTAAACTTGAAGAGATGACCAAATCAATGACAGCTACCCGTAAGGGTATCGACAACTCACCAGGATCAGGTGATATTAAAAATTTAGAAAACGTGTGCTATGAAATACTAGAACCCGTTCGTGCACACTTTGACAAACCAATTACAATAACATCGGGCTACCGCAGCGAGGCGCTGTGTGAAGCGATCGGCAGCAAAAAAACGTCGCAACATGCAAAGGGCCAGGCGGTTGATTTTGAAATAGCAGGTGTTCCAAATATTAAAACAGCTTATTGGATACAAGCAAACTGTGACTTCGATCAATTGATTCTCGAGTTCTACAAAAAAGACGACCCCGCAGGGGGCTGGGTCCACGTGTCTTACAATGAAAAGGGCGCTAACAGAAAACAAGTTTTAACTTACGATGGTAAAACTTATGAAAACGGGTTGCCTGACATGAAGTGGTCCGGCGGCAAAGTCGTATCTTAAAATTTTAGCGCGCGTCGCGCGTATATCCTACTAAATCCTTTATTAAAAATAATTAAAATTAATAACAATTCTATTGGGTTGATCTGTAGTGGTTGAAGAAGAATGCCAATCATTATTAAAAAATAACATTCTATTTTTTACAGATTTAATCTTTTTATTATTAATTAATGTATAACCATCGTTAGAATTTAAGTAAAACACAGCTACTTTACAATCAAACTCTTGATCTCTATGTTTTGTAAAAATAATATGTTTGTCTGTTCTAACATTTAAATTAGCTTTAATTCTTATTAAGGCTTTAGGTTTTATCAATGAAATAAAGCTTTCCATTAAAGGAAACCAATGAGAACTAATTCTGTCATTAGTATAAAAATCATGAAAAAAATGATAATTATTAATATTATCCACTCCTTGAATTTTTTTACCCCAAAACCAAGGAAAAGCATTTGAATTTAGATTTGTATTTAATTTTTTTAAAGATTCTTCATCTAAATAATTTTCTGCTATATCCATGACTTTAATTCTTCTCCTAAAACTTCTGACGCTATGTTTATTTTTTTACGTAAAGCTTTAGTAATTTTTTCATCTACTGTTTCGTCGGCCATTATATCGACATAAGTTACTGATTTTTTCTGGCCGATTCTGTGTGCTCTGTCTTCTGATTGAAGTCTTTTTTCTAGATCATAACCATTAGAATAATAAATAACTGTATTTGCTGCAGTAAGAGTTATACCGTAGCCCCCTGTAGCAGGTGTTCCAACTATAAATCTACATTTATCATCATTTTGAAATTTACGAATATTATTTTGTCTTTCATCTTGAGGCGTGAGTCCATAATAGTCAACCACGGACCCCGGACCATATTTTTTATGAAGAGCTTTAATAATAGTAGTTATGTCATATTGATAATGAGCCCATATAATAGCTTTACCCTCTATTTCATCTAACACATCCATTAATTCATCTATTCTATTATTTTTAATAGGTTGAGTTACTCCGTCGTCAGATTTAAAATGGCCACAAGTAATTTGTTGTAGTCTCATTAATTGAGTAAGGGCATTAACAGTGGTTGACTGTTTTCCATTTAATGTAGCTAAAGCCTCTTTTTTCATTTGTTCATAAAGTTTTAACTGATCATGGCTTAATTTTATTTGTCGTTTCATATAAATTTTAGGAGGCAGATCTAGGCAATCTTCTTTAAGAACTCGATAAGAAAAATTTTTTAATTGATCCGACAGTTCTCCTAAATTTTTAAAACCAGCTACAATTTGTATTTGTCTTCCACTGACATTAATAGTTTTCATTTCCGCATATCTATTTCTAAACGCATAATAAGACGTAAAATCTAATAACCACGGACTTAAAAACTTACATTGACTATATAAATCTAAAGGATTTTTAGTAACAGGAGAACCGGTCATTATTCTTCGGTAATGAGCAAGTTCAGAAAGTTTAATAATATTTTTAGTTCTTTTAGCAGAAGGGTTTTTAATAGTAGTAGATTCATCTATAGCCATCAAAGGTTTTGAAACGTATAAAAATTTGTGTGCAAAATCTACTCCTTTAGATGTGGATAAAGCTTCTACATTCATTATAAGAATTTTTAATCTATGGTCTAAAACGTCTAATAATTCTGTTAGTTTTTCTTGTTGTTTTTTAGTTATATTAGATTGCCATAAAACAGACACATTTTCTATGTGGTCAGGTAAATGATTTGGTAGTTCTTGTTCATACCAGGTTTTAACAACTCCTTTAGGAGCAACAATTAAGGCACGATTAACTTTACCTTTATCATAAAGCATAGCTAAATTGTCAATCAACACTTTTGTCTTACCTGTACCCATTTCCATAAAATAGGCATAAGTTTCTTTATTCCATGACTTTTTTAACGCAGTTAATTGATGCGCGTATGGTTTTGTTTTAAATTTATAATTCATAATTTTTCTACTTTCTAGTTGACAATATAATCGTTAGGCCCTATATTGTCAAGCATGAAAGTAATAGATAATAAAACAAGTATTATAAATAATGATCAACCGTCGATAGTTTATGTCATTCAAGAAATTCCTGGGACTAAAGAGGGAAGACCAAAAATAAATATTATGGGGGCTTCGAGTTTTGGTAAATTTAAATTTTTACTACCCGAACTTTCACAAATAATATTTTCACCTGGTCCTCTTATTTTTAAACTAAGAAAAGAATTAGCTGACTATAAATCAAAAGACTATTTATTATTAACTGGAGATCCAGCAATAATAGGAGTGGCATGTTCTATAGTTTCAGATATTACTAACGGTAAATTCAATCTTTTAAAATGGGATAAACAAGAAAAAAAATATTATTCTATTGAAATAGATCTATACGAGAAAGGAAGAATTAATGATTGATTTTGAAACAGACCAAGCAAAGGTCATAACTAAAACAGAAAATATTCGATCTTTAGCTGATCAAGTTGAACGATTGGAAAATCTTAATCGAGAAATAGAAAAAACCGAGACAGATTTAAAACAGAAGAAAAAAAATTTAGAACATATATCTGGAGAAGTAATTCCAACGATGATGAGTGAGATGGGTTTATCTCATTTAAAATTAATGGATGGATCTTCTGTAGATGTTAAACCAAATTATAGCGCCAACATCACTATAGCAAATAGAGAAGCGGCGTTTAACTGGCTTCGTAACAATGGACTAGGAGATATAATCAAAAATGAGATATCCGTGTCTTTTGGT
>Ga0080013_1004769_pt1 | contig 13114 bp, 15 predicted proteins | sample ETNvirenome_6_85_FD_69236 | JGI IMG/M metagenome (GOLD analysis project Ga0080013, IMG submission 69236) | Marine viral communities from the Pacific Ocean - ETNP_6_85 (SPADES assembly) (version 2) | ecosystem: Environmental > Aquatic > Marine > Oceanic | place: Pacific Ocean | collected 2013-06-19 | reverse complement strand
ACCTCCTTTTAAAGCAAGATTTATTAAGACCCATTACGGCATCTTAATGGAAAGGACGATCGGAATCGAACCGACTTGATGCGGGTTGCAACCACACGCATAACCAGTCTGCCACGTCCTTATGTATATTATATAATACTTTCTGAATATTTTTCAAGTCTTTTCATGAAGGAATCCCCTGCACGGTTAAACTTTTCACCTGTCAGCTCAAATCGCTGGAATGTGAGATCACGCGAGCACATGAGAATGACACCCTGTTCTATTTCGGTATTAAAAAGCTTATTATGGGCCTGGGCATACGCCGCAAGCTGCATGAGATAGTCCTGTATCCATTCACGCTTCTTTGGTCTGTTTGTCTGCTTGAAATCCATGACTGTAGGCCGTCCCTTGTACACGCCAATCATGTCCGCTGTTCCTGCGTACTTATTTGGATAGTAAAGATGAATCTCAGACCCCCATACTTCCGTGATGTCCTTAAAGGCCTCCTCAACAATCTTCTTCGCCATTTTCTCGGCCTGGATCCCTATTTTAGTAAGATCCTTGTACTTTTCTCCGTTCACTAAACGTTCTATATATAGGTGGAGCGCGGTTCCAATTTTTCCTGCGTCCTGTATGATTTTTTCAGCCGCAGCCTCCCCCACTTTAGCACGCCATTGCTTTAAAAACGTTTTGTCCTTAGTCTTACTCAGTATGGTTGTGACCGAGGGCAGGCTTTCACCATCGGGTGTGAGGTATAAACGGGACTCACCGTCCTGTCTTTTAAGTTCTGCGTAATTATATTTCTTTATTAATTGCACGGATGCTTATACCATAAATTAAACTAATCCGCCAGTCTTTAATCCCATTCGTTTAGCTTTAATTAAAGTTAAAATTTCCTGAAACATTCGTGGATTTTTATTCTTAAGGATTGCAAGAAGACTAAGCCACGTGTCAAATTTCGCCGTGTCAGTCACGCTTTTTGGAGGGGTTAAGGTGATCAGGTCTCTTAACACATCATTTCCCAAATAATATTCCAGATTTGTTTTATATGTATGCCCACCACTTATATTAGGCTGCCACGTCTTTATTATATCATCGGATCCACTTCCCATCCCCATCTCAGGGACCCAGTCCTTAAGTTTTTTTTTGTCCGCCATAAGTTCACCAATTGTTTTGTGCCTGTCGGCATGGGTTCTAACTGGCGGTTTAATTCTAAGTTTTTTAATTCCTTTGGTATTGTTTGTATTTCTTGCAAACTTAGCGGCAAAGTTCTTGTTCGTGGTGAACCAACGCCCCACCAGTTCCTGTTTAGGGTCCGTATCAGGTCTAAGAAATGGTTCCTGACCGGGATAATTTTCTGCGCGGTAAAGGGTTATAGGTTTATTGGCTTTCTTGACATCCTTAAGATTATCTCTTTTTATTTGTTTAAGACCTTTATTCAGAAGCCTACCTTTCGTCTTCCATGATAACTTATCAGTCTTTGTAATAAGATCAGCTACCTTCTTGTGTATTTTAAGGACATCTAAAATGCTCATGTCTAACCACAACTTTGCATTGATTCAGCCATCTCGCCTGCACGATTGGGTGTTTGCTTCGCCCAACGAGAGTCGAGCATCTGTACGTGCGCCTCGAAATAATTAGGTGGGTCCTCTTCAAGGGCCGACCACATCTTTCGGAACTTCTGGACGCCGGCGCTTCCAAGCTGAAAAATCATCTCAATTATCAGGAATTTTGCATCGTCTGAAATCTTAAGATCCTTGCACATGCCTTCACCCTGATTGATTGCATACTGCAAGTCTTCTTTCAGGATCTTTTCCAGATATTCCTTGTCATATTTCTTTCCGTCTTCCCAGTGGTCCTCCACGCAGAGGTGGCCGAACCCCACGGTTCTTTTGTTTAACGTATCGCGGTATACAGTGTCCCTAAATCCTTCATGTTTCTTGACTGACTCCAATAATTTATCATAATTCATCCCATTATCCCTACGTAAGCTGCGCGTAAAATCAACGCCATCACACCAAATGAAACAGTCCATACGATCTTGAAAATAGTGTCAACCTTTCCTGAGATGTGGGAGATATGGTTGTCCAGCTTCTGGTTGATGAGCTTCAACTGACCTTCAATCCTTATGATGTCCTCACGGTTCTGTAACATTTTTTCCTCAGCCATCTAAATTTTTCCACCCCTTCTGTAGTTCCTTCTGGACCAGTTTTTAACTTTAATATTACGCATAGGGCGTTTAGATTTTTTTATTTTACTGGGACGTATTTTTTTTATTTTTTTTAGGGCGCTTATCGCTTTTTTAATTACTCCTGACATGTTTATCTCCTTAATGTCATTAGTCCACCTTGGGCTGCAGCACCATACTGCGCTGCCAAAGCGGCATCTGTGTCACCTGTGTACAATGCCTGCGCTGCACCAGGAGTTAGGGTATCACTTGTATCAAGTGATGATCCAGCAACCGGAGCTGCGGAAACCATTTGTGTTTCTTCCACCATGTCTTCCTGGACAGGTTGATTAGGAGCCATAGGCGCCATAGTAGGAGTCTGTAAACTGCTTTCTTTTCTTGGTAATAAATTTTGTATCTTGTTTCCTATGTTCTCTTGCACACCTTCTAAGAATGATCTTCTTTTTTGAGGACGAAGAGCTTCCTGCTCCATGGATTCAAGCTCCCTATCTATTTGTTCAATATCATTTCTAAATACATAAAAAATTCTAGCCAGCGCCATGTTTCTTGCACGTTCTGGTAATCTAAAGTCAATGGCATTCTTAAAGACACGCATGTTAATTGGGCTGGTCAATATTTTTCCTGCTTGCCTAGTTAAAAGTGTTCCTAAAAGAACCATCCCTAAATCAGTTCCACCGAAAAATCCACCAATACCAGTCGCTGCCGCCGCGGTTCCACCGTGGGCAACAGGTTCAATGTTACCAAGTGGCATGAATGCTTTAATGGCTCCACGTAAGCCGGAGATCTGTGCACGTCTGGCGATGAATGTACTGATGTCTGGAACACCATATTTAAATACATCCTCTACCATGTTTACCCACGTCTCAAGGTCACTTACTGTTGGAAGTTTCGCTGTACTGCTTTCCACTCCCTCCATGACAGCACCTGGGATGGCGCCTCCTGGTCTTACAGTAGCGTCAAATCTAGCAGGGTCAAATTTACCCACGTCAGTAGCGGTTGTCGCACGTCCTCCTCCTGTCGTCGGAGAAGCACCCGGCATCATTTCTTTTAATGACTGGTATCTGTTTCCAGCCTTGTCATTCAATCCTAAAATAGATCTAAATTTCTTAAAATTAATCTGGTCAATTCCTTCTTTCGTTCCCTTCTCTACTGAATCCTCAAAGGCATCCTGAAGGAAACGTCGAGTTGTCTGGTTGAATACATCCGGTCCCACTATGTTTTTAAAAGCCCTAATGGCAGATGGATGGTTGGCGTCAAAGGCCGTCGCGAATAAATCATCCGCGGCTTTTGGTCCTTGTTCCGCCAGCCTTAAAGTAAATCCAAATTTACTTACACCTTCAAACTTCTTGGCTGCCGAACTGTTAAAAAGAAGCATGCCATTAGCGGCATAGTTATCAAAGTCATCCAGCAGTCTTCTTGCTTGACTGTTTTCAACCGTTCCTAGGGAAGCTTCCGTTGATTTTTTAATGCTAGTAAGGGCATTCATTATATCAGGATTTTCTTTGTATCTTTTTGCCCAGTGCTCTATGTCCTTGAACATTTTTTCAAGTTCAACGATGGAAAATTTCTTTCTCGTTCCCACCACTTGTTGAAGTGTTTCATTCACCCAGTTGTAGAAAGCTTTTTCCCCTTCCGGAAATTTAATGAGAGGGCTGAGTCCTATGTCAGGGACAGTATGTGACCTACTAATAATACGTCCTGATTCATCAAACATTCTTGAAGTCTTAGGAGCATCATCCAATAGTCCTTCCATTGTCGCCCTAATAGGTGACGCATCAATAGTGTATCCTGTTTCCTTGGCGTGTCTTCTGAATCTATTTAATTTTCTTTTTAAGTTGGCGAGATAACGCGCCGCTGTTTTATTTTTTGCCATCAATATATTGTGTGACATAAGCTCACGTGTCGCCACGGTAGGCGCATAAGAAGCAAACATATTGTGCCACAGGTTAACTAAAATCTCACCCTGTTCTTCCAGGTTCATTTTAATGCCACCACCTATGTAAGGAAATCTACCTCCTGTTTGAATGACAGTTCCAAGTGCAGGATATCCAGATGTAGCTAAGGAGTATACTGTTCCCTGAATGGGCATTTCACCAGCACCTCTTTCAATGTTACCCCAGTAAAAAGGAAACAATCCTCTTCGTAATTCATTAATATCATCCAGACCGCCTTTAATACCCCAAGGAGCAGCGTAAGTTGGTCCACCTGGAACGATGGAAATTCCTCCCATTTCAGCAGGAAGCTTTCCTTCAACACCGTATCCACCTGTTGGAAACTTATCCAATAGTTTTTCACCGGCTATAATTTTCTCTTTTGATTCTTTTCCTACTCCAGCGAGTTTACTTCTTGTTATGTTTCTTAATCCGTTATAGGCAGGTCGAAATCCCATGACAACCGTTCCTAATAAGGCGTCCGTTGTCGCTAAGTCAGCAGTACGGTAAGCTCTTTGTGCCAGACTTGGCCTGTTAATAGCGTATGTTTTAGGGTCACGTCCTTCCAGTTCAGCCTTAGCCTTAGCTCCTTGATTATATAAATCCAATCCTAGTTCATATCCAAAGTAAGCCGCTCCAACAGCGAACGCTCCACCTAGTACACTTGATGCAAATTTCCATGCACCTGGGACGGGAGCCTTCGCTCCAATCTTAGCACCTGCTGTAAATATATTACCAAGAGTCCTAGCGCCTTTGTTCGTAACGCCGTATAAACTGGCTGCGGTTCCTAAAATAGTCTCCGCTGCGATCTCCACTTCTGGAAAAGGATTAGGTCGATCCGTGTCCAAATAAAAAGGATCCGGATCTACAGTTGAAATGTCAATCGTGCCGGGCAAGTTAAACTCCTGCGGAGCATACCCTGACATCTTTATCATTTTTATGATTGACTGTTCCGCGAACTTAAGTATTTGTGGATTAGGTGGTTCTGTCTGGTCATATTTCCTTACGGCCGCCTGAAACATTTCAGCTGCACGCGCACGGACAATTTCTTTTGGATTTTGTTTTCTAAGGATCATCTTTCTTTCAAAAGACGAATCCTGTTTTTCTTTTATAATCTGTTTTTGCCGGTAACTGTTCATGAAAGGCTGACCCGGCGAAAATACATCAGCTACTCTTCTTCCAGCCCTTGAGAAGGCGTTACCAAGAGGCTCGGCCCAAGGTTCTACATACTTTTCTCTATGACCACGTATCCTTTCTTCCGGTGCCGTGATGGGTCTTCCACCCGGATCAATGCTTGTGTACTCTTTTGATGGTGCGGGTTTAGGTGCACGATCTTCAAAGCCACGTACTTTAGGGATGATATCAAATACGGCCATTATTGCACTCCTAATGATTCAAAATAATCTGAAATATAATCATCAACATTCATGCTAGGATCCAAGTCAGATCCAAATACATCTTCTTGAATTCCAAAGGTTCCACTTTGCAGTCCTTCCGTAAAGAACGCCCTAATGTCTTCTGTATTATAAACCCCACCCCCTGATTTAGGAGCACCTGGATAAATAAGTCCAGGCATTTTAATCCATGTTTCAGTAGCTGGAAGAACAGAATGTTTACCTTGCGCCTCTTTAATTTGCCCCCACATGTTATAGGACATTATTGCCTTATTAATCAGATGAAGTCCTCCACCTGAACCGTCAGGTGCGCCAAAGCTTTTATCAATAAGATCCGGTGTTATTTCATTTTGGGCTGCCCTCATACTTCGTGCCCAATCAGTCAAGAAGTTTTTGAAATATCTGAATTGTTTATTAACCAGATCAATGGGGTTCTGCCACTTGGTTAAATCAATATCAGCCTTTGAATCCTTGATCGTATCGTGCAACAGACGTCCTGTAGGCTGCTTGTAACGTGCAACAACCATTCCAATTTGGTTTTTATACTGTTCCATGAGTCCAATGTTGGAGTTGTCCCAAGGATTAGACTGCGCACCAATCTTAAGTTTAAGTGAGAGTGGTGTTTCGTATATATCCCCTATTTCAGTTTGTGCTGTTCTTAAATTACCAGCCTGGTCACGGTAAGTATATGTCTGTCCGGCGTATATTCCGTCCCTATCAGTGAATGTTCCATCATTATTTAACTTATCCAGGCTTTCAACATCAACAAGACGACCGTTATCGGTGTCCATGTTTTGCATCCAGTATTCATCAACCTGTTTGAACGCTTCCTGGTAATTTTTAGCCATGCTTGCCATAACTTCTGACTCGTCATTGCCCATCCAAGGCGCCATGGAAGCTATTTGTTCCCATGGAGCTAAAAATTCCCTTGTTTTTTCAAAAGCAATTCCTAAAGGACCTATGTATTTATCGGAATTAAATGTTCCGTTAGGGTTGTAAGTAGTAATGTAGGACAACATGTTGGCGATATCCGGTAGACCTCTTTCAAGAACCCTTGCATATTTTTCAGATTCATCACGTGCCGAGGCTCCCTCAGCACCAGGTTCTCCCACGCCAAAGGCGCCGAATGCTCCACTCTCTCCCGTTGTAGCTGCGTCAAGCAACGTGTACAAAGGAGGAAGTCCTTTAGATGTTAATACTTGGTTGACATCCATCATACCTTTTGATTGAAAGTCCTTACTAAAACCAAATCCAGTTCCAACAGGTGTATAACCTATAGGAATGTACTGGTTATTTTCATCCAATTCATATCCAGTTCCATCCTCTTTCATTTTGTAACTAATTTGATGTGGATAAATCATTGTACCTTTACCTGGTCCAAATGCATCATCTTGGTTGTTAGCTTCCTGCACTAATTGAAAAGCCGCAAGCGCTAATTCTTGGTCACGTGTGTTCTGGCGGTCAGAGATGGCTAGCATCTGTGGTAGTATCTGTAATCCAGCTTGCCCTGCAACGTCAAAAAACCCTGATAAGCCACCACGTAAAGTTTTTCCCGTCATTAGAGCTGATCCTAACTGCATTAAAAGATTTATGTTATCCTGTCTTGTTGGATCACCCACCAGTTCATTCAGTTGTTCCTTGATCGCCTCCACTCTTTTCATGTCAATCTGCTCTATGTCCTTCTGCTCGGCGTAGTTGGATGCACCGTTGGCTAGACCTGAAATCTTCAGGTTCATGTCCATTTTGTTTTGAGGATTTTCTTTTTCTACTTTTACTTGATCTTCATTAGGGTTCGCAAAAATGTCAGCGGATAGTTGGTTTGATCCTTCAAAGGTTTCAGTTCCTTCAGCTTCCGCCTCAAGATCTCCACCTGTGATGGCAGTCACGGCGTTATCTTTAATATTCTTAATTTTATCCGTCAGGCTGTCTGCCTTGCTGATGATTTTTTCTTTATTGATGATGTTATTATTATCAGTGACAACTCTTTCCTTCACCACTTCATCTGGTTTCTTCTCGGGAGCTAAAAGATTATATCCTGTTAAGCCATAACCCAATCCGTATCCAGTTTTAAGTGATTTTCTGTGAGGCCAAACCAGTCTTGTAACACCACGTGGTTTTTTAGTTAGTGGAACGGATCCATCAGGAAGATGTCCCTGATCCCATCTGTTAAGTCTTGTTATAAAATCTTTTGGTTTTTTTAATGTCTCCCAAATTTTTTTGGCAGCTCCGCCTGGACCGTAGTGCTGTCGGTTTTGAAACATGGGCCTGTTTAATATTTTATTCATGAGACCCTTTAATTTTTCTTGGCAAATCCTTGGTATGCAGCGAGCCCTGTAATTCCGGCCCCTACTGCTTGCGCCAAAGGATTAGTGCCTGGTGCCGTTGACATCGTAATGGATGAAGCACTGGTTGGAGAGCCTTGGAATATGTCTGAAACAAATCCAGCTCTTTGGTACGGCTCGTAAAGTTGAGACATTTGTTGTTTGAAAGCTGCGTCAGCCTGCATCTGTGCGTTCTGTTGCTGCAATGTTCCAGTCTGCATGAGTCCTGTCACATCAGCTTGCTGCTGTTTCTGCTGTTGCTGTCCTAAACCTGCCGCTAATTGAGCACCTTGCTGCAGTCGTTGCTGTTGGTTCTGGAAATCCTGCATAGACATCTGCTGCGCCTGTCCGTATCCTTGAGCCAGTGACTGCCCTACCGTCTTAGCCTGTTGCCCGGAAAGTTCCGCTGCCTGCACTCCTTGTCTCGCTCCACCAAAAGCTCCAGCCTTTGATGCCTGCATGTTAGCCTGGTTTTGCGCTTGGGCAAACTGATCTTCAATTCCCTGTGTCACATAATCCTGATAAGGATTTAAATAATTCTGATAGGAAGTGGGGTCGTAAGCCCCCGTTGATTGACCAGCCATTCCTGCGGCTGCATCTATGTAGTTTTGATAAGTGCCTAATCCTTTTTGTTGTCGAGCAAAAGCATCTTGCTGTGTCGGTTGAAAACCGGCTACCTGTTGTGTTGGTATGTTGAGCCCTGTTCCAGCTAGCTGACTGGCCGTGTCCATGAGACCCAGCTTACGTGCTTCTATCTCCGGCGCCTCCCTTACATACTGGGTTTGCGTCGTAACATCAGGATAATTATTTCCTCCACCAAAACACATTTAATTGTACCTCCACATGGTTCCCATGTTTTTAAATTTTAATCGTTCATATAAGGCAGGCCTGTCAAGTCCTGTTATAATAGGCATAAGAACTGTCTTATCGCGTTTATACTCCTTAATCTTATTCAACAGTTCCTTCGCTATTGCATAGCTCCTGTATTCCGGGAGAACATAGAACCATGTTTCTGCAATAAACTGCTTAGAGGAAAACCACCATGCTGATGATGTTGCCCCTATGCTTCCAACAATCTTTTCACCGTCATAAGCGCTGTAAATGAGTCCGTCTTTATAGTGTTGATCCACTGTAAATGACACTCTGTCACGCTCAGCTTGAGGATAAATATCACTGAACTCTTCACTGAATTTAAGAAGTAATTCAACAATATCCTCAAGGTCCTCGAATACAGGGTTCCTGTACTCTATGACTTTATCTTTTCCGTTTTGCAACTTTTCCACCTTTTTTATAGTCATCAGGATTTCTTATCTTTTTCTTTCTTGGACCCAACCAGTAATCTGATGTTCCCATTTTTTTCTGCTCCGCGTGTGTTAAAAAAGTTTTAGGGCCTCGAAACTGTTCAGGATTTTTTGCAAATTTTTTGGCAGTCTCCTTATGGTCACCTTTTCTATATTGTTTAACTCCTTTTGCAAGCTTATCCCTTTTAGCTTTTGTGGTAGGCTCATACTTTCCAAGGTTTATCTTATTCAAATCCTTTCCAAGCTCTTTCGCCTTTACTAATTTTTTTCCGATGTTTGCCCAGTTCATGCTATTCCTTCCATCATTGTATCTTCCTCCATCATCATTCCTTGCGGTCCGATCATTTCAGTCATTGTTGTTTCTTCCATTGAACCAAGTCCTTGTGACTCCTGAGATGGTTCTCCACCCTGTTCAAAGTTGCGCATCATGTTCATCATTCTATTTGAACCTAATTCGCGGTCTCCTCCTCCAGCGCCTTCAACAGCTTCCGCCGTCATGACAAATTCACCATCACTTAGCATCGCTGGAATGTCATCTGATGTCCCGGTTCCTGGGCCAACTGGCTCTCCACCCGGTCGCATGTCGAGATCACCAGTAGGCATCATGTCGCCCATCATGGCACCAAGTCCGCCTTCCTGATAGTATCTACGAGGCGTTCCACCTCGATTCATTCCTTGAACCGTTTCTGATTCCTCAATCACTTCCTCTCCCATCGGTCTTGCGTACTGCTGCGTCATTCTCTGAAGCTGTCCGCCGAGTCCTGTTAGAGGTTCGTATGGCTGTTGCTGCTGCGCTATGATTTTTTCTATGACGTCCTGCACGTTTTCCATTGTGGGTTCAACGCCGTTCGCCTGCAGGTATTCCGCCACTGCTTGCGCAGTTCCCGCGGCTCCTACGAATGGGCTTACTTGACCACCTTCCGCGTACTCCGGATAGTAATAGGGATTTTCCTTGTCTTCATATATTTCTTTTACCTTGTCTGGGTCCGCCCATTCACCAAACATGAACCTATCAGGGTTGCGTCCGTATAGCATGTTCATTGGCGGTCCTTTTTTCTTTTTCTTTTCAGGTGGGTTGAACGCGAGTTCTCCTGCCCACGCAGCTGAAGGAGTCGTGGCATAACCCATTCTTCCTATCTTTTCATTTTGCGCCAATCCAAAAGGATCCATCGCTTTCTTGAAATTTTTAAATGGTACCTCTGCGGCAGGGGTAACTGCCTGTTGTATTGCTGATGAAGTTGTTGAAGGTGTTAATGCTGATTGTAGTCCAGAGCCAGCAATATCTTGAGTCATTGCTGCTTGCGCAGCTTTTGCTGTTTGTTCTGCTGCTGCTTTTTTAAGTGCTTCTTCTGTTGCCGCAGTTGCCATCTCTTTTCCAGCACTAGCACTTGGACCTATTAAACTTCCAAGTCCGCTTGTCGCGGCACCTGTAACGGCTCCGCTTAAAATTCCTTTCCAAGGATCGGTTCCTCTCGAAGCTGCTGAGAGTCCCCCTGTTGTACCACCGATCAAAGCCGCTAATATTAATGGGTTCATTATACTTTTCCTATGACTCCTTCTAGTAATTTATGAATTGCTACCTTGATCAGAACATCCTGTCGTATGTGTTCTCGCTTGGTAGAAGTTGCAGGATCGTTTACATCATCATCAGCTTCCTTCGCCGACCCGTATTCCTTTCCTGTTTCCGTATGAGTAATGGTAATTTCCGCGGGGACCACGATCTTGGGAACCTGTTCGCCGTTGACCTCCACGTACTCTATTACTGCATCATCATTTATAGGCATAATCTCTCCTTATAGCAAGTATTATCTTGTTTTTCAATCACTATGATATCTCCAATATCGCCAGATAAACGTTGATGGGCTGCGCGTCATTGTTAATCTTCAGTATGTCACCGGCCTCCATGACTCCAATGTCACTGGAAGCCAGATAAAAGAAGGATTGTGTCTTCTTATCGGCCAGTGCGGCATTGGTAAGAAGGGACGTTGAATTCATCTTGAGCGTAATCGACGCCGCTCCTCCTGAATTATTGTACGCCCACGCCGTCTTGACGAGCGTGGTCGTGGCTGTTGGAACAGTATATATTGTTGCATCCCCGGTGGATGTAACCGTCGTCATGACTTTTTTATACGCGTTGGCCATTATGATATGAACCAGTTGAATGCTTCATCTTCGTTCCTTAATTGTTCTGGTGTGTAAGACGAATTCAGAAGCAGGATTAATTGATCCAGTGTCTGGATCATTTGGCTAATTTGTTCCTTGCTGTACTCATCCTGCGCCGCAGGAAGTCTTGGTATGTTTATCTGTGCCATTATACTTGGTATCCTTGTTTAATTTTTTGTTGTGTCGGACCCTGTAGTGATCCTACTCCTGCCTGCAAAGCCTGCTGTTGCTGTGGCTGAGTGAGTCCTCCAATAGGGGTCTGCAAATCATTTCCTCTAGGGTTACCAATTGAAAAAGGAGGGATACCCTGTTGCTGCAAGTTTGATAAGTTAGTCATCTTTGGATTAAGTTTTCCTCCCCTAAATCCCTCTAATCCAGGAGGGAGACCACTCGATGTACCTGTATCTGATCCTGTAGGCCAAACTAGGTTGTTCCTTCTGGCTTTCAGTGTTCCTTCCGGATCCTGCATCTCCTCGGCGGTCATCGCGTATTGTGACAGATAAGGAGTGTACCAGGACATGTCTTGAGTAGTGCCTGACAATTGGTTAGTAACGCCCTGAGTCATGTAGTCTGGTTCTTGTTCCGTGTGTAGTTGATAGCCTTTGTCCCCAAGCCAGTTGGTGAATCCTTCTCCGTATCTAGCTTGTGCACCAAATTCCGGACGATCCAGAACTCCGCCGGCCTCTTCAAAAAGTTTATTAAAGTGATCGGCACCTTGCCCGGTAGCTGCCCATTCACCACTATCCAATTGACGTACTTGTTTTCTAAAATCAAAACCCATTTCCTTGGCCCTTGCATCCCATTCCTCTCCCATGGTAAGGGGACCGCCTGTTTCCGTTCGGTACTCATTTCTAAGTTTCTCCGTAAGCGAAAGAGGTCCTCTCGTTCTTGTTAGTGCCTGTCCAGAAGCTTGCGCGCCCGGCAAAGATTGAATTCCACCAGTAGGTGGAGGAACAGATCCAGTATCCTGTGCCTCCGGCAAAGATGAAATTCCCCCCGTCGGTGTCGCAGGTGCCAAAGGGTTTGGTTCAGTGCCGCCGGTGTATACCGGATCAACCGTCTCCTGTCCTGGAATCTGAAAATTCTTAAACTGGTCCGTCAGCCCCGCAATTCCTGTTTCAAGCTTTCCTAAACGGTCTTCCAGCCCCTTGAAATTATATGGTTGATTAGATTGTGTCTGTCCAAGGCCTCCACGAACATTACCCATGCCAAAAGGATTCAACATTATCGCATACCATCCGGTTGAACGTCAGCACGGTATGTTCCGTAACGCCATTTGGTATTAAGGGCATCCGTTGCAATTTTAAGAGCACCCTGTCTTCCACGTGCACGTGTATCCACCTTTGTCGTTGAAGTCGTAATGGCAAAAGGTCCGCTTGTCCTTGAAGAACTGGCAGGATAATCCTTAAAGACCAAGGAAACATTTACTGTTCCCTCTAAGTTTTTAAAGTCAGGAATGAAACGCCTGATGGACATCAGTCTTTCCCCTGCCTGCGGAATGACAAATTCCCCTGACTCTATTTGTGAAGAGAGTGATGAACCGTCCGCGTTGTTTCCGTTCTCCTGTGCATGCATGAAACTTCTTCCGTCAGTAAGTCCCGTGATGGTGCTTATTGTGGCGCTTGAATCCGTAGCGCTGTATGACGTTGCATAAGGGTACTGGTATACTCCCTTGTCCGCCCATGAAGACCTAGCCAATGTTCCATTGTACCAAACTTTTTCCGCATAGTTGAAAGTTGCCAGACTGTCTATGACCGAGGATCCATTGGATGGATAAAACCAGGTGACCTCATTGAACTCACTGTTCAGAGCGGCAAAAGTGTCCTTTTGTGATGCT
>Ga0080013_1004768_pt1 | contig 13114 bp, 17 predicted proteins | sample ETNvirenome_6_85_FD_69236 | JGI IMG/M metagenome (GOLD analysis project Ga0080013, IMG submission 69236) | Marine viral communities from the Pacific Ocean - ETNP_6_85 (SPADES assembly) (version 2) | ecosystem: Environmental > Aquatic > Marine > Oceanic | place: Pacific Ocean | collected 2013-06-19 | reverse complement strand
GACAAATAATACAGAATCTATCTATGTATTCTTCATCACCACTCCTTGTCCAAGTCTCAATATAGTAAGTGCATCTAGGTATCATTAGTCACCCCCCATATCAATAATCAAATGGTCTTTCATCCATTCTTTGCTTATCCCTTCCTCAGCTAGCTTATCTTTCATGCGATTTTCATATCGCTTGAGCATAGCTTCCTTTCTTTTCCCTTTAACCTTATGATTCATACTTTCTCCTTATGAAATTGGTTACAAAATTCAGCCACAGGACAATAGCCGTTACATCTAATCGGTTCTCCTTTCAGAAAATCAATAGACAAACTAGCTTCGTCACTATGACCACTCACATACTCTTCAGCTAACTCTTGTGTCTCCAATACACGCAAGGCAGATTTCCTACCTTTCTTCATTACCCTATAAGTATCTTTCCTTCTCCATTGTTCAGCAGAAGTACAAGGAGGTAACTCCTTGCTGATTAGATAATCAGCTTCCGCTTCCTGATGAATTGAAACTCTTTCTTTTATGAATTCTTGTTGTTCTTCTTCACTCCATTTTGGTATGTTAATCACACTCACAGGTGCAATCGGATAGTCTCCCCCACTCCGTTGTAACTGATTTTTGCTCCAGTCTCGGTTGATTGTAATAATATTTAACTGGTTAATAGTTTTTTCGGGATAGTTTTGGCGGAATAGCCAATCATAGATATTCAACTGTTGCTCCCATTCTTCCTTGCCTTCTTTCAAAGCGTTCATTACTGTCCAACTGCTAGTAACTTTATAGTCTTTAAGTATCTTGTCGTCTACAGATATTGAGTCTGTCTGCCCTGATATAGTCCACCCACCTACAGTCGCATACATTCTTTCCTCTGTAATCGTATCTTTATACCCTTCGTTGGCTCTCTCTAATATGGTGTGAACACTCTGTCCTAAAAGTTTCCATATCTCGTCTGAAACATCCACACTAATATCTTCGTGGTGTTCTTCCTCTAGTATGCGTATCTGTGGAGGTCTTAATAAACCTGTGGCACTAATGACAGACTCCCCTTTAGTGTAGCTATCATTGTGTAATGCCCTGATAACTTCTATAGGTATATTGTTGACGTTAGTGTATTTCAATCTACATTCTCCATATACCTACTCCGTCTTCCATTTGGCGAACTGTAAACTTTGTATGTGGATTGTTGTGCCTGTATCTAAGCACAAAGTTTCTTATAATTTTAACTTCTTGTGCTATCTTCGTTTTAGGTAATTCAATTAATATATGATCGCCCTTCTTCATTGTGTCTAAAGGGATATCATATTTCCTAGGTTTACCTCTCCCTATTGGTAAGGGAACACCTTCTTTTATTTCAAATTCCATACTTTTCTCCTAAATTAAAGTAATAATTATGACTCGTTTCTAGCTTCTTAGGTGAGTCACTCCTTCAATGAAGGTAAAAAAATAAATTAAACCCTTGGCTATATACCTTATATCTTTACCCCTTTTATTGTTTGTTCACAGGATAAAACAATAATTGCTTCTCTTCCTTAGTTCCATGCTTCCAAATAGTTTTTGCTATCCTTCTTACCATTGTCTGTACTGCGGGAATCTTTAGGTCTTCTTCTTTAGTGTCGTGGTTAGCAGATATATAAGGTTGTTGCTGACATATTTGAGCAATTGTCTTTTCCTGATCTCTCCACATATCTAATGCTTGCATCCCTTGTGCCTGATAAAAACCATTCTTCCATTTCTTTTTATACATAGGGTCTGCTATTGCCTTAGTTCCTATTAAAGCTAATCCAAGTAACTCTAAGTCTTGGTATCTATAACTTCCATAATGACCCCAGGTAATTTTGTCTTCGTCTTTGTGTTGCTCTTCTACTTTATTTTCGTAGGGATTGTTTTGTGGAATTAATATAGGATTGTTATGTTCCTTCTTAATTATGTTATTGAGATTTACTTTCTTTGTGACTATCACTTCTTCTTCTATAGAAGCTTGAGGATGAAACACCCAAAGAGGGTCTTCCTCTATAGTGATCTGCTCTTTAGCAACTAGGTTATTACTATCAAAGTCTCTCATAATAATAGCCTTTCCTATTGAGTCTATAATAGTGCCAATGACAATATAAACTCTGTCTTTCTGCTTCCTACCATGATTGTTACCTTGGAAGCTTTCTTTTGTCCAAATTTCACCATTCTCTATGGCTCTATTTGATGATGTTTCATGTGAAACATACGGATTTATTTTTTCTTTCTTTACACGCATTTTAACTCCAACTGTTTATGATGTGTATAAGATGATAACATGAGGTCTTGCTAATGTGCAAGTAATGATTTATTATTTGTGCATGGAGAAAAACTTAGCGAAATTAGATTCCCTGATAGTCAAACAAGCTATTAGAGATGTCGCAAGTAAAGACGTTGATACATCTACGAAAGCACTCTCCTACTTTATATCAAAAGATTTTAAAAATCTATGCCAAAGAAATAATTTTGACACAGATAAGATGCTATTGAGTATAAAGGAATTAAACAGTTACCCTTTACTATCTCGAAAAAGATTGTCTAATGAAATAGCCAAGGTTATTGATAGGCAGTTTATTGAGAGGGTATAGTAAGTATATATACTTACTAAGTTTTAAAATAATAAGTATCTACTAAGTAGTAAGTATATACATCATGGAGCAATATAAATGGAGAGTCAAGAGAAAGAGGATATAAGAAACCATATTCAACACAATCCCAAGACAAATAATTACGCACACGGACAATACAAAATAACTTGTCCTAATTGTCAAAGAGAAAGAACCAAAAACAAAGGTGACACACCTTTATCAGTTAATATAAATTCAGAAACAATAGTTTATCATTGTCATCATTGTAATATTCAAGGAGCAATGTCTAGAACGCAAGGAGTCAGAATGTCAGTAGTAAAAACAGAAACCAAGAGGAAGCCAATCAAGATGCCACAGAACAACGAGAGGGGTAAGTCAGCAGAATGGTTGAAGGCAAGAGGGATAAGTATTGAAACGGCAGAAGCATCTGGATGTGTTCTGGCAGAAAAAAATAATAAACCAGTCATAGGTTTTACCTTTGCCTCAGAGGGAGAGACAGTTGCAGTTAAGTGGAGATCAGCAAATGGGAGTAAGGATTTTTGGTGGGATAACAATGCTACTAAGTTGTGGGGAAGGCAAGTACACAACGACAGTTTACCTACAATAGAATCAACGATAGTGATTACGGAAGGTGAATTAGACCAACTTGCTATAAAAGAAGCCTTCAAAGACCACAGCAACATAGACGTTTACTCAGTTCCTAATGGCGCACCAAACAAAGTGACTGATTCAAAGATAGACCCTTCTGAAGACGGAAGGTTTAAATATATATGGGAAGACAGACACCTGTTTGAAGGGGTTGATAGAGTTATACTCGCTACGGATTCAGATGATAATGGTCAGATATTAGCAGACGAGTTATCACGCAGACTGAACAAAGCTAGATGTTACATAGCAGATTACAAAGGTCACAAAGATGCAAATGAATTACTGATAAATACAGATACAGATACAGTCAGAAAGCAAATACTAAACGCAGAGCCAGTTCCCTTACATGGATTAAATAACATTGACTTTTACGCAGACGAATTCCAAAGCTTATACGAAGAGGGTAAACCTAGAGGGGTAAGCACAGGTTTAGATTCAGTAGATAAATTGTTCACATTACAGACAGGTTATCTGAATGTAGTAACAGGATACCCTGGTGACGGAAAGTCTGCATTTATAGATCAAGTAGTGGTAAACGTAGCTAAAAATTATGGTTGGAAAACTTGCTTCTGTTCTTTTGAGAAACCCCCTACGTTACATTCTGTTCAGCTTGCTCAATGTCTTGTCGGTAAGCCTTTCTTTGAGGGTCAGAATCAGAGAATGACACAAGAAGAGAAAGACTTTGCTCAGAGTTGGATAAACGATCACATCTTATTCCAAGACTATCAAGACGGAGGGTTGCCAACGATTGAATCAATACTAGAGAAAGGTGCTAGTGCGGTTATGAGATACGGCATAAGAATTCTAGTGATAGACCCATACAATTTTATACATACAGATCATAAAGGATTAGAGACTGATGCAGTCAGCGATATGCTTACAAAGGTTCAATTGTTCGCAAAGCAACATGATTGTGCAGTCTTTTTTGTCGCTCACCCCACAAAACCCGCAGAACGTGGTAAGAAAACAATAGTCACAGGAGTTGACATAGCTAAGTCAATGGCATGGTTCAGTAAAGCTGATATGGGGTTGACTGTATTCAGAGGTGATAGTAGTGTGACAGTTAATGTATGGAAGGCTAGGTGGGGTTGGTCTGCTCAATGCGGTTCAACAGACCTTACATTTAATCCTGTAAATGGGAGATATGCAGAAGCAGAAGAAATACAAGACGACTACGATTGGGATTTCTAAAGAGGAAGTCCACGTTAATGATGTCGGCAGTCCATATCTGCACAAACATCACGAAGTAGTTATAAGAGTATTTAATAATACTAAAGTTGGTAGAGCGATAGTGCTAGACCAACACCTTATTGACTCTCTATTTCACGAAGATCAAATTGATTCACGACAACATAACGTCTGCGATAAGTATCTAGGAATGATATCCAAATCAGGAAGTTTTCCCGCAGCTCCCCAGCTCTCAGAAAGAATATTTACTGGTAATAAGAATTCTCAGCCTCTCCCTCGTTCTTGTATCTTAATTGGGGTTCAAAAGAACATTCGAGAGCTATGCGGTAAATCAAAGGAAAGGATTTTTTGGCGAATTATGGTTGATAATCCAAGTAAGATTACCTTAATTGAATTAGAAGTGATTAAAGATTGTGCTAATGCACTTCTTAGTTATTGGTACGTCAGTCCTGAAAGTCCTGTCTCTTTGTTTCAGCAAGCCTTGATAAACCCTTCTCAATACTAACAGTTTCACCTGTAATGCCACTTAAATGAGTTTCTTCATGTTCCTGTTTAGGAGTGTCTTCTTTTAATCCTACGGCTTCTCTTGATTCTTGCAAAAGTTTATTAACTGCAACATTTTTTTCATCAGCGACACTATGTATCATGTGTATTATCTGCTTGTTTAAGGAACGACTTTCTTTTTTTGCTAATGCGTGTGCAAGTTCATAAGTTTCTTGCGAGCATCTAATGAATAGACTTTTGCTCATCTTCTATATCCTCGGTTAATTCATCTTCGTAAACTATCACAGGTGATTCTTGCACTTCTGCTATAGCTACACTTTCTCGACCTACCTGATAAAACCTATTCTCTTCTAATTGATGTATGGCTGATTCTAATAGCCATTCATTAGCAGTTATCAAAGGGTCATCTAATAATGAGATAGCAAAACTTAACGCATCCATTTCATTATCAAAAACCCAAACTAAGTGTACCCACTTAGCACTACTCTTCGTTGAAAAAACATTTTTAGGGTCTGGAATATCTAATTGATATGTGTGTCTTACTACCGCAAACATTCATTCATTATAGGCAAAATGCTATCAAATTGAAAGCGACTGAACACATTGATTGGTAGTGTTACTACTTGCATTACTTGTAGTGTTACCTATTGATGTATTTCCTACACCAGTAGTATTTTGTAACCGCGCAGAGAATATTTACTGGTTATAGATATTTATTCGGTTAATCACGCCTACTGCTGTATTATTACGCCATTTCTCATCTCTTTCCAACACTACCCATTTTATCTGCCTGTAGTATTTGCAATGACTTTCACAAATTTAGACCAAAAAAAAAGGGATAGGTTCTCGGACAACCTACCCCTTTACATCTACTAACTAGACATGGAGGTTACTAATTTAGGCTTTCCTAAATCAGTAAAAAAACTATAACTCATTTGATTGCACAATGCAATACTTATTCACAATTTATTCACAGATTTATCCACAGGAATTTACTGGTTAATAAAATATTTTTTACAAAGCCCACAACATCTTGTGTTATTTCTGTCGGTCAGACACTATATCTAGTAATTGAATTACCCCCCCTTTTTCATTTACCAGTAAATATTTTTTTATGGATGTAAAAAACCACAGGTTACAAAAACACCGCAATAGGTCGGCTTTCACCCAATAAAAATCTATGACTGGTAAATATTATTTACAGCAGGACAAATGACGGGGTTTCGCTGTAAAATTTAGACCAAAAAAAAAGGCGGTAACTACCTAAGTAGCTACCGCCTTTAATTTATTTATCTTCCTCCCTTAATTCACAAACTTTATTAACACGAATAAAAGCAAGTCTCCTTGCTCTAGTCATATCTATAGAATCTTTTGATTCAAACCTTTCAGGATAAAGTTTATCTAGCCACCTTTCGACCACAAATATACTTTCGTTATAGAAACTTAGTAAATCAAAGAATTCAGCAGACTTACTGCTCGGCTCACCTGATAATTCCTCAATATTAGTGCCTATAATTTTAGTGTAGATAGTAGAATTAATGTCTATAAGAGCCAACAAAGACTCGTTAAGAATCTCTTTACTCATTTCAACACCTCCAAGATTACTCTGTCACCTTTCAAAGTGAACGTAACAGTATCACCAACATCTGCTTGAGCCTTGATACCTTTAATAGATATCCTTCTATCTGCTCTAGCATTTTTAGTTCTGTAACATTTGATGAATGTTCTAGTTCCGTTTTTAAACTCAGCTTGAAAACTGTGCCAAGAACCACTCAACATATCATCAAAGAATACATCTTGAGTCTTAACAAATTCTCTAACGCTAGCATTAGCATCAATAATACATTTGTTAAGCATTGTTTTGGTTAATTTAATAACCGCTTTTTTATCACTCATAATTCCTCCATTGTAAGTAATAGTTAGTAAACTGATTTCGACTCTTTTGAGTCTTCATCAGGCAAAATACACATTTTGCGATCAGTTTTAAGGAAAACCACCTCCATAAGTCCAACGTGCGAGCGAAACTGAAGGCGAGTTAACCTAGGACATCTCCTAAATTAACCCACCCTTAGAATCGACTTATCAATAGAAATTAGCAGTATCAACGTAAACCAACTCTCCAAAAGGAAGTTCTTCAGCATATCTGCTTTTTTGGGTTACGCACCACACTACAGGACACTCAGGCTCTTGTTCAGGCTCTACAGTTCCATATCCATCCGTAAAGTAAACAAAGGCTTGAACGTCTTCTATGTCATCAGACCACTCATTGAATAAGTGGAAGGGAGGGTCGAAACTAGTTCCACCACCGCCACGAACCTTGAGTTCAAGGTCTTCACCTTGATTAAGTTCGTAGATATCCCACCATTCACCATGCTCATTTTTGACTACTGTATCTGCACAATAGCAAACTCTCACCTTATCCAAACCGCAGTCTTCTGCCATAGCTTGAATCTCAGATGCGAACTGATTAAGTTCATGTTGAGAAACACTTCCACTAGTATCAACCGCTATCGCAAGTTCTCCTCCTTCAGGATTACGAACCTTGCTAGGCAAATTGATACCCCTCCAAGAATGACGTTTGTTCAGCCTTGACCACGAATAATCGTTGCAAGTTATAGACTGCAAGAAGTCATTCAGCATTTCTTTCCAAGAAACTACTGCATCCTTCTCTTCATCTATACCACCTTTAACATTAGAAGTGCCGCTTCCAAATTGCTCTAGCTTATCAGCTAGGGAAACTGCTCTTTGAATTTCGCCCTTCAATTCTTGAAGTTCTGCTTCATTCAAAGGCTTGCCTTCTTCGTTGGTAGCATCCCAAACTTCACCTATTGCAGTAGGAATAGAATCCAAGTCAATCTCTCCAGTCTCGGAAGAGTCAGAATCATCTGCTGGGTCTTCAGAAATATTTCCTTGACCAGTTAATGATTCTTCATCATTCCCTTCTTCATCTGAATCTGAAGAACCCTCACCGCTAGAATCTTGCGAATCTTCAGGCTTGAAGTCTTCATTGTCTTCTTGAATTTGTGCTACTGCTTCAGCCAAGGCATCTTGATCTTTGATAAGGTCTTGATAGACCTTCTCAGCAGTCCAACCTTTATATGAGTATTTAAGAAGACCGCCAGTTGGCAAAATCATTCCTAAATCATATACAAGGTAAGCATTGATTACATAATCGCAAGCAATGTTCCAAACTTTAGGATGTCTCTTCCCTCTCCTTATCGGATGTTCGTAGACAACGTGAAAAGCTTCGTGGACAAGTACGCCTTGCAGTTCTTCTTCGGTAACACCCTCAACAAAATCAGGAAAGAAATAAATCTTCTTTCCACAAGTTGCCATAGTGTCACACTTAGAAGAATCGACCTCTACCAAGTCAAGGTGTAGGAGCATACTTGCCATACCTACGTTACCTTGCATTAGCTTTGATCTAGCTTTAATGATCTTCTCTAAACTAGTCATCTTTCTTACCTCCAAAGGCACGTTCTAAGAACCCACCTTTAAGTCCGCCAACAGACTGTTCAAGACCTTCAGCTACTTGCTTACGTTTTGACTCTCCTATCTCTGTTTCATCCCTTAAAGAATCAACGGAGTTGATAGAAGCAAGAACGCTTACAAGTTGTTGATGAGCATCAGATATCGCTTGATCGTTGCCTAAGATATCTGAATTAATAGAGGGAAGAGTTTCAACCGCCTGTCTCAATTTCTCGATACTGCTATTGTTGAAAAATCCCTTCTGCTTGTTTTCAGGGTCGTAGGCTTTCAGCTTTTCAGCTAAGTGATCTACTTGCGAAACAAGAGCATCAACAGTAGTAACTAAAATGTTTTTAATGTTGGTGCTTGCTCTGTTTACTGCATCACTCTCTATCCTTTTTCTCAATTCATCAGATACGTTCAATCTGATATCAGAACCAAAAGTTGGCAAGACATCAGTTTCGTACTGGAAGATGAATTTATCTCTAAGTCTATCTAAATCCCAGTCTTCAGTTGGATAATCTGCTTCGTTAAAAGCATCACCCAACTTAGCCTTGGCATTTGCGATATCTTCAGGAAGTTGCTCGAAAAATCCCTCAACTTCTCTATCCCATATTCTTTGTGCATTGTTTATTTCTGCAATAAGATTATCGAGATTAGAGTTAGGGCATAATCGCCAACCACTCCCAACCTTAACTCCCTTTTCGTCTGAAGTATCAGACCAAGGCAAAGTCAAAGGATAGTAAAAATCGTTCCTAAACCCATTGATAATGCTACGGAATTCTTTATTCACGTTGCGACCAAAAATGTGCTTAGAAACACTCAACAGATCAGCATTAGATTTTACTTCTTCTGCTAACCCATTCTTTAAACTCTTATCTGATTTTATTCCGCTAGGGTGTCCTAAAACGACACGAACCAACGTAGCATTCTCAGATAGAGTTGTGCTTAAATTTTTATCCATAATTGAACCTCCATTCAGTTAGATAAAGTTATCTGATTTCACTTTTTCAAGATCGTCAGTTGAGATAACACATCTCAATATCAGATAATGTGTAGAGGGGAAAAGAAGATTTACCAGTAAATAATAAATATTCTCTTCCCCATACACGACAGGTTTGGAATCGAACCCGTAGGATTAGACTTCTAGATCAGAATTTTCTACCTTAAATTCTCCATAGGTAGAAGTTTCTTTTAGATCAGGTCTTGCTCCAGTTACAGAACGAACAAAGAAGATTCCAAACTCAGGAGAAGGAAACTTCTTAATGAAGTCAAGAGAGTTCTTGAAGTAGCTAGTGACGTTCTGTTCATTAGCTTCTTTGATGACAGTTACAAGAGCGCAAATAGTTGCATAACAAATACCTCCGCTATCAGGAACCTCAACATCCTTACCTTGAACAATAAGTTCAAGATCAGGCACTTCATTTTTAAGGGAAAGAAAAGACATGAATTCAATTGAAGCAGTCTCCCCAATATCACATTCACAAATTAATTGCTTCAGTTCATCAGGAGGGCTTGTCTTCAAAGTGTCAGACAGTCTTGTCCATGCTCTAGGTGAAGGCTGAGGAGTTTTGACTTTTGGATCAAACTCATTCAACCATTCAGGCTGAAAATTGATGTAACCTAAAACGTCAGGGTGAACATCATTCTCAACCGCCCACGAGAGCCAGTCATCCGCACTATGCTCAAAGTTAATAATTGAGCAACGACCTACGACATGAGAAGGAAGAGCATTACTTCCAGCGCGATCAGAAGATCGGTTTCCAGCACAAATAATCTTCCACCCTTCAGGTAAGATGTATTCGCCCAGTCTTCTCTCATAAATAATCTGTCCTACAATTGCTTGAACGCTTGGATGCGCTTGTGCATATTCATCAAAGAATAAAACACCTTCGCCACCAATAGGAAGATTGCCTAAGAAGGCACGCTTCTGTTGATCGCTGTCATCAATGTAAGGCAGACCGCCAAGGTCTACGGATTCATAGAGGGATAATCTGAAGTCTATCCACCCAAACTGTTTTGCAGTTGGATTAATTTCATCAGATACAATCTCTCTACCATTAGCCAGTTCATCTGCCAGTTGTCTTACAACCGCAGATTTACCGACCCCAGTTCCTCCTAAGAGGAAAGGCGAGTTACCGCCATTTAATACAGATTTCATAATCTGCAAAGCTTTACTTGGAAACATATTGAACCTCCATTCAATTTTTTCTAGTTAATGTTGCTTGCACCATGCAAGCACCTATACGAACCTAACCATAATTTGTTTTAACAATGCACGCTTTATATTCGTAGGCATTGGCTAAACAGTTAAGTTCGTTTCATAGCATCTCAGCTAATCATCAGTAGGCTTATCTAGGTATGAAAGGAACAACCTCCAGTTCATAACCTAGGCTCTCGATTACCTCAACGTGATAATCGTTAAAGGTCTTTGATCTCGTCAGCTTTGCTAATTTCTCAGCAGTATCGCAAACAGGATAAAGAAGGTAATTCCCAAAGACATTTTTCCAAACAACTTTGATCTTCATTACGCAACCTCCACAGGCTCAAATGAAAGAATCATATTTGCCATAAAAGACCAATAATTCTCACATACTCTTTGAGCAAGTTTCTCACTAGGATTCTCATCAATAGAACCCATATCAACCGCTAACGCTATGATATCTTCATAGTAGAAAGGTATGTGAATCGCTAACCCTTGCAACCAATCAGTTAAAGCTTTTTGCTTGCCTTGTCTCTCTATGCTCCAACCATATTCAGAATTGAACCTATCAAATAAATAATTGATCAGTTCTTCATCAGTTGGTTTCTCATCTATAAAAACATCCTCAGTCTTTAAACATCCCAAGATAAAGTTTTTATAATTATTTTTGTATTTTGTATGGTGTAATTTAGCCATAGTTTTCTAACCTCCATAGTTAGTTATTAATTACTGTTTCTGCTTTCGCTTCATCAGGCAAGGTACACACCTTGCGACAGTTGGAGGACTGTCCTCAAAGTTTCAAAATATGTCTCTTTAATGTTTCGTTCCAATTAGGTATCTCTCGATAGCTAAACGACACACTCATTCTCTTTGAGTTTCGTGGGTCTTGCTTCTTCAGTTACCTTGCACATAACCTTTACACTCTCCTCACACTAGCCACTTTCTTAGGCGGATTCTTATGCGACCTTCACTATATTTGAACCTTATCGCATCTTACTTCTAGAACCTTCAATCTCTCGTGAGACTGGCGAAGCTTTTAAAGAGGGTCATCCGTTTGCTCTGTATGGTGACAGTTTAACAGCATTAAGCATCATTGCAACATTATATTTGCTAGCAGAATGAGAGCATACCAAAATACTCCTTACTGGTAGATAATAATTAACTGGTAACAGGAGATCAGAACCATGACAGACAAGACAGAAAAACCAAACCTCAAGATCGTGAACAAAGAGACAGACCTCACCATAAAGCAAAGGGCATTTGTAGACGAGATAATTAAGGGGAAGTTGGGTAGCTATAAAGAAGCGTATGCGAAAGTGTATGACGTTACTCTAACCAAGCAAGGCAAAATACCTAAGTGGGTAGAAGTAGAAGCCAGTAAGCTTGTAGCTAACCCTAAGATAGCACTAAGCTTACATAAGGCTATACAAAGGAAAGAGGATAGTTCAGTAGCTTCTTCCCTACGAACAAGGAACTACGTTTTAGAAAGGCTAATGTCGGAGAGCAAAGAAGCAGACAGCGACAGCACAAGAGTTAGAGCATTAGAGTTACTGGGCAAGACAGTATCGCTCTTCAATGACACCATAGAGATAAAGGAAGCAAGGGATAGCGAGACCATAGAAGAAGAGATAGAAGAGAAGATCGTTGCATTGTTACAGGAAGCAGAAGGAGAACAGTAGGCTCACGCACACACATACGCGCAGATCAGAAGCCCCCCCTTTTGTTATCAGATCGGAGATTCAGAAGACGACCCCCACCCCCACAGGAGAGAAACAGCTACCTGACTATCATATATACATAGTGATTCACACATTCATAGACTACTTTTTATAGACCCCCCTATGTTATTGCATTTTGCTAGCAAGTTTTCACTAAGTAACCCCCCCTTTCTTAGATAAAGCCATAGGAGTCTCAACCCCCCATATTATTTTTTTTCAATTTAGGGTTGATTTTTATGTGAAGGGGGTGCATTATGGTAAAATCTGTAGATATATATACCTAGTATCTACTTACTACCCAGTTTCTACTTAATAAGTGCCTACCCTATTGGGTACTTATTAAGTTTTTAATTCAAGAAGTATCTACTTATTGGGTATATACTACATATTAAGTATGAATAAGAATGTTCTTAGTAAAGTAAAAAATCTATCTCCTGTACAAAAGCAAGAGTTACTAGTTCTTTTAGAAGAATTAGAGCAAGCGAAGAATAGGGAGAAATGCCACGATGAGTTTATGACCTTTGTTGGGGAGATGTGGTCAGCGTTTATTCATGGTAAACACCACGAGATAATGGCTGATGCGTTTGAGAGGGTCGCTAAAGGCGAATTAAAGCGTTTAATCATCAATATGCCCCCTAGACATACAAAGAGTGAGTTTGCTTCTTATTTGCTCCCTGCGTGGTTTCTAGGTAAATACCCAGATAAGAAGATAATTCAGACTGCCCACACGGCTGAACTAGCGGTTGGCTTTGGTAGGAAGGTTAGAAACCTTGTTAATAGTAAAGATTATAAAG
>Ga0080013_1004767_pt1 | contig 13115 bp, 3 predicted proteins | sample ETNvirenome_6_85_FD_69236 | JGI IMG/M metagenome (GOLD analysis project Ga0080013, IMG submission 69236) | Marine viral communities from the Pacific Ocean - ETNP_6_85 (SPADES assembly) (version 2) | ecosystem: Environmental > Aquatic > Marine > Oceanic | place: Pacific Ocean | collected 2013-06-19 | reverse complement strand
TACTCATCGCCGTTTGCCTTGAACATCTCGGGAACCGTGAGCCCGTTTATGACACCCGCCTTAATGAACTGCGGAATGTCCCCATAATGGCGCTCCCACACAGCTTCCCTTGCTTCCTCTATCCTCCTGATGGATATTTCATTCAGGTTGCTTCCCATCAGGCCGTAGTAGGGGAGCACGTCATTCGTTTCTGTCGCTGCCCTCAGCAGGCTCTCGGCCTGAGCCTCAAGGTTCGGGGCAAGGGCCTCATCCCATGGTGGCTTCTCCATTTGCTTCCCGATGTCTTCACTCATCGGCATGAACCCGGGGGCGTGCATGTTTCTTTCCCTGAGAACATTTATCGCGTGCAAGACAGAGTAGGAAAGTGGGTTCCCTGCGTCGGCGCTTTTCTTGATGCGCCTCGCGATGTGCTCTAACTTCCCCCCCTCACCGTGACGGGCAAGCATCCGGATATGTGTAGTCGCTTGGGCTATGTCCCTGTTCAACGACACGGAATCAAGAGGTATATCGGGGTCGGCGTAAAAACTATAATCCGCTCTCAGAATGTTTTCTATAACCGCTTCCGTATCCTTAGCGTATTTATACCCGTCAAGATAAATACCATCCTTCTCCATCTGGGCGATATGGGAGGCTGAAAGCTTTACATAGCCAGCGTCGCTCATCTCTTTTATTACAAAACCCAGCCAGTCCCCGGAATTCCGAAGCTCAATGTCCGCCCAACGCAGGGCATCATCACCCTTTAAATCTAGGGGGGCAAAGTTATCAGCATATATCCGGAGGACCGTCTCCGGGGCTTGTTCCGGGAAACCAGTTTCAGGGAAAGTAAGTAACTCTTGAGGCCGAGGAGGTTCGAGGGCTTTGCTGGTAAGGAAGAAAGTCTCGCGGGGATCGCGGTCAGACAGGTCAAACGAGACGGTGGTGAGCGGGAGATTCTGGACAATGTCGTCCCCGGAAGGGCGCTTTGTTTTTTGGCCATGGCCTCCCAGTGCCTCCATGAAGAAGTTCTTCGCCTTGGCCATTACCCTACCGGCTTCACGGCGTCGATCAACATCGCTCTCCCCCTCAACCTCGATGAACAGTTGTGGATCTCCGGTATCCCCACCCGCCCAGCCGTGGGGGTTTGAGGGAACAGCAAAGGCCAATCCGTTATACACTCCCGAGCGTGCGGTTTTCTGCAAAGTTCGGATCTGTGCATCGGTTGGTGGGTATATGAGGTCAAAGGCCACATTCCCACCGTTGATGTCCATATCATCGCTCCTTCTTCCCCCCCCGTACTGGAACACCCTGATTGCCCCCGTCATCTCACAGAACGTGGTGGAGCCGCCAAGCTCCGCATTCAATTCACGCATTTTGTCACGGGGCCAAACACCAGTCTCAACGAGAGCGACTGACGCGAATTCGTCATGCCCGTTGGGCAATCCTGTACCCCCTAGGTTTCTATCGGTTTCTATTGCACAGTACGTTCCATCCCTAAGAATGTACCCAGACTGGTTTGCTTCTGGTGGTCTACCGAGGATCGCGACAAAGCTGGGTCCTGTGGGAACCCTCACAGACCCCCCCTCGAAATCATCCTCCCCAAACATCTCAGCCAATTCAGCGACCTTCGAATCACGGCCCCGAGCATACTCTTCGAGTTCCCAAGCATTATCAGTAATCCTCGGAGCCTGTAGCGTAGAGCCTGCCGCGGGCGCTACCTTGATTCTGATCTTGTGCAACATAAACGGGATCTCAGACCCCGCATTGACCTTGATACCCATCTCTCTTGCGAGCCGCAAGATCCCTTCCTTGTCGTCTTTGCGTTTCAGGACGTTTCTGATTCTAGACTTCATGTTCGACCAGTTGTCCTTAACACCCTTGACGTTGGTATCATCTGGGTGCTTAGCCTTCTGTAGGACAGACCGAACTGTCTCGAACTCTTCCCGGGACATCGTCCCCGTTGTTCTTACCTTCTTCGTGAAGAGGGCTATTGAGTCCCCTCTGGCAGTGGGAACCTCTCCTACGTACTCAATGTCTCTGGCATTGAATGTGAGTGCCCTTGATCGTTTCCCCGGTGGCTTTGCTCTGACCTTCCCACCGCCAACGTAGGTGAGTACAGCCTCGGTGACTCCATCGTCGAGCACGATACGCATGCTCTTCTTTATGTGTCTCAGGTTGGTGCTATTGATTGCTTCCCTTTGTTTCTGTCGTTCTTGGCGGGCCTCCTTGCTCGTCCAGACCTCTGGCACGGTCCCCCTGCTAACAGCGTCCCTAAGAAGGTTAACCGTCTCCGGGCTCATCTTCTTTTGTGCCGCAGCATTTGCCAGAAGATTCGCTAGGTCAGCAACACTTGGCGTGATGTTCCATTCAACACCACCAGCCCTGATAACACCACTCTTGCCTGTTGCTCTTTTTATCTGATCGTGAAGGACCTCAATAGTGTCCGATGCTTCCTGTTTGGTAAAGCCCACCTCGCGGGCCAGCTTGTTGTTGATTCTGGCAAGCCACTCTTTGGGTATCAGGCTCTTGTACTTGGAGGCTACCCGCGCTATCTCATCTAGCTGGCCTTTAGTTGGAGCTTCGACTTGGGCCCTCCTCGGAGCCTGAAGTCTACCACCAGTGTCAGCGTCTTCGTCATCTCTGTATTCAGGGTCGTCCAGTAGGACGTGGTCCAGAGCTTGGAAATCCGGTATCTGAGAAAAGTCTGCCTTCGCCGCCGCTTCGGCGGCCATCTCATCGTCACTCTTGCCCGAATCTTCGTCGGACTCTTCAAGTCTATCTATCGCCTCGTTCTCTTCATCTACCTGCCGTTGGGTGGGGTCGTAGTCGAGATGCTCTCCGTAAAAGTCCACGGGAGCAACGGGTTCCCCTCCCGCGACTACTTTTTGAACTGCCTCGTTGAACGCATCTGCGGTATTGGCTACCGCGTCCCCGTTAAACACATCCTTGTCGGGGTCCTGTTTAGTGCTAACAAGGGTCTCTGTTTCTTCTTCAATCTGTTCCTTTTGCTCGTCTGTCGCCTCGTCGTATTTCTGCTGGGACGCCTCCGCTTGAGCCTTCTTATAGCTATCCTTAATATCCTCAAGGACATCCCCCGTTGTCTGAATTCGGGTCTCGACTTCAGGGGTGATATAGTCACCCCCAAGAACAGCTTCCTTGACGTGTTGGATTATCCCATGCTTTACCCTCGGAGCGCCCTCAAGGCCTATGCCAAGCCAACCAGCATCTTCCTTAACTTCCTTTACAGTCCTTGCATCGTGAAGCTGATCAGTCGAGGCTTCTCTGTAAAACCTTGCGATCTCGTCAGGGTCTGTCGGCCAAGGCTTCGCGAGTTCTTCGCCGATCGCTTTGTGCTTCCGGAGTACCTCAAGTGCTTCCTCGGGTAGCCCCGGCACCGTAGGCTCATCGCCCTCCTTTACAAGGGCCTCTCTCTGCTTCCGCTTTGTCTCGGCATACGGTGCCTTTCCCGGTAGCTTGTCCTCACCCTCCTGAGGTATTTTTCTACCGCGACCCGACTCAAAGCTCTCCGGGGTCAGCGGAGTCCCTTCTCGCGTGGGCCTAGCCTCGCTCCCGGTCTTGGGATCAAGGCCTACCTTCTCTTGAAGCTCCTTATAGGCATCCAACCTTCGCTTGGACGTTAACTCTACACCAAGAAGCTCTGCGTCTTCGCGTATCCCCTTTAACTTCAACCTCTCCAGATACTTCTTCGTGGGAACCTGTGTGTATTTCTCCCGAACCCTCATCTGCTCTGGGGTGAACTCCATACCTGACGGAGTTCTTATTGGCTCTTGATCCTCCAACTGCACGGCAGGGTCAGTACCGGGCTCGGGCATAAAGGGAGCTACTGGCTCGGGCTCGGGCGCGACATACTCCCCTGTTCGGGGGTCCATCCGCCTCGGCACGGGGGCACCGGTCAGGGTTGTCCCGCTGGGGACGAATGGCGGGGGCTCAACAAGGGCTGTCTTGGACTCCCAAACCCCACCACGCTGAAATCTACCTGTTGTAGGATCTTGCTTTTCGGCACCGGCCTGAAGCTCCGGCTCTGTTTGGGCTCTCTTAATCCGGAGATCCCTCGGGGTGGGGGACAATCCGGTCTCCGGGTCCAGACCCAGTGCATTCCGGATCATGGGGATTGCGGCGTTAATCGCAATCTGCTGAGGCTCGTTTGCGCGAACCTCAGGGTCGAAGCTCCTCATATCTTCAGGTTGCGACAGGGCGCTCTCCATCTCAGGGGAGATGGGAATGCCAAGCGCACTCATATCGCTCAGGATCTCTATGGGTGTCGGATCAGCCCCAAACCTGCCGTAACGGTAAAGAAGGTCCGGAGGGATTATTCCCTGATCTATCCGGGACAAGTCTCCGGCGGGGACCATACCGAGTTCACGAACCCCGTCTACGCCACGTATAACACTCCTTGTGGCTATCCCGATCTTCCGGTCGTAGCCCTGAGGAAACTCCACTGTCTCCCCAGTCTGGTTGTTTAGTGCTCCGACGCCATTGAAATACTTGAAGGGCTCTTTTATAGCGTCTTGCTTGTTCTCAAGAGCCTCAAACTCGGGACCTGTCACGCCTATGTTGGTGACGGTATATGTTGTCTCTTCTTCCCCTTCGATGACGAAGGTGTCTCCGAGCCCCGGCTGTGCCTCGTCAAAATCTCTGAATGCGGCATCCTCCGCAGTCGCGGCGACCTCTATACGAGAACTGGCGGCATTGACCATCGTCTCCAGTTCTTCTATTGTTCTGCCGTCAAGGTCCGCCTCGCCCACCCCGATCAGCCGCAAGCTTGTACTCAGGAACGACTTCCACTCGCTGTCCTCCATGGGAGGGAGACCCGCCTCAGACAGGGACCTGTCCATCGCCTCCCTTGAGGTCTGGGCTAGGTTCTCGAAGAAAGCAACCCTAGCAGGGAATACACGGGGGTCGTCCATAGCGGGCCTGCCGCCCCGGCCATCCCCAAGCGTGTGCTGTGGATCTATATCCCTCACGATTGAGGCGATATACGCAGCGGACTCGTGTGGACGCGCCAGAACCACACTTGTTTCTGTTTCCTCTGGGCTAGGCGTTCCGTTGTTGTCTTTTCTGTGCTGGAGGTACTGCATCCCACCGCCAACCATACCACCAAGGATTGTCCCCAACAGGGCAGCTTCCTTGGCACCCTCATTCCACGGTTTCCCAAGAACAAGGTTCTCAGCGAAGATCGTCTCACCGCCCTCTTGCATACCCTCCAGTCCAGCAATCGTGACGGCCTTGGCTTTGCGGGACTTTAGTGCGGCGGCAAGTCTGGGTGTCTTACGAGAAAACAGCTTCGCGGCGGACTCTATCTGGCGACCCACGGCTGGCATGTTGTAGAAGAGGGCAGTACTCGTCAGCGCAAAGGGAGCATCCGTTACATACGCAGTCCACCCCTTCCGAGCCGCCTCCGCGTGGGCCTCTTCTTTGCTGAGCCCCTTCTTTAAGTTCTCTTCGTAGGCTTCGTTGTAAACACCCCCACTAACGGCCATCATGTTCAGATTGGCGGCAGCGAGACTCCTCGGGGTATGGCCGATTTTGGATGCCAGCCTCATGGCCCCTGCGGCAGTTTTGGCTATATGTGGACTCATCCTAGCCGCTGTTGTGCCGAGGCCAATCAGCCTCGCCGCTGTGCTCACCCCGGCACCTACCGTTGCAAGGGCACCAGCCGCCGGTGCCAACAGCGGGGCCGCCAGTGCTGGCAAGGCCATAAGGGCGTATGATGCCGCCGCGGATGGCGCATTGTATAAGTACCAGTCAAGATCTGTTGGGAGGTAGGGGTCTCCAGCCACACTCTCCTGTATGTACTCAGGCATTCTGAATGTGTGCTGAACCCCGGACAGCCACTCTTGCATGTCGTCCGAGATGTCACCCTCAAACCCGATATACTCCTGAAGCGCCCCAACCGGAGCAGTGACAACATCCGGGACCATGAACTCCCCGGCACCTATTATGCTCTTACCCATCCCAACTACACCAGACGCCAGTCCCCGCCCCACCAACTCGAAGGCACCCATCTCCTCTTCGGGTTGCCCTTGGGCTACCCCTCCCGTCTGGCCGAGCCCTTCAACTGGGTCCAGATACCCAGCCCGGACATACCTGTCCCAGAACTGGTTCTGTGTCTCCGGCAGATCCCACTCGGACGCGAGCCTAGGGCCAATGTCGTACCCAGCCGCCGCCCTGCGACGACGACTTTCCGGATCTTGTGGCAGGGGGTCTTGGAAACCTTCCGATCCTATATTCATGGCGGCTATCTTCCCGTCTTCTTATAACGATTTACAAGCGCCTGAACTGCACTTTCCGTCCACTCTTCGTCATCACGCAAGACAGAGTCCCAACGCTTCTGGCTATGCATCGCCTCCTTGAGGACCGTAAGAGCCTTGTCCTCTGGGACACCCATCCTAACCATCTCATGGTATTCTGGCTGTGCCCTCAGCATCTCATTCGTCTGCTCCGGCCACTTCCCAACATCCTCAGGGAACCTTCTGGCGACCTCAGGGAATTTTTCTGTGCCGCGCACAGTCCCCCAAAAGGACTCTGCCTGTCCCGATCTCCAGTGATCCAGATACTCAAGGGTCCCGGCCTCCACCTTCCGATCTGCTTTGAATGTCTTCCTTTTCTGTTCTACTTCTGCCCTAGCCGCCCGAGAAGGAGGCAGGCTCCCACCGAATTTTCCGGATCTCCGTGGCGCACCTTCAGGCCATCCACCACCTGTCTCCGCTTTGTATAGCTCCCTCATCTTGTTGCCTGTAGGCTCCCCGCTGTCCTTAAACGCGTCGAGGAGGGCCTGCCTGACTCCCTCATCGCTTATCGCCTGCTTGATGACGGGGTCCGCGTCAGCAATATGATTAAGCATGTCTTCAGTAGACCTGACCTGATCGACTACCTCCGGGTCCATTCCCTTAAGGTTCTGTATAAACCTGTCAGCAAGGCCATCAGAATCCAACTTCTGGTATCCAGCCGCCAAGCCAGCCGGAGCAGGTCTAGCTGTCCCTGTCTGATCCGGCGGCTCATCTGGCTCCGCGGCGAGCCAATAACGGACATACGAGTCTGTCTGGTCCGGCGGCTCACTAGCAACCGATGGCTTTGTCATGGCGACTTCCTCAATGGCAGTGGTAGCTCCCATTGCTGGGGCTGGTTGGGGCTCCGGTCCCAGAGGGAGCGACCTGCCCACAGGGCCCAACCCGCCAACCTGCCTGCTTGCGAGATCCTCGGCGAAGGCCATCAACTCTTTTGCGTCTTTATCTGGAAGCACATAGACAAGCGCCCCAACCGCCTCCATCCTCGGCTTGCCCGTCATTGCGGCATACTTGTCGATGGCTCCACTCGCAAATGCCCACCGGAGTTGCTCCTTCACACTCGACTTGGCACCAGCCACAGAAAAGGCATCTTTCATCCCCTGAACATCCATGGTCTTGTTGCCCTTGTTTCCGATGCTCTGGACAAACTGGTTTATCGCCATCTGTACCTGAGGGCTTTTAAAGCCCTGCATCTCCATACTCGTATGGACTCTTCTATAGAAATTGGATAGAAAGTCGGCCTCGGTACGGGCATCCTGCATGTACTGCTCATAAACTGACTTCCTGAGCTCAAGGGCCTCTTCGCGCGAGTAGTCTTTCGCCATGTTGGTAACGGCACGGGCGGCTTCTTCATAGTGTTGCGCTGTGAGTGGTCGCCCAGCGGGAACCCCAGCAAGAACCCTCACGTTCGCATTGTCCCCTGACTCGTCCCTAGAGAACATCCGGGCCGTAAAGTTCCGATACCCCTCCCGAGCGCTTTTTGGGTCCTGTCCCGCCCCGCGAAATAACCCTTCAAAAGACATTTCCAGATCTTTGCTCAGCGATGACTTTGCGTGCTGTTTGGCCATTTCTTGATGCAAGGTTATGTTCTCGTCAGAAGGCAAATTAACACCCGTAAGAGCAACGATCTGCGACATCGTTCTTCCGGCCTTTTCGTATTGATGGCCGTCGAGTTGCGTTTTATACAGGAACTTCAGGTTCGCCACCCTGTCATCTTTGAGGGCGTTGTTCATCTTCCTTCTGGCAAGGTCATACTTCTGGCGAAGCTCCATCCCTTCAGCCGCGCCCTTGTACTTGCCACCCATCGCCCCAACAGCCCCCATGGCCGCGCCCTGCAACCCTCCACCCATAGCCGCGCCAGCAAGAGCACCGACCCCGGCGGGACCCATAGCCCCGGCGATACCACCAATGCCCCTGCCCAGAGCCATGAATACATCCCCCCAAGAGAAGTTCCCATCCTTATCCGACACAGCCTCAACAGCCGCATCTACCTGCTCTTCGGTTATGTCGGGGATTGCCTCTGGCTGGCCCCCTGCCACTGGCGTCGGCCCCAATGTGGGTCTTTGGGGAGGCAGAAAAGGTGGCACAGGCTCCATCGATAAGCCGATAGGATGGCGCTGGGGTCCGGGTTGCTGCGCGGGTGGGGCCTGTTGCTGAGGCGCGGCCTGTTGCTGAGGCGACCCCGAACCAAAAAACCTGTTCGCCGCCGCACCCCAACCTCTAATCCTGTCGCCAATAGCTTCGGGAGTCCCACGTTTCCTCGGAGGAAGTCCCAACTGCACATTTGAACCGTGTCGATTCATCCTATACTCCTATCATTTACCCGCCTGCTAGACGCCCCGTTCTTCCGAGCATACCCCTGCGCCTGAGCCACCCAGTCGGATCGCTCTGGAATTGGCGAAGATCGGCAGATGTTTTGATTTCAGATTTGATAATACTTAGCTGGCCCGGGTCAGTAATTCCCGCATTGGCGGCCAAGCCGTCAACCCTGTTCAGTTGATCCGGGGACAACGTGCCGCCGCCTGTCCCGAGGTTGTGCCTCGTGTAGCCTGCATCTATACCACCCTCACCCTTGGCAAATTTCTGGGCATTGCCGCGGGCTTCCTCAAGACTCATGTTGTGGCCACTTGCCATATCTGAAAGGAAGGAGTCCGGGATGAGAACCTCCCCGTTCACAATTTGCTCCCTCGTTACAGGCCGCCCAAGCCCGAGGAAGTGGGGGTTCTGGTCAACTTCCATCAAGATCTCTTCTATGATGGCTGGGTTGAACTCGGACGGGTCGATGAGAGTGGAGTCTACTGTCGTTCCCGCCGCACTGGAGCCGCCGAGGTTGAATGCACCAAAAACACCCCCGAGGAATTTCTCAGCGGCGGGGACCAAGGTCTTTTCAACTGCCATGCCGACAAACGGCACAGCCGTCATAACGCCTCCGATTATCTGCCCAGCCCCGGGAACCATCATTATTGCGTCACGCATCATCGCTCCAACTTTGTTTTGCTGGAGCTTGTCCAAGCCAGCCATCTTCAGGGCCATAACCCCCATGGCTATCCTTGGACCCCACTTCGATGTAAACTGTTGCATCTGCTCCGGGGTCCACCCCGAAACGTCTTGGTTTTTTAAATAGTCCGCCGCCGATCCAATTTCAGCCTTCGTCGCGATCTTCCCGCCATCCCAAGAGAACTTGCCGTCCTCGCCTACGCCGGGAAGCCGAAGTCTCATCTCGACCGGGAGTGCCTCTATATCTCCAGCACTAAAGACTGCAATGGCCTGAGATTCCGTAAGCCCCTTATCCAACAGAGCTTTCCCTGCCGCTGACCCAAGAATTGCCAGCCCCTCCGTGGATGTGGGTGTGGGAACATTGGTAACTTGGTACGGCTCGGGACCCGTGTGTGCCCAGAAACCGCTAGTGGGGCCTGTGTTGCCTGTTCCACCAGTGGGGCCTGTTCCCCCTGTGCTGCCTGTTCCGTCTTGACCGGTATTAGGTGACGACCCTTGGCCGTTGTTGTTGTCGCCACCTACTGAGGGTTTCCTTGCATCTCCTTCCACTTGTAATAGCCGTTGACCATCTCGGCTATGAGCCCTGCATTGCCCTGAACCTTGAGTGTCTTGTAGTAATCTTTCTGGTTTTTCAGCTTCGCCCACTCAAGATCCATGGTCTTGCCGAACTCATACAAGTGATTATTGAAGGTCTCTTCAAATTGATCCTTATCGGTTTCATACTTGCTCCGTTCAAGGGCACTCAGCGGTTCCCCTGTCAGAGGGTCATCCATGTACGTGATGTTTCCTGTGAAGTTTCCATCATCATCGGTCTCGAATGTTGCAATCCGACCAATTTCGCTAGACAGAAACTTATCCATATCTCTGGCCATCCCGACCTTGAACTGGTGCTTTGCCTCTATAAACTTGTCCTCGTCGAGACCGAACTCCTTCGCCCACTGCTGGTCTTGCTGACTCAGCTTTTTAGACTCAAGGGTCATCGTCTCTCCGAAAGCCCACGAGCCATTCGGCAGTGCCGTGGCCTGCTCCGTCATGTACATGAAGTCACCAAAGTCAATGACCCCATCATGGTCACGGTCAAACTCTGGTCTGTACGCGTCGTCACCCTCGACTGCATTGAAGGCCGCCCTGAACTCATCTTGGGTAAAGATCGTCGGGGGTGCTCCGCCATACATCTCAGTAAGCTTTAGGTTCTCTTCGGCGGTGAGCGCCCTTTGCTTCGAGGTGTCCTTACCTCGGAACTGTCCGGTAATCTCCGCCTGAGACTCTTCGATACCGTAGAACGTCTCGGCAGTCTGGTTGAGGGCATCGACAGCCTCCCCAGCCACCTCAATTTCTTTGTCCCTAGCTTTCTGCCTGAGATCGGCCTTTGCTGTGACCCTTGCGGCAAGGAGCCTCTCCATCTTGTCGATGATCTTGCCAGAATCCATACCTCCCGGTTCGAGGTTGGCGAACCTAGCAAGCTCCATCGCCGCAGTGTCGAAGTCTTGGTCTATCTTGACTTCGCCCTCCTTGACGGCCTCTTCCCTGTCATACTCAATTCGGCTTAGCGGATCTTCCAGCCTGCCCTCGAAGTCACCGAAAAGGTCAGTCGGGAAAAGATCAGGAGCGGGCTCGTCGGCCCCACCCTCGGCCCAGTTCGTCAGCCCGTCTATCCCGTCATCAGGATCTGGCCCCTGAGTGCCAGTATCGGTTGTAGTAGTCGTCGGTGTTGTAGTAGTCGTTGGTGTTGTAGTTGTTGTCGGTGTTGTGGTAGTCGTTGGTGGCGTGGTAGTCGTTGTCGGTGTTGTAGTTGTTGTCGGTGTTGTAGTAGTCGTCGGTGTTGTAGTTGTTGTCGGTGTTGTGGTAGTCGTTGGTGGCGTGGTAGTCGTTGGTGGCGTGGTAGTCGTTGGTGGCGTACCTTCCGAGGGACCGTAACCCATCATCTGTAGGAGTTCAGCAGGCCCCGCCTGCTTATCGATCCCCCGTGCTCTGGCTATGTTACTGATACGGGCACTGTCAGCCGCTGTCATCGACCCGCCAGTGAACCCCCTGTACTGTTCCAAAAACTCATCGTTCAGTTCTTTAGAGGATTTCTGGGGTGGCTGATCACCATTCGTTTGGCCTACCAGATCAGATACACCACTGGTTACATCCCGAGGCGTTCCACCCCTTGCCGCGTACTGCAAGAAGTCTGTGAAGTCAATGACGTTGTCTGCATTGAAATCGAACTTCGCCTGAAAGCCCTCTTCCCCCTCCTTCTTGTTAAAGACAGCTTTGAACTCAGGGAAGTTCTCAAACGTAGCGGTATTGCTACTGGGTCCACCCTCCCCACTAGTACCTGCCGGAGGGGGGCCTGCTGGAGGGGGGTCCCAACCCCCAGTCTCGGCATTGTAAATGTAATTATCTGGGGTTCCCTCAGGCCGTGTTGGCGTGCCACCGGTTGTATCACCCCCAGTGGTAGTATCACCGCCAGTTATGCTGTCCGGACCCATATCACTCACAATGCTACTATCCGTATTAGCAGGCGAACCACCCACCGTCACAATGCTACCATCGGGGTTCTGTCTATATGTGTGGCCCTGTCGTGTTGTGGCCTCGTTTGTTTCCCCTAATTTGTTCGGATCAGAATCGTCCCCGGTAGTGCCTGTTGTAGGAGTAGTCACAGAGGTTGTTCCGCCACCGCCCACATTCGGGCCTGAGCCAAAAAACTCATCTCCTGTTTCTGCACCTGTGTCCGAGTACTCATCTTCTCCTTGTTCGTAATCTCCATCTCCGCGCGCCATCTTCGGCGCCCCCGACCGAGTTACAGGCGGTGTCGCTTGGTTCGCCTGACCCTGCTCAACAATACTCCTCAGGCTTCCCATCTGCTCTTCGATGGTCGCACCCTTCATCACCTGATCGACCATCCACTGGTTTTTCCCGAGGTTTTCATTTAGCCACTGGCCATGCTTCGATAGCTCAGGGTCTTCACTGATAGCCTTCGAGAGGTCCAGAAAACTCCCAAACCTTGTCGGAGCCTTAGGTGGTGGATCTGGTGTAGGTGTAGGTGTAGGTGTAGGAGGTGGTGGATCTGGTGGAGGCGTTGGTGGATCTGCCGGAGGCGTTGGGGTAGGGGTGGGGGTTGGTGGCGGTGCCGAGGCCCTTCTTTGGTCCCGTTTCGCCCGCGCAACAGCCGTCTTCATTTCAGCAAAGCTGTCGTACGCATTCGGGTCGAGACCCAAGCTCTGGGCATCTTTTATCGCCTGCTGGTTCCACCTGTCACTAGCCTCGGGTGATTTGGTTATGTCCCAAGTGCCAGCTTTTTGCAGAGTGGACTTGATGGCTCCGCGAACAGACCTAGTAGTATGGCTGCCCTCTTGGTCATATATACGACGGAACTCGGACTTCTCTAGGGGCTCGACTTCCCCCCCATGCCTGCCCCTCAAGTCTGTCCGGTAACGTTTGTAGGCATTGGTAAAGTGTCTCTGATTAAAAGCCATCTGCTACTCCTTTGGCACGATCAGCTCAAAGTGAGGCAGATCGTCGAAATTGTTATCCCGGACCTTCCAGTCCCGGTTCCAGTCTCCACCCCACCTTAAGGTGATGCCATGTTGATCAGCAACAGCCATAACATAACCAGCGAAATAATTAAAGCGTTCTCTGTCAGACCAATCGATTGGATACGGGACCACATCCACAGCCTGTGAAGGGCTCTGGTTGTGCTTGCTGTCAGGCCACTGAACGTGCGACCTCCCTGTGCGATATAGCTCCTGCTGTGTCTCCTCGTCCCGGTAGCCACACAAAACTGCACAGTCAAAAACCTTCACGACCTCATTCAGTACCAGTTGTATTCTATCATCGCACTCACTCAAC